>ERZ842401.5637-NODE-5637-length-13774-cov-4.120563_pt1 | contig 13774 bp, 13 predicted proteins | sample MGYA00521270_ERZ842401 | MGnify/ENA primary metagenome ERZ842401 (study PRJEB31892, sample SAMEA3878208) | bioreactor metagenome | biome: Moose rumen | place: Sweden | collected 2011-10 | study: EMG produced TPA metagenomics assembly of the PRJEB12797 data set... | reverse complement strand
AACAACGCTGGTTTCTTCTATCAGGGCGCTATGGATGTTCTTCAGCCATACATTGACAATGGAACAATCGTAGTTAAGTCAGGTCAGACAAAGTTTGAGGAAGTTGCAACAGCTCAGTGGGCAACAGAGACAGCTCAGTCACGTATGGAGAATATTCTTTCTTCTTATTATGCTGATGGCACAGACCTTGACATTGCATTGTGCTCAAATGATTCTACAGCACTTGGTGTTGAGCAGGCACTTGCAACAAACTACAACGGAAGCTATCCAATCGTAACAGGTCAGGATTGCGATATTGAGAATACAAAGAACATGATCGCTGGAAAGCAGTCTATGTCAGTATTCAAGGATACTCGTACACTTGCTTCACAGGTTGTAAAGATGGTTGGTCAGATTCTCAACGGTGAGACAGTAGATGTTAATGATGAAGAGACATATGACAACGGAACAGGTATCATTCCTTCATACCTTTGCGAGCCAGTATTCGCAGATGCTAGTAACTACAAAGAGTTGCTTATCGATTCAGGTTACTACACAGAGGATCAGTTACAATAAAATCATATGTTTTTCAAGCAAAGCTTGAAATAACATATGACAAGAACTGCCCATTGCCGCAGGCAATTATAAATGGCAGTTCTAACCCCTAATTCACTATATGGGCAATTTTATAGGGCGAGCATGGCTCGCCCTATTTTAAAGAAGAGAATGTTTTAAAGAAAATAAAAAGGAGGGAGACTTAATTGGGAAAGACATTACTTGAAATGAAAAGTATCACCAAAGAATTCCCAGGAGTAAAGGCCCTTGATAACGTAAACTTAAAGGTAGAAGATGGCGAAATCCACGCACTTGTAGGTGAGAATGGAGCTGGAAAATCTACCTTGATGAACGTTTTAAGTGGAATATATCCATTTGGTTCTTACACTGGTGACATCGTTTATAATGGTGAGGTTTGCCAATTTCAAAAGATAAAGGATTCTGAGGAAAAAGGTATCGTAATTATTCATCAGGAGCTTGCACTTATTCCTTATATGTCAATTGGAGAGAATATGTTCCTTGGAAATGAGCAAGGCAGAAAATCAGCAATTGACTGGGACAAGACATACGCAGAGGCTGATAAATATCTAAAGATGGTTGGCTTATCAGAAAGCAGCCGTACTCTTATAAAGGATATCGGCGTAGGTAAGCAGCAGTTGGTTGAAATTGCAAAAGCTTTGGCAAAGCATGCAAAGCTTCTTATTCTAGACGAGCCTACATCATCTCTTAACGAGACAGATTCAAAGGCACTTCTCGATTTGCTACTTAAGTTTAAGAAGGAGGGAATGACCTCTATTATCATTTCCCACAAGCTTAATGAGGTATCTTATGTAGCAGATAAAATCACAGTTATCCGTGATGGTTCTACAATTGAAACATTGGATAAGACAGTTGATGATATATCTGAGGATAGAATCATTAAGGGCATGGTTGGCCGCGAAATGACAGACCGTTTTCCAAAACGTCATGATGTCAAAATTGGTGATGTTGCCATGGAGGTTAAGGATTGGACAGTTTATCATCCACAGTTTTCTGAAAGAAAGGTGGTTGATGGAGTATCAATGAATGTCCGCAAGGGCGAGGTTGTTGGTATCGCAGGTCTGATGGGTGCAGGTCGTACAGAGCTTGCCATGAGTATCTTTGGTAAAGCTTATGGAACCAATATTTCCGGAGAGCTGATTTTAAACGGCGAAGAAGTAAAGCTTAAGAATATCAAGGATGCAATTAAGCATAAGATTGCATACGTTACCGAGGATAGAAAAGGTAATGGTCTGGTTCTTACAAACCCAATCAAGATTAATACAACCCTTGCTAATCTTTCGGCCCTATGTTCAAATCACGTGATTGATCAGGACAAGGAATATCAGGTTGCAGAGGAATACAGAGAAAAGCTCAAGACCAAATGTCCTACAGTAGAGCAGAATGTTGGAAACCTCTCCGGTGGTAACCAGCAAAAGGTTCTTTTGGCAAAATGGATGTTTGCAGATCCAGATGTACTTATCTTAGATGAGCCTACTCGTGGTATTGATGTAGGTGCTAAATACGAGATTTACTGTATCATCAATGATTTGGTTGCAGCAGGAAAATCAGTAATTATGATTTCATCTGAGCTTCCTGAGGTACTTGGAATGTCAGACCGTATATACGTTATGAATGAAGGCAAGATGGTTGGTGAAATGGCTGGAGCGGAAGCTTCTCAGGAAAGCATCATGTCTTGCATCTTAAAATCATAGAAGGGAGAGAGAACATGGTTTCATTCAATTTATTAGATGTCATAAAAAAGTACACCATGGTAATCGCCCTGGTGATTATAATCGGAATATTCTATGTGGGAACAAATGGAACAATCCTTTTGCCACAGAATATTAACAACCTGCTTTCACAGAATGCTTATGTATTCATCTTGGCAACTGGAATGCTTATGTGTATTTTGACAGGTGGTAATATCGACCTTTCAGTTGGTTCAGTTGTCTGCTTCGTTGGCGGTATTGGAGCAGTGATGATGAGCAAGGGCATGAACGTATGGTTTTCAGTTTTAGTAATGCTCATCGTTGGTACTTTGGTAGGAGCATGGCAGGCATTTTGGGTTGCATATATAAATGTTCCACCATTTATAGCAACACTTGCTGGTATGTATGCTTTTAGAGGATTGTCAAACGTAGTCCTTAACGGATATGCGGTATCAATTTCGAATAGCACATTCTTGAATGTATTTGGTGGTGGTGCTGATTGCTATATCCCAGATTTCTTTAATGGAACAGGTCTTAATATTACCTGTATGCTGGCTGGTATTATTGCTGTGGCAGCATACGTAATAGTATCTTTTAGAAATAGAATATCAGCTACTAGAAAGGGCTATGCAACTACTAGTGCAGTTGGCTTTTATGTAAAGCTTGTGCTTATTTCAGCAGTTATTCTTTTCCTTACATACAAGCTAGCAGGCTACAAGGGAATTCCTACATCATTGATTTGGATTGTAGTTGTTATTCTTGCTTATCATTATTTCACAACCAAGACTACAATGGGCCGTTACCTATATGCAGTCGGTGGAAATGAAAAGGCTACACAGCTTTCAGGTATCAACACAAAGAAGGTTTACTTCTTCGCATATACCAATATGGGATTTTTGACAGCAATAGCTGGTATCCTAACTGTTGCACGCGCAGCCAGTGCACAGCCTACATACGGACAGTTTTACGAAATGGATGCAATCGGTGCATGCTTTATCGGTGGCGCATCTGCATACGGAGGAACAGGTTCGGTATTCGGTGCAATCATAGGTGCCCTTCTTATGGGCGTTATCAACCAGGGTATGTCAATCATGGGTGTTGATGCCAACTACCAGAAGGTGGTAAAGGGACTAGTACTTCTTTTAGCAGTTATATTTGATGTAGTTTCAAAGCGTGAGAAGAAGTAGGAAGGGAGGATCAAAATAGTGAATAACAAGATTTTAAACATTTTAAAAGAACATACAATGCTCATTGTCCTGGTCCTAGTTGTCCTCTTCTTTAATATAATGACAAATGGAACAATGCTTCTTCCAAGCCAGTTCAATGCGCTTATTACACAAAACGCATATGTATATGTTCTTGCAACAGGTATGCTGATGTGTATGCTTACAGGTGGTAACATTGATTTGTCCTGCGGTTCATTTGTATGCTTTGTTGGTGTTATTGGCGCCAAGGTAATGGTTACTTTGGGGCTTCCTACACCAGTTGGTATATTGGTTATGTTAGGAATCGGCGTCATCTATGGATGCTTGCTAGGATACATTATCGCTTATGTAAATATTCCACCTTGGATTGCTACTCTTGCAGGCTTCCTTGCACTTCGAGGATGGGGTGTTGCTTTGATGCACGGTGCATCAAATATCAGCCCACTTCCAGCAAGCTTCTGTGGAATTTTCACAGGAAAGATGAACGACTTGTTCGGTGGCCCAGTTATTGGTGGTATTCAGTACAATATGACTAGTATCGTTGCAGGTATTATTGCATCTGTTATAGTTGTAGTTTTACTATTCAGAAGTCGCGCAACCAAGCTGGCAAAGGGATATGTGGCTGATTCATTAGTTGCAGTTATTGTCAAGTGCGTGCTTATTGATTTTGTAATCATGCTGTTTGCATACAAATTTTCTCTTGCAGGCGGTATTCCATATGCACTTATTTGGGTGGCCGTTATCGTACTTATTTACAGCTTCATCACATCTAAGACAGATATAGGTCGTTACTTCTATACAATAGGTGGCAATTCAGAGGCAACAAGACTTTCAGGTATTGATACAAAGCGTATCATGTTCATAGCATATTTGAATATGGCAGTGCTCACTGTTATATCTGCATTCCTTACAATGTCTCGTTTCCAGGCTGCCAACTCTACAGCTGGAACAAACTACGAGATGGATGCAATTTCAGCCTGCGTTGTCGGTGGTGTATCTGCATACGGTGGTTCAGGTACAGTATTCGGAATGATTGTAGGTGCTACACTTATAGGTGTAATCAACCTTGGTATGTCACTTATGGGAATCGATGCAAACTGGCAGAAGGTTGTTAAGGGCGTCGTACTATTAGGTGCCGTAGTATTTGAGATATTGAACAACAAAAAGAAGGCAACAAAGTAATTTTATTTTCTTCATTATATTCTCTTAATTTATAGGGACTCGCGGTTTTTAGCCGCGAGTTCTTGTAGTATCGGGAATGAATAGTGATAGCATTTTCATATTTCAACAGAAATAAGACTATGGTAATATATATGTTATGAATATTTTAAAGGAATTTTTACAGAGAAAAATGGTTATATTGCTTGCAGCGGTAGTGCTGGTTTTTTTGGTTCTCTTTAATTCGGGATTTTTAGGTGGAGCTGATACCAGAGTTAGAGTTACCTGTGTGGGGGATAGTCTCACTTATGGCAGTGGAGTAATTAAAACTAGAGAATTAGATAGCTATCCAGCTAAGCTTCAAACTAAGCTTGGAACGTCACATATAGTTTCTAATTATGGCTTAAGAAATGCGACAGCGTCAGCCAGTGGAGATTTGCCATATATAGATTCTGACGAATACAAGCAGTCTCTTGAATCTGAGCCCGATATAGTTATATTGATGCTGGGCACAAACGATTCTAAAACCTACAACTGGGATGCAGATGCATATGAAAAGGGATTGAAAGAATTGGTTGAAAGCTATAAGGCCTTAGACACTAATCCTACAGTTTATCTTATGAGATGCCCATATTGCTATTCATTGGATGGTAGTGCAATTGCCAGTTATGACATACAGCCGCAGGTGGTTGAATCAAAAGTGGCATCCATCATAGAAAAGGTGGCGGGTGATACTGAGGTTAATTTGATAGATTTATACACACCTACAATTGGGAAGCTTGATTTATATACTGATGGCATACATTTCAATGCAGATGGATATGAGCTTATTGCAGACGAAACATATAAAAATATAAAATAAAACATAAACCTGTTGACAAGAGCAGTTAACAGGTTTATATTTTAATCAAATATATGAACAATTATTCATACGTTCAAACGAAATTTTATTTTTTTGGAGGGAACCATTATGAAGAAAACTTATAAGATTGATGTTGATTGTGCAAACTGTGCAAACAAGATGGAGCAGGCAGCAAAGGATACCGCTGGTGTGGCTGATGCAACTGTTAATTTTATGACTTTGAAAATGAACGTTGAATTTGAAGAGGGCGCAGACGTTAAGGCTGTAATGGAAGAAGTGCTCAAAAACTGTAAAAAGGTAGAGGACGATTGTGAAATCTTCCTATAACTCTGTAGTTCACATTAGTGAACGTAAGAGTTCATAAGGATTGTTAACGTAACAGGCGAGGAAAATTACATGTACTTTGATTGGATACAGATATGAACAAGAAACAAAAAAAGGTCTTAATTAGAATAATTATCGCAGCTATCATGATGATAGTGCTACTTATGTTGCCACTTGAGGAAGGTAGTTTAATCAGATTTTTGTTATTTTTGATTCCATATTTTACTATCGGTTACGATATTTTAAAAAAGGCTATTTTAGGAATTAAAAACAAACAGGTTTTTGATGAAAACTTCCTTATGGCTGTCGCAACCGTTGGTGCTATGGCTTTAGGCGAATACACCGAGGGTGTTGCAGTTATGCTTTTTTATCAGATAGGAGAGTTATTCCAATCCTATGCCGTAGGAAAAAGTAGAAGAAACATATCTCAACTTATGGATATAAGACCGGATTTCGCAAATGTTTTAATTGACGGTACATTGCAGCAGGTAGACCCAGATGAAGTAGAAGTGGGTAGTGAAATCATAGTTCAACCAGGCGAAAAGATTCCAATAGACGGCATTGTTATAGATGGAAGTGCTTCGCTAGATACAGCAGCACTGACTGGTGAAAGTGTTCCTAGAAGCGCTAAGGTAGGTGATGAGGTGATTTCAGGCTGTATAAATATGTCTGGAGTTTTGACCATTCAAACGACAAAAGAGTTTGGGGAATCCACTGCATCAAAGATTCTGGATTTGGTTGAAAATGCATCATCTAAAAAATCAAGACCTGAAAACTTTATTTCCAAATTTGCAAGAATCTATACACCAGTTGTATGTTACTGCGCGGTTGGACTCGCTTTTTTGCCACCGATTATTCGACTTATAATAGGTATGGACCCATTGTGGAGTCAGTGGATTTATAGGGCATTGATATTTCTTGTTATAAGCTGTCCATGCGCCTTGGTTATTAGTATTCCTCTCACCTTTTTTGCCGGAATTGGAGGAGCCAGCAAGGCAGGAGTGCTTGTGAAGGGTTCTAACTACCTAGATGCACTTTCTAAGGCTAAAATCGTTGTAATGGATAAAACTGGTACCCTTACTGAGGGCGTGTTTAAGGTTACAAAGATTTCACCTGTAAAGGTTACAGAGGATGAACTATTAGAGAAAACGGCCATGGCCGAGGTATTCTCAAATCATCCCATTTCAAAGAGTATAAAAGAAGCGTATGGCAAGCCTATAGACTCAAGTCTTATTACTGACGTGCAAGAAATTTCAGGACAGGGTATTAAGGCGAATGTTTACGGCAAAGAAGTATGTGTAGGAAATGAAAAGCTTATGGAAGCAATGGGAATCACAGTGGCGCATATTTCAGAGCCTGGCACAGTGATTCATGTGGCTATAGGTTCCATGTATGCAGGATTTATGCTTATATCCGATGAGCTTAAATCTACAAGCAAGGAAGCCATGGCTAGATTAAGGCAGGTGGGCATCCGACAGACTGTTATGCTTACTGGAGACAGCAAAAATGTTGCTGACATTGTGGCTAAGGATTTGGGACTTGATAAGGTTTATTCCGAACTTTTACCAGCTGACAAAGTAAGCAAGGTAGAGGAAATTTTATCTTCAAAGCAAGAGGCAGAACAGGTCGTATTTGTAGGTGATGGAATCAATGACGCACCAGTTTTATCTAGAGCAGATATTGGAATAGCAATGGGAGCATTAGGCTCGGATGCAGCCATAGAAGCGGCTGATGTGGTGCTGATGGATGACGACCCTGTAAAGATTTCTAAGGCTATTAAAATAGCTAAAAAATGTATGCGAATTGTATATGAAAATATATATTTTGCAATAGGCGTAAAGGTGCTTTGCTTGATACTTGGAGCACTTGGAATTGCAAATATGTGGGTTGCTATTTTCGCAGATGTTGGAGTCATGGTGATAGCAGTTATCAACGCAATTAGGGCTTTGCGGGTTTGATTATACTCCCTATAGAAAGATAGAGGTAAAAAATGGTAAAACATGCTATGGTTTGCGATGAACAATGCGTTCATCCTGATTTAGTAAATGATGTATTAAACAAACTGCCAGACGAGGATGCATTATATGATTTGGCAGAATTATTTAAAGTGTTTGGCGATAGTACTAGGGTTAGAATATTGTTTGCTCTATTCAATAGTGAATTGTGCGTGTGTGATTTGTCAGAGGCCCTAGATATGACCCAGTCTGCTATTTCTCATCAGCTACAGATTTTGCGCACCAATAAACTAGTAAAAAGTAGACGTGATGGAAAGCAGGTATATTATAGTCTGGCAGATCATCATGTCGTTACCATCATTGAACAAGGCTTAAATCACATAATGGAATAGTTGACGAGGGCGTTTTGGCCCTCGTTTTTTTCGCAAAACAAAGGCGATTTTTAGAGGGCTTTTACAAGTCTTTGATAGGATTTATCAAAAAGAAAAAAATTGTGAAATAATTGTTGACAACGAACTTGTATTAGGGTAAGATAACCACAGTTAGCAAGAGCTAACCAAAGAGAGAGGAAGCTAATTTATGTGCGAAGAAGTATTTGAAATGTTATGCGCCATGGACAGGCGAGAGATTGAGTTACAACTAGTTTTACAATGTGCACCTACTCTTGCTGGCCTCAAAACTTCAAATCTTCTTATTGTTCCTAAAGACCAGGAAGACAAAGTGAGGTTTGTACTCAGGCACTCAGGACTTTTGGGGTATCGTCTGGTGTATGACAAACGCCGAGTAGTTTTTTTGGTTTTTAATAAGGAAATGCTCGTAAGCTACCTTGCAAAGACAGAAATCAAGGAATTCCTATCAAGCTATGGGTATAGAACGGATGCCTTTGGCTACTTGCTCAGGACTTTCCAAGAGCGTTATGATTTGTATGTTCATAATCGAAAGGATTTTCCTCACGAGATGGGAGTATTTCTGGGATATCCTCTTTGCGATGTGGTTGGCTTCATCCAAAACGGAGGAGATGAGTTTGTGCTATCGGGTTATTGGAAGGTTTACAATGATAAGGCCAAGGCACAGGAGTTATTTGAAAAATTTGATGACGTAAAGGATGATATGGTTCGTATGATTTCAAAGGGATATTCGTTTAAGGATATCGTTGATAGATATGATCCAAGAGCTATGTCGATAGCAGTGTAGTCCTATATTCTTATTTCAAAGGAGATTAAAAAATGAGTAAGGTTAACGTTGTATTTTGGTCACAGTCAGGTAACACAGAAAGTATGGCAAATGCTGTAGGAGCAGGTGTAACTGCAGCAGGCGGTGAGGCAAATGTAGTATATGTCTCTGATGCTTCAATAGATGAACTCAAGAATGCCAAGGCATTTGCACTTGGTTGCCCAGCAATGGGAGCAGAGGTTCTTGAGGAAGGTGAAATGGAGCCATTCGTTACAGAATTAGAGGGCTTTGTTTCAGGTAAGACAATCGGTCTTTTCGGCTCATACGGCTGGGGAGATGGAGAGTGGATGCGCAATTGGGTTGATCGTATGACAGCAGCAGGCGCAACAGTAGTAGGCGGCGAGGGTGTTATTTGCCAGGATGCTCCTGATGGAGCAACAGAGGCAGCATGCCAGGACCTTGGTAAGGCTCTTGCAGCAGTTTAAAATTGGTTATTTCCATTCCCTGAGTTTCTAACCGGGTTTCTTGGGGAAGTTATTAGACTCCTTTTACAGCCTCCAGGTATGCCAGTGCCTGGAGGTATATTTTTACAGGTAAATATAGCTGTTTGACATTGCAAAAAGGCTGTATAATAAAGGCAAAATGGAATTATCTGAATATCAGATATTTTATATTAAATTCTAACAATTAAATTTTGAAAAAGTTGTTGACAAAGCCTTGATTCACATATATACTACATATTGTTCGCGAGCGAGATAAGCAAGTGAAACAAAAGAAAAGATCCTCGGGGTGTGGCTCAGTTTGGCTAGAGCACCTGGTTTGGGACCAGGGGGTCGCAGGTTCGAATCCTGTCACCCCGACTTAGAAATAAATAATTAATATGCGGGTGTGGTTCAATGGTAGAACATCAGCCTTCCAAGCTGAATACGTGGGTTCGATTCCCATCACCCGCTTTTTATTTTCTAAACTAGTATACTTGATAGTGCGTGTCCGTAGCTCAGCTGGATAGAGCAACGGCCTTCTAAGCCGTGGGTCGGGGGTTCGAATCCCTTCGGGCACATTAAAGGCTGTTTTTTTAATAAGGTATCGAATTAAAAAACAGTTGTTAGCACCATCACGAATTGATTCTTAAATGGTGCGAACTACCTTGTTATTTATGGTGGGTGTGGCACAGCTGGTTAGCGCGTCGGATTGTGGTTCCGAAGGTCGAGGGTTCGAACCCCTCTACCCACCCTGTTGCGGTAGCAACTGGTACAAAATTGGGCTATCGCCAAGCGGTAAGGCACCAGATTTTGATTCTGGCATTCGCTGGTTCGAATCCAGCTAGCCCAGTTTCAGATTCTCTGCCTTTTTCTATGTAAGGCGCAGATGTCTGATTATCAATTGAATATGGGGTTGTAGCTCAGCTGGTAGAGCACCTGACTTTTAATCAGGTTGTCGGGAGTTCGAACCTCCTCAGCCTCACACAAGAAAAAACCTCGTAAACCCTTGATTTTATTGGGCTTGCGAGGTTTTTATTTTTGAAAAAATCTATGTTCAAATTGTGAAAAACTATCCCATTTTATCCCTTTTTATCCCTTAGGGTGTGTAATAAGGTGTGTAATAAAATGCCTATTTTATCCCTTTTTGTCCCTTGGGGTGTGTAATAAACTCCTATAACACATCACGCCTATTTTTAGATATCTTTCCTAGTATCTGTGCTGCATCATTTAGTATTTGTTCATCCTGAACGTGAGTATAAATATCTGCCGTAATCGATATTGAAGAATGCCCCATAAGCTTCTGAGCCACTCTAATGTCGATTCCTCGTCTTGCTAGGTCACTACAGTAAGTATGTCTAAGCTCATAAGGTACAAAGCTGTCTCTGAGAGGATATGGCGGCACAAGAGCATTCCTGTAAGTACGACATCCCATCGCTATGTTCATTTGGCGCTTTAAATCGGATGAACATCTATTATAGGAGGACTCACTATGAAATCGACCATCTCTATTAGGAGCCAGTGGTTCGAAAGGACCAATATCCTTAAGCTCATAGTAAAGCTCCTCTGGCATAGGAACCACTCTATCAGAGTTCTTTGTCTTGGTACCACGTATATGCAGCAGGGCCACATCCTCTTTTAGCTGTAGATCACTTCCCTGGCATATAACAGCCTCACCAGGCCGGCATCCACAAAACAACATCAATTCAAAAATCCTAAATTTATCAGTGCCCTCTACAGCTTTAAGAAATGCCTCACGTTCACGCTCTGTTATTGCCTGCCTCTGGCCCTTTTCAGCATTTGGCTTAATTACGTGCTCAGCAGGGTTTTCAAGTACAATATGATTCTGCAGAGCTGTATTGAATATAAATTGCAAATCCTGATAAACCTTTTGCACAGTAGACCAGCTGTATCCTTCCAGATTGTTCATTATACTTTGGCAATGTATAGGCTTCACAGATTTAACTGTCATTTGTCCAATTTGGGCTAAAATGTGCTTTTTAACCCTGAGCCTCATATCTTCCCTACCTTTATCATTTAGATTCCGTTTATAGGCATCTATGGCAATCTCAAACCATTTTGACACAAGCATATTTCCAGATACAGTAACCTTACCCTCTTCAAGTGCTTTTTTCTTTTCAAAAAGCTTCTTTAATACCTCTTCCTCACTATGGCCAAAAACATTATAGCGTTTTCCTTCAAATGTAAAGGATCTTCTAAATTCGTATTCTGTACCCATAAAGACCTCCTATATATTGTGAAAAGCATTTAAAATATCTTTAAACAATCCGAAATATATTACAAATAGAACTTTACAAAAATAATCGTAAGGTTTATAATGCATTACACGAGTTGAAAAACTCGTTGGAACAAAGAAAAAGATTCGTCTTGCTCTTGTGTTTCAAAGAGGGGATTCCTACCCTGGTTGAAAAATAAGGAAATTAAAAAAGCGGTTAGCTCTGACCGAAAGCAGAGAGTTAAAAAAGCGGTGACTCCCTACCGCAAGTGGGAAATTAAAAAAGCTAATGCGAGGTACTTGGTACCTCGCATTTTTTGAGAGGTAGTTATGAGTAAATTTAGGTTTTACCACATCAATGAGCACTATGTGAGCTATCTACATAGCGTGGATAATAAGGTGCAATACAACAAAGGCCAGCGAAGACCATACTTAGGTGTGGTCCTATCCATCAACACTGTAGATTACTTTGTTCCACTAGAGTCACCAAAGCCAAATCATAAAAATATAAAATCAGGTGGTCCTGTGATGAAACTGGATGGTGGTAAACTAGGAATAATGGGTTTTAATAATATGATTCCCGTAATCCCAAAATGCCTAATACCATTTGATATACAGCAGGAACCTGATGAAAAATATAGAAACCTCTTACTTAATCAGCTTGATTTCTGTAACAAAAATCGCGATACCATATTACATAGAGCCGAAACAACATACGAAAAGGTTAAGGGAGGCAAGGTTCCTCACTACAAAAAAGTATGTTGTAATTTCGAGAAGCTGGAACGCAAGTGTCAAAAATACGATCCAGATTATTTTAAAAAGAAAAAAGCAACAGCATCTATACCAAACAATCAAGCATCTCAGTAATGAGGTGCTTTTTGTTTTGGCAAATTATAGGCAAGTTAAGTTTCAGTAAGTTACCGTAAGTTTCAGGCAAATTGCACCGGTGCAAAGGTATGTGCCGGCAAGTTACCAGCAAGTTAGTTTGTATTTTTAACAAGTCTAAACATCTTTTTTTTCTAGCTTCCTAGAAGCACTCATTTCTAATTCAGCATTTAAAGTATATTCAACTCGTTCTTTACCTTCTGAACTTAGCATATTGTATCCTTCCAGAAGCAATCCCTCTTCATGAGTAAGCTCTTTTCCCTTCAAATCCCTAACAAAAACAATCTCTTTATCATCCTTGGCCATGGAATCCATGGTGACACCAAAGAAATCACAAATAGCAACAAAAGTAAATAATTGCATTCGCTCATAACCACGTTTATACAGCCCATCTATCGTTGTATAAGGAATGTTGGCCTGCAAAGCGAATTGTCTTTTACTAAGTTTTCTTTCAAAACATAAATAATCCAATTTATCTAATAAATTCATGGCAAAAATACCTCCCTTCAAAAATTACTATACCGTAAAAAGTAAAAAAATTCCATAAAGAGTAAAAAATCATTTGACAATACACCTAGCAAGGTATATCATAAGTTCAAATTTACCTAGTAAGGTATATCGACTTGCTACACTACGTATAGCAAGTAATTAATTCTCTTGACAGAGAATTAATTAAACAAACTGTTAAAGGAGGTAAAGAAAAGATGGTGTTTGAGAGAGATTTAGAAATGACAAATCTTGAAAGACTATTAGCCATGAAGGGCATGACATCAGCTGAGCTATCTAAGTTTTTGAATATCAGTCAAAAATCAGCAAACAACAAGATAAAAAGGCGCACTGAATTCAAATATGGAGAAGCATTGAAGATAGCAACCGAGCTATTTCCTGAATATGCCATGGACTATATCTTTGAAGGATATGGCAAATGTGCAGCAGTTTGCTAATACAGAGATTCGATAGCTTGCAGCAGTAGGAGGAGATGATGAGAAGAAAAAGAAAAGCTAGCTCCGAAGAACTAGCTAGGTTATTAGAAAAAAGAAAAAACAAAATCATCACTCGGAAGCCCTGGGATTTAGACCAATCCGTAAAAAGAAAGCTTCGAGCTTGCGTTTGGTGTCTCGAGTTACTTTAAGCCAGTAACGACTTTCTTTTTTAGATGGCCATAAATCATCATTAATTGTTGTTCGTCAAATTAAATGAAGCTCCTATCATCAGATTAAATGAGGCTATTTA
>ERZ842401.5635-NODE-5635-length-13777-cov-4.651290_pt1 | contig 13777 bp, 8 predicted proteins | sample MGYA00521270_ERZ842401 | MGnify/ENA primary metagenome ERZ842401 (study PRJEB31892, sample SAMEA3878208) | bioreactor metagenome | biome: Moose rumen | place: Sweden | collected 2011-10 | study: EMG produced TPA metagenomics assembly of the PRJEB12797 data set... | reverse complement strand
CATTCGGCTGCCATGCCGTGAAGCCGATGTCGTTGGCGGAATAGCGCTCCGCCGTCAGATGGACGTCCGGCGTAAGCACAAACCGCACCTCCTGCCGCACTTCCTGCGACCTGCTTCAGGACACCGTTGGGGGCCATGGTCCAGCGGGAGCCGCAGTGCTTGCAGAAAAGGTCGTTGCCGGAGCTGGACATCTCGTATTCGGTGCCGCAGCAGGGGCATTTGTAAAGCACGCGCTCAAGCCCTTCGGCCCTCTTGTCGTAGTGCATTTCCAGACCCTTGTCCCTCAGCCAGGCGAAGTCGTCGTACCGGAAAGCCTTCACCAGACCCTCGTTGACCTCGTCGGCCGACATGCCTGCGAGCTGCTCCGGAGTGTACAGCAGCTTGAAGTCCACCTCGGTGGGCTTGACCTTGCGGGGGTGGAGGTTCCAGAAGGGGGAGTTGACGTGGTGCCCGTGGCAGATGAACGTCGCCACCGGCACCTTGAGCAGCTTGCACAGCTTGCCCAGCGACTCGGGGAGCACCGCCGTGGTGCCGCAGAGCGAGTAGCGCGCCTCGGGGTACACGACGGCCACGTCGCCGTTCTCCACAACGCGTGCAAGCTGCCGCACGAGGGTCACGTCCGACGTAAACTTGCGCTTGCAGATGCAGCCCACGTTGCGCAGCAGCCATTCCCTTCCGATGAACCCGTCGATGGCGACGACGTAGTTCGCCCGCCTCGGGTATATGGCGCGCGTGAGCACCTTGAAGTCCATGAAGGCGTTGTGGTTGCTCAGCAGCAGGAACGGCGGCTTGAGGTCTTTGGTGCCTTCGTAATGCACCTGTACGTTGTGTGCGAGCACATCGGGGATGCTCAGCAGATAGGTAAGGGGGCGCAGGTACCAGCGCGTACGCACCGGTGGCCTGGCCATGTCGAAGCGTTCAAATCCGTCGTTCATATCTATATCTCTCAAGTTTCGCAAACGGAAACCATATGTGTTTCAATGAATTGTGCCGGCTGGCGAAACTACTCCTCTCGTCCGCCCCTCAGCCGCGTCCGCCCCTCAGCCGCGCCTGCCCCTCAGCCTCGCCCGTCCCGCAGCAGCACCCCGCCCCTCAGCTGCGCCCGCCTACTTCGTGTTCGTCTCCAGCCACCCGAGCCATTGGGAAAGGCACCAGGAGCATGCCGCCGCGCCTTCTGCCGTAAGGTGCTGGTTCTTGCCGTAGGTGTCCTCGAAGCAATCGGGGCCGAAGAGCTGGTCATATTCGGGGAGCTGGAGGTCGAGCCAGGGCGTATCCCCCGTGACCGGCATCAGGTTGGCGTGCCAGGCCTCAGCCCCCGCCACATGGTCGTGGTACATCGGGAGCGTGAGGAACGTCACCTTGATGCCCTTCTTCCTGCACATTTCCTTCATGCGCTCCACCGCCCGCACGGCATCGGGACCGGGCCTCACCGCGCTGCCGTCCACCGGCGGCCCCTCCTTGACGTAACGGTCGAGGGTCTTCTGCGTAAGGCCGCTGGTGAAGCGTATGAAACGTCCCCGGTAATCCTCCCTTGGGTCGTACCGCGGGGGCCTGGGGTGCTTGAGGTTGTAGCTGAGCAGCTTGGGATTGTCGAATATGATGTCGTGGTTGCGGAGCGTCCCGGACCATGCGAACGGAGCGTTTTCGAGCGTGAAGAGCCGGAGGGTCGAGCGCAGCTTGAGACCCGTGTTGCGGCGGCTGGCGAAGCTGGCGAACTGGTCGCTGAGGTCCTGCCCCGTGAGCTTTTTCTGACGGTACGAGTTGATGGGATACGTCTCAATCACCACCCACCGCGGCTTGACCAGCGTAAGGGCCTCTTCGAGCATGCAGCAGCAGTCGTCGGCATATACTCCCGGCGCTGCGAGCAGGAAGCTCCGCTTCCCCGTGTACTCCTGTATCCTCTCCGGCAGCAGGCCTGTATAGGTGTGCGAATTGCCCACCACAAGTATGTCCACGGGCGTTTTCTGCCTGGCGTACTGATACAGGAAGTGCCATTTCTTGCCGACGTGGTTGTTCTGCTCGTCGGAGGCGAAAACCCTCCTGGAGCCGCATATCCCCACGACGGTCACGACGGCCAGCGCAATCGCGAGCGCCTCAATAACGAACCTCAGAAAACCTTTGCCCTTCATGTCAGAACTGGAAATAGATGAACTTGGACTCGCTGCCTATGCCGTACCGTCCCAGGAACACGATGAGCAGCACCGCTCCTATGCCGCAGAGCACGCGCACCCACGAAGGCAGCTTCAGGAAACGCTCGTGAAAGCTCCCCCCGTTGTGCTCGCTTATGCCTTCCTGCACCGCCAGCAGCACGATCAGCACAAAGGCGAATATGAGCTCCGCCTGCCCGAGGCCGAAGCCGGCGAGTCCGGCGGCATTGCCAAAGCCCAGCGAGGTGAACACCTGCGCCGCCTCGGGGAAGGTACGGGCCCTGAAAAGGATGAGCGAAAGCGCCCACAGGACAAACACCACCGCCTGGTTGAAGCCCGGAACGCGTGCCGTATGCCTGAGCGGCTTGTCGAGGGCCACCATGAACAGCGCGCAGCAGAACCCCCAGGCCACGAAGGTCCAGGACGCACCGTGCCACAGGCCGCTGAGCAGGAACACGACGAAGACGTTGAGGGCCTTGCGCACCGCGCCCCTGCGGTTGCCTCCCAGCGGAATGTACACGTAGTCCATGAACCACGACGAGAGCGAAATGTGCCATCTCTTCCAGAACTCCTTGAACGAAGCGGCGGCGTACGGCCTGCGGAAGTTGAGCATCAGGTCCATCCCGAGGAGCTTTGCGGAGCCGCGGGCAATCTCGGAGTACGAATAGAAATCGGTGTAGAGCTGAAAGGCGAAAAATATCACCGCCACCACCGCCGGCAGTCCCGCGGCCGCGGCGGGATTGGCGTAAACCCCGTCCACGAACACGGCCAGCCGGTCTGCGACCACCACCTTGAGGAAGAGGCCCTTGAGGATGAGCGAAAGGCCGTCCACCGCCTCGCGGTAGTCGAAGCTGCGCTCCCTGTCGAACTGCGGAAGCAGCCTGGAAGCCCTTTCGATAGGGCCTGCCACAAGCTGCGGGAAGAATGCTATGAAGGTGAAGAACCTCAACGGGTTGCGGCTTGCCTTGATGCTGCCGCGGTACACGTCGGCCGTGTATCCCAGGGCCTGGAAGGTGTAGAAGCTGATACCCACCGGCAGGATGATGTTGACGGCCGGTCCCTCTATGTGCCAGCCCGCCAGGGCGGCGAGGGCCTTGAAGCTCCCGACAAAGAAACCGGCATACTTGAAGAACGCGAGGATGCAGAGGTTGACGACTATGTTGACCGCGGCCCAGAGTTTCCTGGGGCCCTTGCCGTCCTCCATCAGCACGGCCGTGACATAGCTGCTCGCGGACGTGAAGGCGATGAGGAAGGCGAAACGCCAGTCCCAGCTGCAGTAGAAAAAGTAGCTGGCGACAAGCAGCAGGATGTTCTGCCACTTCAGCCTGCCCTTGCCGAAGGGCAGCCAGTACAGCAGGAAAACTGCCGGCAGGAAAAGGGCGTACGCGAAAGAATTGAACAACATCCGGCTGCTATAGGCTAAATTTCCCCAAATATACGATTTTTTGGCAACGGGAGCGCCCTTGCCGTCAATTTTTCTTATCTTTGAAGGCAAACCAAGCGCCCGCAAAATGAAAAAATACCTCCCCCTGCTCCTGCTTCTGGCGGCGGCTTCCTGCACGCATGCCGGCAAGGCTCCGGTAAAGACCTATCCCATAGTAGATTCCCTCCTGAGGGTCATGACCCTCGAAGAGAAGGTCGGCCAGACCGTCCTGTTCACGTCAGACTGGACCGTCACCGGCCCCTCCATGCGCGACGGCTACATCGAAGACATACGCGAGGGACGCTGCGGCAACATTTTCAACGCCTACACGGCCTCCTTCACCCGCAGCCTTCAGGAAATCGCAGTCAACCAGACCCGCCTGGGCATCCCCCTGCTCTTCGGCTACGACGTGATACACGGCTTCAGGACCATCTTCCCCATCAACCTCGGAATGTCCTGCACCTGGGACCCCGTCGCCATCGAGCGCAGCGCGCGCATCGCCGCCACCGAGGCCTCCGCCGCCGGCCTCCACTGGACCTACTCTCCCATGTGCGACATCTGCATGGAGCCCCGCTGGGGACGCATTTCCGAGGGCGCCGGCGAAGATCCTTTCCTCGGCAGCCTCATCGCCGCCGCCATGACCCGCGGGTACCAGGGCGGCGACCTCTCCGACCCCGGCACCATCCTCGCCTGCGTCAAGCATTACGCGGCCTACGGCGCCCCCCTCGCCGGCCGCGACTACAACACCGTCGACATGTCGGAGCGCTGGCTCCGGGAGTACTACCTTCCGCCCTACAAGGCGGCCGTCAAGGCCGGCGCCCTGAGCGTCATGGCCTCGTTCAACGAGCTCGACGGCGTGCCCGCCACCGCCAACCGCCACCTGCTGCAGGACATCCTGCGCGACGAGTGGGGCTTCGAGGGCTTCGTGGTGACCGACTACACCGGCATCAACGAAATGGTCAACCACGGCTATGCCGAGGATGAAGAGGACGCCGGCCGCCTCGCCATGAACGCCGGCGTCGACATGGACATGCAGGGCGCCTCCTACCTCAACTACATGGCCGGCCTCGTGCGCAGCGGCGCCGTCAAGGAAAGCACCCTCAACGAGGCCGTCCGCCGCATCCTCACCGTCAAGGCCCGCCTCGGCCTCTTCGAGGACCCCTTCCGCTATTGTTCCCCCGAGCGCGAAGAGGCCCTCACCCTCACCCCGGAGCACAAGGCCGAAGCCCGCTCCATCGCCGCCGAAAGCATGGTCCTCCTCAAGAACGACGGCGTGCTGCCCCTCCGGAAGGGCGTCAGGACGGCGGTCATAGGCGCGCTCGCCTCGTCCCGCGACGACCTGCTCGGCTCCTGGAGAGGCGCGGGCGAAGCCGGGGCCGTCCCCGCCAGCATACTCGACGCCATAGGCGAGCAGGCTCCCACCGTGTACGCCGAGGGCTGCAAGGAACAGGGCGACGACCGCAGCGGCTTCGGAGCAGCCCTCGCGGCAGCCCGCAGCGCCGATCAGGTGGTGCTCGTCATAGGCGAGGACTGCATGTGGACGGGCGAGGCCGCCTCCCGTTCCGACATACGCATCCCCGGCGTCCAGAGCGAACTGCTCCGCCTCCTTTCCGAGGCCGGCAAGAAGGTCGCCGTGGTGCTCCTCAACGGCCGTCCGCTCGACGTGAGCGCCGAATCCGAACTCGCCGGAGCGCTGCTCGAGGCCTGGTACCCCGGCACCATGGGAGGGTACGCCGTGGCCGACGTCCTCTTCGGCGACGTCAACCCCTCGGGACGCCTGAGCGTCACCTTCCCCCGCACGCTCGGCCAGGTGCCCATCTACCATTACGCCAAGAACACCGGACGCCCCTACGTCCACCCCGACGCCAAGTACGAATCACGCTACCTCGATACGCCCAACGAGCCCCTGTACGCCTTCGGATACGGCCTCAGCTACACCAGCTTCGAATATTCGCCCATCACCCTCAGCTCCGACAGCTTCGGCGGCTCCGGCACCCTCGACGCCTGCGTCACCGTCACCAACACCGGCACCCGGGAGGGCACGGAGACGGTCCAGATGTACATCCGCGACCTCGTAGGCAGCGTCACCAGGCCCGTCAAGCAGCTCAAGGGCTTCATGCGGGTCACCCTCAAGCCGGGCGAATCGCGCCAGGTGTGCTTCACCCTCGACAAGTGCACCCTTTCCTTCTACCGCCAGGACATGACCTGGGGCCCCGAAAGCGGCGGCTTCAAGGTGCTCATCGGCGGCTCGTCCGACAATCTTCAGGAGGCCTCCTTCAGCTATGCGCTTTAAGCAGTACGACAAATGAAAAAACTTTCGGCAATCTTTCTTTCACTTGCCCTCTGCACGCTCGCCCGGAGCCAGTCCTTTCCGGTGAGCGGCGTGGTGCAGGACGGGCAGGGGCCGGTCGTCGGCGCCACCGTCCTCGAGGCCGGCACCCTGAACGGCACCTCCACCGACCCCGACGGCCGCTTCGCCCTTTCTGTCTCGGGCCGCGACGCCACCGTCGAGGTGAGCTGCATGGGCTACGCCACCCTCTCCTTCAAGGCCTCGGAACTTCCGGCGGTCATCACCCTCGGCGAGGACCGGACCTTCCTCGACGAGGTCGTGGTGGTAGGCTACGGCACCCAGAAGGCCAGGGACCTCACGGCTCCCATCGTCAACGTGAAGGGCGACGACCTCGCCCGCCAGACCGCCGCCAACCCCATGAGCGCCCTTCAGGGCATGGTGAGCGGCGTGCAGATAACCCAGAGCGGCGCCCCGGGCGCAGGCCCTTCGGTCAAGATACGCGGCGTGGGCTCCATAGGCGACTATGCCAATCCGCTCTACGTGGTCGACGGCGCCTTCATGGACGACATCGACTTCCTGTCGTCCAACGACATCGAGTCCCTCACCGTGCTCAAGGACGCCTCTGCGGCGGCCATCTACGGCGTGAGGGCCGCCAACGGCGTCATCCTGGTCACCACCCGCAAGGGCGCCTCGGGCAAGGTGCGGGTCGCCTACGACGGCTATGCCGGCGTGCAGGTGCCCACCAACATCATGAAGCTCGCCGATACCGGGCAGTACGTCGAGATGTTCAACCTCACCTATCCCGACAACCCCATGGACGCCTCTGCCTTCGGCGGGGTGAGCACCGACTGGTACGCCGAGCTCGTGCGTCCCGCCCTCACCCACAGCCATTCGCTCGACCTGTCGGGCGGCAGCGACAAGACCAATTACTCGGTGGGCCTGAGTTACTTCTGGCAGGACGGCATCATGAACTACACCGTCAACGACTACGCCCGCTTCAACCTCCGCGCCCGCCTGGACCGGACCATGACCTCCTGGCTCAAGATGGGGGTCAACACCGTCGTGTCCCGCTACGACAGGCACAATCCCAATTCTGGCGTCTACTACCAGGCCTTCGTGAACCCGCCGGTGTACGGGGTCTACAGCGATGACAACACCGACGCCTACCCCGTCTCATTCGACTCTCCCCAGCGCCATGGCTACAGCAACGCCTACGGCAACCCGGCGGCAGCGGCCTACTATTACAAGAATACCGACAAGGGCTTCAAGACCGTATTCTCCGTCTATGCCGAGGCCTCCGTCATCCCCGACAAGCTCAAATTCAAGACCTCCTACAACCTCGACTTCGACTTCGCCGACCAGCAGAACTACACCCCCGAGCACTTCGTGGGCGGCTCCCAGGGCACGTCCGTATCGAGCCTGTCCAAGACCTACGCCTACGGCACCTGGCAGATTCTGGACAACACGCTGACCTACAGCGACTCCATCGGCAACCACTCCTTCACCGCGATGCTCGGACAGTCCACGCGCATGCAGTACAACGCCTGGCTCACAGGAATCGCCAGCAGCGTGCCCGACTACGACGACGCGGCCCGCTATCTCGTCAACGGCTCCTACCGCAACCAGACGGCCACCGACGGCGCCGGCCGCTACAACGGGCTCTCCTTCTTCGCCCGCGGCACCTACAGCTTCAAGGGCAGGTACCTTGCCACCGTCACCTTCCGCGAGGACGGCAGCTCCAAGTATCAGGACAAGTGGGGCTTCTTCCCCTCAGTGGGTCTGGGATGGAACATCTCCGACGAGCCCTGGATGAAGGGATCAGGGCTTGACTACCTCAAGCTGCGCGCCAGCTGGGGCATGCTCGGCAACGACAACGTCCCCGCCAACGACATCAACATCGCCGGCAACTCCGGGGTGGACTCCTCTGCCGTGTTCGGCGACACCCTCGTCGACGGCATGGGCGCGCAGACCGTGTACCAGAACTACCTCAAGTGGGAGGTCGTGACCGAGACCAATGTCGGCGCCGACTTCGCCCTGGCAGGAAACCGCCTCAGCGGCGAGCTCGACCTCTACCGCCGCGTGACCGACAGGGTGGTCTTCCACGCCCCGGTCGCCACCGGCGGCGGCGTCGCCACGCTCCTCGCCAACAACGGCAAGGTCCTCAACGCCGGAGCGGAACTCTCCCTCAGGTGGGCCGACACCATCGGCGCTTCCTTCAGCTACAACGTGGGCCTCAACGCCACATTCAACCACAACGAAGTGCTCTCGCTCGAGGGCGCCGACAGCATCCCCGGAGCCCTCACCAACGGCGCCTACGCCACCATGACGCAGGTGGGCTACCCCATCGGGGCTTTCTGGGGCTATCAGGTCGACGGCATCTTCCAGAAGGAGTCGGAGGCCCAGCTGTCGGAGGTGTACCAGGCCGCCACCGGTGCGGGATTCTTCCGCTATCACGACTTCGCCGGCAGCCCCGACGGCTCTCCCGACGGCAAAATCACCGAGGCCGACCGCGTCTACCTCGGATCCCCGCTCCCGTGGCTCATGCTCGGCTTCAACCTGGGCATGGAATGGAAGGGATGGGACTTCTCCATGGTGCTTGGCGCCAACGTGGGCAACAAGATATTCAACGCCAAGCGGCTCAACAAGCAGGTCTTCGCCGACGGCAACTACGACCTCGACTTCTACACCCACGCCTGGCGCAAGGACAGCCCGTCCGACACCTATCCCACTCCCAGGGTGCTCACGGAGCAGCTGATGGCCCAGAGCAACAGCTTCTTCATCGAGGACGGCTCCATGCTGCGCATACAGAACGTGCAGATAGGCTACACCTTCCGGGGCCTTCCGGGCGGCGGCAGCCTGAGGGCGTACGTCTCGGCCCAGCGGCCCCTGTCGCTCTTCCGCTACAACGGCTTCACCACCGAAATCGGCGGCTCTCCCATCGCCACCGGCATCGACAGCGCGTCGGTGTATCCCATGCAGGCCATTTATTCCGCAGGTGTCAACATGAATTTTTAGGACCATGAAAGCAAGAACCTTACTCGCCTCGGCCGCCCTTCTTGCCGCCGTTTCCTGCTCGGGTTTTCTCGACATACGCCAGGAGGCCTCGATGCCCTCGGCCGGAATCGACTACTCCAAGACCGAGAACATCTTCCTTCCCGTGAGCGCCGCCTACGCCAGCATGCGCCTGACCGAGGGCTGGGCCTTCAACTACGTGGGCGTGATGGAGATAGTCTCCGACGACGCCGACAAGGGATCCACCCCCACCGACGGCATCACCGTGGCCCAGCTCGACAACTTCTCCTACGGGCCCGACAACGAGCACGTCGAGGCCATCTGGAACTACTTCTACAACATCTCCTCCGCCGCCAATTTTGCCATCGAGTCCATGGACTCCTTCGCGGCGGCGATAAGCTCCGAGGCGGGGCTGCAGCAGGTTGAGGAGTGCCGCGGCGAGGCCCGCATCATCCGCGCCTACGCCTATTTCAACCTCGTGCGCGTCTTCGGCACCGTCCCCATCATCGACAGGACCATGACGGCCGCGGAGCTCGCTTCGGCCGGGGCCGCAAGCGCCGACGAGGTCTACGACTTCATCTACGGCGACCTCGACGCCGCCATGGCCACCGTGCCCGAGACTCACACCGACTACAAGGGCCGCTACAACAAGTACACTGCTATGGCCCTCAAGGCCAAGGCGGCCCTGTACCGCGGCGACTGGAACGAGGCGGCACGACTCACCGACGCCATCATTGCGAGCGGCCGCTACTCCCTGATGAGCCGCTTCAAGGACGCCTTCAACGTCGAAAACGAGGGCGGCAGCGAGTCCCTCATGGAGATCGAGAGCTCCGACATGGGCCAGACCACCGGCGGCCTGCCGCTGTGCTACTATGCCTTCATCCAGGGCCCCAGAGGCAACAAGGAGCCCTTCCAGGGATGGGGATTCAAGGTGCCCAGCCAGGCGCTCGTCGACTTCTTCGACTCCCGGGGCGACGAGGTCCGCAAGGGCGTCACGCTGCTCGTGCGCGGACAGACCACTCCCGAGGGCGACACCATTCTCGACATCTGCCCCAATCCCTACTACAACGGCAAGGTCTACGTGCCCTCCAAGTACAACAGCCGCTCCTTCAACGCCTACGGGCTCGACCACAACATGCGCCTCATCCGCTATGCCGACGTGCTGCTGATGTTCGCCGAGGCCATGGCGCAGGGCGCATCCGTAAGCCTTGCTTCCGGCTACACGGCCGACATGGCGCTCGACGAGGTGCGCGCCCGCGCCGGGCTGCAGTCCGTTCCCGCCACGCTCGACAACATCTACGACGAGCGCCGCGCCGAGCTCGCCCTCGAGGAGAACCGCTTCTTCGACCTGGTGCGCTGGGGCAGGGCCGCCGAGGTCCTCGGGCCCCTCGGCTTCACCGCCGGCAAGAACGAGCATTTCCCCATCCCGTCCGCCCAGAGGCAGCTCAACCCCAACCTTCCGGCCACTCCAGGATACACTTATTAAACCAAGCTATACAATGAAAAAGTATTTTCTTTTTGCAGCATCCCTCCTGATGCTCGCTTCCTTCTCCTCCTGCAAGGACAAGGAAAACCCCGATTCCGGCACCGACGATCCCACCGGCGGGACTCCCGAGGTCACCAGGCCCGAAGTCACCACCGCCAAGGAAAACCTCGTGCTCCACTTCGGCTTCGAGGCGGGCGAGACTCCCGGCAAGGGCGTGGCGCTCGTCGGGAGCAATGGCAGCGCCTCCCTCGACGGCGACGGCTACATCGGCAAGGGCTGGACCAACACCTCCGGCAACAACCTCACCGAGGCCTACACCAAGTACAGCGTGGCTTCGGGCGCGCTCGCCGGCATCAGCGACGTCACCTTCACCGCATGGGTGAAGCTCAAGGAGGACTACGCCAAGGGCGCCATCCTGTCGCTGAACGGCATGCCCGCCGGCTTCGACTGGCCCCTGTTCATCATCTACTTCGACAATCCCGGAGTGAATGAGGATTCGGTCAAATGGCAGCAGGTCAACGGCCGCCTCGTGTTCCACGACGGTTCCGGCAACGAGCAGAACCTCTGGCTCGACAATTCCGACCCCGCCTTTGCCAAGTACGGCAGCTGGTTCCACTTCGCCTTCACCTACAAGGCCTCTACGGGCGAATGGGCCCTCTACGTGGACGGCGTCCAGATAAGGGCCGCCGAGTTCGAGCCCAAAATCGAGTTCTCCAACCTCGTGCTGCCGGCCTCCGACGCCCTCTATGTAGGCGGCTGGTCGTCCTTCATCGAAGGCTTCTCCAGCGCCGACTGGCAGAGCTTCTTCGCCGGTTCGCTCGACGAAATCCGCCTATACGACAAGGCTCTGTCGGAGTCTGAGATACAGGCCCTGCGCAAGGAGGAGGTCACCATTGCGCTCGACCAGTAGCATAGCCGCGGGCATCCTGCTTCTGCTGGCGGCCGCTTTGTGCACCCCGAAGGAGCAGGATGTCAAGCTGCCCAGGGCGATGGCGGTCACGTGCCGCGTCGCCGGACGGACCGTCGCCTCCGGCGGATCGGTCGGGGGAGCCGACGTGTCCGACCCCGGAATAGAGGTCGAATTCTCCCGGGGAGTTTCGCTCTCCGGCGGCTCCGGGGAGGGCTTTTCCTTCTCGGGGGGAGAGTTTACCCTCGGCTACGGCTCCGACAGTTCCGTCGTCGTCCTCAAGCCTTCGGGCAGGCTCGACTATTTCAGGACTTACTCCGTATCCCTTGCCGCCGGAGAGCACTTCGGGGTGGATGTGGTGGAGCCGGTGGAGTTTTCGTTCACCACGGTTTACGACCCTTCCGACAAGTTTCCCCGCATCAGCGACGAGGAACTGCTCACGCTGGTTCAGCGGCAGACCTTCAGGTACTTCTGGGACTATGCGCACCCCGTGAGCGGGCTCGCGCGTGAGAGGCTGGGGTCGGGCGACACCGTCACCAGCGGGGGCTCGGGATTCGGGATAATGACGCTTCCCGTAGCCGTGGAGAGGGGATTTGTGACAAGGGACGAGGCTGCAGGGCGCCTTCGGACCATAGTGTCGTTCCTTAGTGACAAGGCCAGCCGCTTCCATGGGGCGTTCCCCCATTGGATGAACGGAAGCACGGGCGCGGTGGTGCCGTTCAGCAGCAACGATAACGGTGCCGACCTCGTTGAGACGGCGTTCCTCGTGCAGGGACTGCTGTGCGCTGCGGGCTACTTCGACCGGGACTCCGAGGCCGACATACGCAGCGGCATCGACGCCATCTGGCGGGACGTGGAGTGGGACTGGTTCACCCGGGGAGGGCAGCAGGTGCTTTACTGGCACTGGTCGCCCGACAAGGAGTGGGCGATGGACATGACCGTGAGCGGCTGGAACGAGGCTCTCATCGTCTATGTGCTTGCCGCCGCTTCGCCTACGCATCCCATCGACGCCGGAGTTTACCATCAGGGGTGGGCCCGGGGAGGCTCGATCCGCAACGGGAGGTCTTTCTACGGCATCACGCTGCCTCTTGGGGCCGACCTTGGCGGGCCGCTGTTCTTTGCCCATTATTCCTTCCTGGGGCTCGACCCGCGGGGGCTCAGCGACGATTACGCCGGCTACTGGGACCAGAACGTGGCGCACGCGCGCATCAACTACGAGTACTGCCGGGCCAATCCGGGAGCCCATGCGGGCTACGGGCCGCAGTGCTGGGGGCTCACGGCGAGCGACGTTCCCGGAGGTTACGCCGCCTCCTCGCCTTCGCACGACGGGGGAGTCATAGCGCCCACCGCCGCCCTGGCCTCGTACCCTTACGTGCCCGGGGAGAGCCTGGCGGCGCTGCGCACTTTCTATTACATGTACGGCGACCGGCTGTGGGGCGAGTACGGCTTCAAGGACGCCTTCTGCCCCGACAGGGGGTGGTTCGCCTCATCCTATATCGCCATCGACCAGGGCCCCGTGGTGGTCATGATCGAGAACGGCCGCACCGGCCTCCTCTGGCGCTGCTTCATGCAGCACCCGGACATAGCCTCCGGCCTCGCCAAGCTGGGCTTCGCGACATAGCCTCCGGCCTCGCCAAGCTGGGCTTCGCGAGGGAGTAGCCGGGCCGTCCAGTGCCGGTAGGGGTCCACGACTTCGACAGTCTACCCTCAAAAAGGGGCCAAAACGCCGGTAGCCTGCCCGCCCGCTGGACCCCTACCAACAACAATGCCACCCACCCCGGAAAACACCGTGGGGACACATATGCAACGCCGCGAAAAAGTTTGGCGCCGCAATCTGCACTGCCCTGCGGGTTCTACAAAAGGTGGTTTCTCAGTGGTAAACTCCAAGGAGCCTATTTTCCGCCCAGGAGGCTGCCGAGGATGCCCTTGGCGGCGCTGAAGAGACTGCCTGTAGAGCCGCCCTTGAGCATGATGACGAGGTCGTCGAAGTCGACGTCGCCGTCACCGTCCTGGTCCTTGATGATGTTGCCGAGGCTGCCCATCACCTTGGGTACGAGGCCTTTGAGGGAATCGCCCGCGCTGCCGAGGCTGAGTTTCTGGAGGACGTTGGTGTCGAACAGGTTGCCGGCAAGGGCTGTTACGGGAGAGCTCGCGGCATTGACCTTGCCGGTCACAAGCTCCTTGATTTGCTCTACGCCGCCGGCGCTCGTCGCCGTCTGCGTGAGGCTGCCCAGTACTGAATTCGAAAGGCCTCCGAGGACCTGGTCCTTGATGTTGGAAGGGATTGATGCATTCCCGGCCACTTTGTTCACCTGCCCGGAAATAAGATCGAGAATAGATGCCATAGATTTTGTGGTTTTCGCAAATATAGCAATTTTTGTGCATGCATGAAAATGTTCCGGCAGCGGCCGTACACGTTCGTCGGGTTTTTGATGACGGGAGGCCCATTTGGCCTGGGCCGTACACGTTTCGCCGGGGTTTTGAGGACGGGAAGTCCGCTTTTCCCACCTCC
>ERZ842401.5634-NODE-5634-length-13778-cov-16.437368_pt1 | contig 13778 bp, 12 predicted proteins | sample MGYA00521270_ERZ842401 | MGnify/ENA primary metagenome ERZ842401 (study PRJEB31892, sample SAMEA3878208) | bioreactor metagenome | biome: Moose rumen | place: Sweden | collected 2011-10 | study: EMG produced TPA metagenomics assembly of the PRJEB12797 data set... | reverse complement strand
TTACGGCAACGCATTTGAGCGTTCCGCGGATTGAGTTCAAAACGAGCGTTGCAAGGGCCTCGCCGTCCATGTCCTCGCAGATGATGACGAGCGGCTTTCCAGTCTGAGCGACTTTTTCAAGGAGCGGAAGCAAGTCCTTCATCGTGCTGATTTTTTTGTCGTGAATCAAAACGAATGCGTCTGAGTAGTTGACTTCCATTCGCTCGCGGTCGGTCACGAAATAAGAAGAGATGTAGCCACGGTCGAACTGCATACCTTCCACGGTTTTGACCGTCGTGTCCATGTTCTTTGACTCTTCAACCGTGATTACGCCGTCTTTTCCGACCTTTTCGATTGCGTCCGCCAAGATTTTGCCGATTTCGACATCATTGTTCGCAGAAATCGTCGCGACATGAGTGATGTCCTCGCTTCCTTTGACCGCGCGGCTTTCATTTTTGATTGCCTCAACCGCAACAGCCGTTGCCTTGTCGATTCCGCGCTTGATTTCGATTGGAGTCATGCCCGCAGAAACGCTCTTCAAGCCTTCGCGGACGATTGCATAAGCCAAAACCGTCGCCGTCGTCGTTCCGTCGCCCGCCACATCGTTTGTCTTTGAAGCGACTTCCTTGACGAGCTGCGCGCCCATGTTTTCGTAAGGGTCTTTAAGCTCCACTTCCTTCGCAACGGAAACGCCGTCTTTCGTAATCGTCGGCGCACCGAATTTTTTGTCGAGCATGACCAATCGTCCGCACGGACCGAGCGTCACTTTTACCGCCTGAGCAATCTGCTCCACGCCACTAAGCATCTTTTTTCGAGCTTCTTCATTGAAAATCAACTGTTTAGCCATTTTGTTTTTATCTCCTTATCGACTTGAAATTTCTTGAAACCCGTCATTTTTGAACTTGCTTCAGAATCTCAAATCGCAATTTAATTTTGCATACAATGAACATAATAAAATTTGCAAAAATCGGCAAGAAAAAAAAATGCGATTTGTCAAAATCAAATCCTTCTATTAAGATAAACGGCAAGGGGCATTTATGGAAGAGTTGAACGAACTTGACTCAATGTGCGGCGTGAGCGACGACGAACTTACCCGCCGATTTATCGAAGCCGTGCGGATTTCAAACGAAATCAAGCAAATCAAAGGCAACCCGATTCAGTGCTGGGATGCCGAAAAAAAACTTCCCTATATTCTCTATCCAGACGGGCGACGGGAATATGCCTAAAGAAAAATTCCCCGAAATCATTGTTTTTGCAGGTCCGAACGGAAGCGGAAAGTCAACGATAACGCAATTCGTAAAAGTCATCGAGCCGTATATCAATGCCGATGAAATCAAAAAAGCGACCAACTGCACCGATTTGGAAGCGGCTCAAAAAGCGGAGAAAATGCGGAATCAACTTGTCGAGAAGAAACAGAGTTTTACTTTTGAGACCGTGCTTTCGACCGAGCGGAATCTGAATCTTCTCAAAAAAGCGAAGCAAGCGGGATTTTTTATCCGTTGCGTTTACATTCTCACGAAAGATTCCTCAATCAATGTTCTTCGGGTGAAAGTCCGCCACGAGAACGGCGGGCATAATGTTCCCGAAGAAAAAATCCGCTCGCGATACGAAAAATGCCTTCTGAATCTCCCGCAGCTTGTTGAAGTCTGCGATATTTTTCATCTGTACGACAACACGACGACCCCATTTCGAATCTTCAAAAAACGAAAGGACGAATACTTTGTGTGGGAAAATGAATTTTGGAGCAAGGAAAAAATAGAATCTATGACAAAAACCGAAAACACCCTTTCTTTTGACGAAATGCGAGCCAAATCTTCTGGCGAAAAAATAATCGTGTACACCGACGGCGGCTGCCACGGAAATCCCGGAGTGGGCGGTTGGGCTTGCGTTGTGATTGCCGAGGGCGAGGCTCGTGAGATGAGTGGCGGCGAAAAACTCACCACGAACAATCGCATGGAACTCACGGCGGCTATCAACGCGCTCACGGCGATTTACAACACGGAGCGGCTTCGCTCTTGCCCGATTCAAGTGAACATCGACAGCCAGTATGTCAAAAACGGAATCACGAGCTGGATTTTCAACTGGAAGAAAAACGGCTGGCGCACGGCGGCAAAAAAGCCCGTCTTGAACCAAGAACTCTGGCAAAAGCTCGACTCGCTCAATTCCGCGCTCAATGTCGAATGGAACTGGGTCAAAGGACACGCGGGAATCGAATACAACGAGAGATGCGACCGGCTCTGCCAAATCGAAATGAGTAAATTGGAAAAATCATAATCCACGCCCGCGTTTTTGTTACTCCGTCGCGGCTTTTTTGAGCGAGTACTTTCCGATTGGAAGCCATTTTAGGTCAATCCAGCCGTCTGCGTCGCGAAGCCCGTGGATTTCCGTGCCGTCGGTTCGATAAATCGTAAACGGCTCGTTTGCTCCGAGTGGATTTCCGTCTAAATCTTTGTCTCGATTTTTGATAAAACCGTATACAAAAATCGAGTCGCTCTCCTCGGACGTTTCTCCCGCCGCTTCCACCACAAACGAATATTGGGGAATCACGTATTCGTTGCCTTCGTAAAACGCGGCAGAATCGGTGATTTTCCATTCGGCAAAAAGTTTTCCTTCGGAAACGGTGGCGGGGATTTTTTCGAGAATCGCGCTTCGACCAAACGCTTTCCAACTGACTACAAAAAACGCGGGAGTTTCGTCTGGGATTTTCTCTGAATCAACGGAGGCAAAAAGCGAAACGCTATCTCCCACAAGCACTTTTTCCACTTTTTCACCGCCCGCCGTCCACTCTCCAACGGCAATTCCGCTTTCGTCAAAACGCGCACTTTTGCACCCCCAAAAAAGCAAAAATGCAAAAACAAAAACTGCATTGATTTTTTTCATAAAACGTCCCCTTTTTTATTTTACTTCAACGCGAACGAACGCGCTCATCGAGTTTTCGTCAAAAAACTCATCGAGAATTGTATAGTCTTGAGTCGATTTTGCGTTTTCAAACATTGTTTGCCGAAAAACGCATTTTTCTCCGCCGATTTCCGCTTGATTCAATGCGGATTTTGAGCAATCTTCAATCGCTTTGAACGCAAAAACGGAAGAAAGCGCGCTCATTACGGCGATTCGCACCGCGCTTTTTTTGTCGCGGGCGGTTTGCGCGCCAAAAGCCACAACTCGTTCGCCTATTTGCTCGATTTTCCAAGAAAACCATTCGGGCGCGTTTTCTTTTTTTGCCGATTCGATTTCGTTTTTTTGAGAAAAATCGCGCACTTCCAAAGAAACGCGCTTTCCAAAAAACCGCGCATGCTCTTTTTCGCTTTCAAAATCTGCCCGGTTTTCAAAAACGGAAACAAAAAACGAGCCGTCGGCGTTTATGTTTCCTTTTGAAAAAAATCGAGCGATGGCGTTTTCGCTTTCGCTTTCGCTTGTTCCTTGAAAAATCGACATTACAAAAGAAATACAAAAATTTCCGTCAAAATCCACAAAAAAAGAGCCAAAATCCGACGAGGCAAATCCGTTTTTGAGAGAAAAGCAAATCGAAAAATCGCCTTCTTCCAATTTGTATTCGCCGTCAAAACGCGAAGGCGCAAGCGATTTTTGAGAAATCGGAGAAAGAAAAGCCATTTCTGAAATCTGGACGGTTTGTCCAAATCGAGAAAATGAGCCACTCCAAAAAATGCGCCCGTCCGAAAGCAATTTTCCAAAAACGCTCGGATTCGTTGGAGAAAAAACCGAACCGTCTTTTTTGATTGAAAGAAAATCGTCAGTTTCGGGGATTTTGAACGCGCGATTTTTGACTTTTACGGCAAATCCTTTTGCGTTTTTTGAAGTCAACTGCGAAAAAAACAGTCCGCCCGCGCGATACAGCGTTTCGCTTTGCACGTTTTCCGTCACGCGCTCAAAATCGTAGGAAAAAACTCCGTCCGAAAAATCAAAAACGCCTTTTTGACTTGAAGCGCATGAAACAAAAATCAAAATAAAAATCGAAAAAGCAAAAAAAACGACTTTTTTCATCGGTTTTCCTTTTTCCACAAATCAATAAATTCAATCATGTATTGCTGCACATTTTTGAAATATTTTTTTTGAAAGGCGCACGCTTTTTCTCCAATGTAGCGATAATGCCAACATTCCCAGCGAAATCCTGTAATATCCTCATATTCCTTTGGAAACGAAAGCGACCAACCGTAAAGCGCGGCATTTTCAAAAAGCCATTTTCCCATTTTTGTTTCGGCAAAACTGTCGTCAACCGTTCCAAAATCAACTGCAACGCCAAGTTGGTGCTGACTCGTTCCCGCCCGCGCCGATTCTCGCTCCGCTTCCTTTAAGCCGTCAACTCGAACCCAATAATTAAACAGATTTTCTTGATACTGATACGAGCGATACGTTGAACTGACGAGCAGTTTGATTCCGTCCGCCTTTGCCGCCTTTGCCATTGAACGCAACGCCACTTCCGCCTCTGGACGCAAACTCAAACCTTTTTTGTTCACATCAAAAAGCGCGTTTGACGTAATGGGAATCAAATCTTTTGGAACATAAGACGAGCCAACGTTGTGCTTTTTGTCGATTAAATAAAAAAGGCTTACATCGTCTTTTCTAAAGGATTTTTCTTCGTTCAAGATTTCGTTGAGTTCCAAAAGAAACGAATCTTTGTCTGAAAACGAAAGTTCCTTTTGAGCACGCTCGCTCATTTTTGAAAACACCCTGTCAACTTTTTGACTTTCGGCATTTTGCGAAAAAACAAGCATTGCCGCACAAAACAAGAACGCGAATCCTGCGATTTTTTTCATAATTCCTCCAAAAAAATTCATCAAAGTTGTTTTGAAACTGACCGAGTTTTAGTCTATTTTTGTTTGATTTTCCGCCGAAATTCATAGAATGAAATCGTGCAGAAAATCAGTTTTCATCATATCAGTTTTGATGACATTTGTAATTCTCTCTTGCCAAAAAAACGGCGAAATTGCCATTTCGTCAAACAAAAAGGCGCAAAGCCCCGAACCAAATCTTCCAACGCTTCCCGCGCGTGCAAAAGACCACAGTTGGTACGCTTTTTCAAACGGCGGATTTGTAAAAGCCTCGCTTCCGCAAAACTCGGCGATTCAATCGATGAAGCCGTGGACTGAAAGTGTGCGAATAAGCGCAGGCGCGACGGGGCTTGACGGAAACGGCTACATGCTTGTAAATCACGTGGGCGCACTCATTTTTGAAAAAAAAGAAAATCCAACGATTATAAATGACAAGCAACTTCTTTCAAAATCCACGGCATCGAATCTTATTTTTTCTGGCGGAAATGCGTATTTTACGCTTTCAAAAAACGCGCTTTTTAATCGCGCTGACGATTCTGGCGTTTTTGAGCAAGGCGCAAACGGTTCAAATCGTCCGTACCTTGTGCGGATTTCAACCGAAAGCAAAATGCTCTACCCGTGTATAACATACGGCGACCTCGGAATTGCAAGCGGAGAGGAAATCGCGGGAAGTCGATTTAATGGAAACGAATGGATTTCTGCGATAAAAAGCGAAGAAATCGATGCGGAAACTGGCGAAGACAAAGTGGAATTCCGATTTATTCGCTGGGACAGCCTTCAAGATTTTGCAACGCTTTCTGCGCAAACTCGACCTGGAAAAATTATTTTGGACGAATGTTCCGAGGAAAATTATCTTGAACCAAATCGTCCAAAGGATTTTTCAAAAGCACCAGAACGGCTCAAAAATCTTCTTTCTTCGATTCCCGATTCTTTTGATTATTCCGTTTCGCTCAGGCTTCCAGGCGGCTCTTCTCCAGAATTGTTTTCGCACGGTTCAATGGCTTCTCCCACGGAAGCGCGGGCAATCATCGCAGAAGATTGGATTTGCGCAATTTTTGCCGACGGCACAACGTATTTTTCTGGCGCAATCGGAGAAGGCAAACACACGATAAATGGCGGAAAAACCGTGGCATTCCGTTTGCCGAAACTTCCAAAAAATTATTTTTATACGGATTTTTGCCTTTCCGACAACATTCTTGTAGTCGGCTGGGAAGAAAACGATTTTTACAAAACGGGCAGAAGCGGTTTTTTGACCGTGAATATGGCAGCACTTTTTCGGTAAATCGTTATGCGCGGCGAGTCTTTTTGCTGTAAAATAAAAGCATGAAACGCTTTTTTCTCACGCTCGCCGCGCTTTTTTTGCTCCAACCGCTTTTTTGCGAAGAAGACGACGGTTTTGTTGAGATTGACACGCCTCAAATCAACGCGGAAAATCCAGCAGAAGAAAACGCACCTCAAAACGACGACACACCTCTTTTTGAGCGTCCTTCTCGTTCGTTTTTTATCACGGCAGGACCGCTTTTGCTTTTGAATTTTGGCGACAAAACGGAAAGTGCGCCTTCGCCAATCCTTTATTCGCTTGGATTTGGAGCGGATTTTCGGCAAAACTCAAAAATCCCAATTTGTCTTCGCGCTTCTTTTTTTATGAATTATTACCTTTACGACGGCGAAAACGCGCGACCTGCGGAAATCGAAAACCGAACGGCGACCGTTCTTTCTTTTCTTTTTGACGGAACAACGGGAAAAATTTTTGAGTTTTCGCGCGGAAAAAATTCGCTTTTTGTTTCAGGCGGACTTGGATTTCTTGCAAGAATCGGATTTTTGTCGCGCGGCGTTTCCGAAAGCGACGACGGCGAAAGCGGAGACGCGGGTAGCGACGTTTCAAAAATCAATTCGTGGTTTTACAAAAGCGCGCGGTTTTTGTACCCAGAATTGTGTGTTTCATTTTTGAGAGCCGAGCCTGAGTTACTCGGCGGCGTTCGATTTGGCGTTGAAAGCCGCGTTTACATTCCATTCGGTTCGATTATTTCAGGAAACGCGCTAGACGGCATGATTATCACGCTTTCTCTCAAAGCGAGTTTTTGAAAAACGGCGGTTTCAAAAAATTCAAACCGCCACATTTGGCTCATCTCCACCCAAAACAAAAAAAATAGCCCTCCCCTCTTTTTTGTGTTTTTTGGTAAAATAAAAGCATGAAAACAAAAATCGCTTTCTGTTTTGTGGCATTTTTTCAGATTTTTCTTTTTTCTTGCTCAAAAAATCTCGGATATTCTGCGGTTCTGTGGGGAGACGAAAAAAACGGTCTTTCTGACGGAGAAATCGTAACCGTTTTAGTTCGCTCAAATATAACTCATTCGTACATAATCACGCTTCCAGACCAAAGCGGGAGCGCAGAAATTCCGCTTTGGCAACTTTCAGAACCAGAAAGCAAAGCGCGAGCGCAACAAACGGCGGCGCGGCTTTTAGAATACGCGCACACGTTTGCAAGCGTAAAACTCGACGGGCTTCCGATTCGCGCGGAGGCGGTGAACACGTCAAAGCAAGTCTATCGGCTTCGAGAAAAAGAAATCATCAGGATTTTGTACAAAGGCGAAGGCGTTGCCGTAACAAACGCGCAAGGCGCAATGGAAGGCGAATGGTTTAGAGTTTTGACGCGCGACGGAACGCAAGGTTGGTGCTTTTCTCACAATCTTGAACTCTATCGCTCCGAAGAAGGCGGAAAACGAGAAGAAGAAGCGATACAAACAGACGAGAGAGACGAAGCATTGCTCAAAAATCTGCAAGAAACGCGCTGGTATCCTTTGGAATTTATGGATTTTATCAAAGCAAAACGAATCGACTTAAAGCGCATGGACGAAAAATTCGGATTTTTTTTGGATACAAAAAACTCGGTCGTTTCGATTTTGACGGCGGACGAAAATCTCTCTTGGAAATTTGGCGAAACAAAGGCGAAAAGCGGCGGAAAAATCCTTTTTGAAGGGGCGGCAGTTACGGCGCAACAAAAAGGCTCGGAATTGACAATAACGTACATGGAAAATGGGAAGCCGAAAAACGCGCGGTTTTGCGCGCTCAAAGAAGACATTTCGCTTTTGATTCAAAACGAAAAAAATCGAAGGCAAAAAGAATGGGAACGAATTACAAATAAATCGCGCGTGTTTTCAAGTTCAAATTACGGAACGCTTTCGCTTTCTTTATCTGGAACGTTTGGCTGGAAAAATTTTTCGCCACTCGTTCCAGAAATCGTTTCTCAAAATGCGCGTGGAAGCGGCACGGTCGGAATCGAATATTTCCTTTCGGATTCGCTCAAATCGAGTTACGACGGAATTTTGACGTTTCATTTTACGGGCATGGAAAAAGAAGTCAATTTTTTGTACAAAATCACGGACACGGGGCTGCGTCTTGAAGACGCACACGGCTCGGTCATAAAAAACAACGTCGTCATTTCCCGTGCGCAATCTCCGCTCGTGATTTTCTTTACTGCAAAAACGTAATGCCACTTTTTTTAGAAATATGGTATATTAAAAAATGGAGAGGGGCGAGGCTTTTTATGAGAAATGTATTTTTCATTTTTGCTTTTCTCTTTTTATTTTTTACGTTTTCTTGCTCTATGATTTCTTCGCAAGACGAAACGGAAGGCGAAATAAGCGCGACAGTTCTCGCTCCAGAAGGAGAAGGCGACATTTCGTACACGCTTTTAGACGAAACGGAAACGACTTTGTGCCGCACGATTGGCGATATAAAAACGGTTCGCGTGGAATTTATAAAAGACCGCGGAAACGTTACAGCGGTTGACACAGATCTTGGCGGCACGGTTTCTTCAGAAAAAATCCACGAAGGACATTATTGTGTATGGGCGGGCGCGTATGACAAAGCGGGAACGCTTGTTGCGCAAAGCGAAAGTCAAGAGTTCGTCAATCTAAAAGGCGGAAACGCCGAATCAAAAACGCTGCAACTTGTGTGGAGCGCAGAAAGTGCTGGTTCTCTTTTAGCCGTGCGATTTTTTGATTTGACTTCAAACTCGCTCATCGGAGAAACGAGCGTTAGTAAAGGCGAACGGCTTTCAAAATCAAACATTCCGCACAAAAATGGATTTCTTTTTTCAGATTGGTACAAAGATTCCTCGCTCACGCAAGCGTTTTTTGACGGAAGCGAGGATTCTTTGGAGTCGATTTTGTACAGTATAACGCTTTGGGGCAAAGCGGAAATCGAAGAAGTCGCGCAAACGTACACGGTTTCGTTTGAATCAAACGGCGGAAGCGCGGTTTCTGCTCAAACGGTTTCCGACGGCGACTTCGCCAAAAAGCCCGCCGACCCAGAAAAAGACGGAAAAGCGTTTTCTGGCTGGTTTACCAGTCTTGACGGCGGAGAAACGCTTTTTCAAACGGAGTTCGATTTTTCAACGCCGATTACAAGCGACATCACGCTCTACGCAAAATGGAGCGAAACGGTTTTGTACGTTTCAGAAAACGGAAGCGATGAAAACAGCGGTTTTTCAGAATTGGAGGCGGTCAAAACGCTTTCAAAGGCGGCATCGCTTGTAGACGAATATTCAAAAACCTTTGGAGAAGATGCCGCTTGGAAGATTTACATAATCGGAAACATTGCCGAATGTGCCAAAATCGAATCGACAAAAGCAAAAAGCATTGCACTTCAAGGGAAAACGGGTACAAACACGGACAGCCTTGACGGCGAGAAAAACGGCACAACGCTTTCAATAAAAACTGCCGTTCCAATCAAAATCACAAAACTCAAAATCACAAACGGAAAAGCAAGCGGAAATGGCGGTGGTATTTCTGTTGTGAGCGGAAATCTCACGCTCGCTTCTGGCGTTTTACTCTGCGGAAACGAAAGTGCGCAAAACGGTGGTGGCGTGTGGAACAGTGCTTCCACGCTCACGATTGACGGAGCGGTCATCAGCGGAAATACGGCAAATCAGCACGGTGGCGGAATCTACAACTGCTCGGACGCAACGCTGGTGTTTATCAGCGGCGCAATCACGAGAAACGAAGCGGCAAAATACGGTGGCGGTGTGTATAATGCGAATGCATTTACGATGAGCGGCGGCACGATTCGCGAAAACAAAGCAAGTGAAGGCGCGGGCGTAAACACGGCAGGCGACGCAAACGGCACATTCTCCATGAGCGGTGGCTCAATCAGTAACAACACGGCGACCGAAAAAGGCGGCGGCATCTACAGCGCGGGCACGCTCACCATTACCGACAGCACGATAAGCGGAAACAAAGCGAAAAACGGCGCGGGCATATATATCGCGGGCGGAAACACCACCTTTAAGGCAGGCGATGAAAACGACGCGGCAAAATACGTGAAGATTCAGAACAATACGGCAACCAAAAACGGCGGCGGTATCTTTGTGGCAGGTAGTTACGGCGGCGTTTCCCTTGACTACGTGACCATAACAGGAAACAAAGCGGTAGACGGCGCAGGTGTGTACGACGCAGATATAGTGCGCTTGCAAAATCCCGCGACAATAAGCGGAAACACAGCGAGCGGAAATGGCGGTGGCGTGTATCAGACGGACGGCGCAAAACTGGACGCATATAATACGACGGTGACTGTCAGCGGGAACACGGCGACAAAAGACGGCGGCGGCGTGTACTTTGCAAACGCAAACGGCGACTTTACGGCAACGGTAAACTCCAACACGGCGGCAAACGGTGGCGGTATCTACCTTGCGGCGGGAAGCCTTTCCTTTGGCTACGGCATGACGATTGCGGAAAACACAGCGAGCGCAAGCGGCGGCGGCATCTACAGCGCGGGAACGCTCACGATTGCAGACGGCAACACAATACGCGAAAACACGGCAAGCACTGGCGGTGGCGTGTCTGTGGCAAGCGGTACGCTCAAAATGAGTGGCGGCACAATCAGCGCGAACGAGGCGACAAACGGCGGCGGCGTGTACTTTAAAAATGACAGCAGTGGTTCATTTACCATGAGCGGCTCGGCTTCTGTCGCAAGTAACAACGATGTCTATCTTGATACGGGAAAAACAATTACCGTGGGCGGCGCATTTGACGCAAGCGTAACAACGCCCGTGGCAACAATTACGCCAAGTTCATACACGGCAGGAACGCAAGTGCTTAGTGGCTCGGCGGATTTGCTTTCAAGCGAGCACGGCAAATTCTCCGTGACTCCCGAAACAAACGGAAACGCATGGGCAATCGACAGCGCGGGCAAACTCCAGAACAAGATAACGCTTTCCGCGTTGGATTCTGCGAACATCACTGACCCGTCAGTTCTGTATGTCATAACAGGCGCGACCGGGCAGAACAACAGCCAAATTGACATCAACAATGGCGTGACGACAAGTGCGGATTCCACCTATTACATCACGCTCGACAATGTGAAGCGGACGGCAGGGGAATGGGCAAGCGGACTGTTCATATACAACATGAATCCCGGAACGACGCTCACCGTTTACATCACGCTTGTCGGAGAGAATTCGATTATAGCCGGAAAAAATCACGGCGGACTGCAAGTAAAAGCCGTTTCGGGTGCGACTGTCAATGTCATCTTTATGACGACAACGGGAGGCTCGCTTTTCCTCGATTCACAGGCAAAAACTGACATCGTGAAAGAAAGCGACGGAACGGTTATATTCAGCGTCGAAAGCGGCTCATATTTCTCTGGCACGAGCGGAGGAAGTGCCTACACGGACGCAAGCACATTCTTTACGGCGGCGCAAAATTCCACAAGCGGAAGCACATTCTCGCTCACGACCACGCCTTAACTAGCGACATAAAACGCAAATCTGGCGGAGTGGGGCGGATTTAGGGCGAGTGGGCGGAACGCTTTCTGAAAGCCCGGCGGCAACAATCACACCGCAATTCTACACAGCGGGAACGCAAGTGCTTAGTGGCACGGCGGACTTGCTTGCAAGCGAGCACGATAAGTTTGCCGTAACAAACGATGCAGACGGCAATAGGTGGGTGATCGACAGTGAGGGACGTTTGCAAGTGGGAAACGGCTTTACGGTTACATTCAACGCAAACACGGGAACTGCGGTCGCCTCCCAAACCGTGCAGGAAGGCTTTGCGGCAACGAAACCGACCGCCCCCACCAAAGACGGCTATGTCTTCGACGGCTGGGCGACAAGCCTTAACGCAAGCAAGGTGTATGGGGGCGAAACATACGACTTTACAACTGCGGTAACGGCAGACATCACGCTCTACGCACGGTGGAAAAAGACAATCGAACTCGTTAAAGACCTCATGGGGGCAACGAGCCAGGCGACGAGCGTAATTGTTTACTACGGCAGCACCTACGAATCCCTGTGCGGCGTAATTCCCACAATAACAACGGGCAGCTGGGCTACTTTCGCCGCCGGTAAAAATGACGATGTGCATTAGCGGTTGGTTTCAGTCCGCCCCAACGCTTCCCGCAGATTTTCGCGGATGCTCTGGCGATTGGAATGGAAGGCAAGGAAAAAGTGCCGTTTTTCCTGCAATTCTTCGTTCTTTTTCTGAATGAGCGCCTTAAGGTTTTCCCAGCGCACATCGCGGTGCTGTTCGGCGGCAAAGGCACGGAGTTTTGCGGACACATTGAAGGTGTAGCCCACATCCACCGCAAACACGCCGTAGAAAAATCCCACCACCAGACAGAACGCCAGATGATTGGTGAACCAGTAGAGCCAAGTCAAAATGCGCGGATGAATCAGAAAATAGTAGAGCGCGCTCAAAATCACCCAGTAAAGCGAATACTGCGGACAGACCAGCCCGCCGATGTTCCCCCAGCACGCGCTGTAATCCCACAGTTTGATGTGCATGCCCTTAATAAATATCAGCCCCGCAATGTATTCCACCACCGTAATGCACACCGCCATCAGCACAAACAGGAGCAGCTGCCGCAGCCATGCTTCCCGCACGAACGACACATCAATAAACGACAGCACGAACAGAATACAGAGTGAAAGTCCGTACAGCGGCAGATACGGCCCGGTCAAAAACCCCGGATTGAGCCACTTGCGCTCAGGATTGTTCTTGGAGAAAAACCTGCGCCACACCAGTTCAATGCACCAGCCGATAAGACTCCCCACAAAAAAGAGAAAGGTCAAGACAAGAAAAAGTTCCATACCGCGAGTATAGCAGATGGCGCGGCGAGGGGGAATAGGCGGAGATGAGGGTGAAAAAGTGCGGAAAATAAGGTGCTGCGGAAAAAAGAAGGCTCTTGACTAGCATCTCTTGACGAAAGATGGTGTAAGTCTATGAAATACAAGAGATTAAGCAGTCAAAAATTCAATAAAATTTTACGATGCTTCTGCACCGACATTACGGCGACCGCCTGCGCCGAAATCGTGGGCGTGAACCGAAACACGGTGAACAGCTGGTACAACGATTTCCGCCATAAAATCATGCTCCGGGTTCTTGAGGAGACCAGGACAGAGAGCGGCGAGTTCGAGGTTGATGAATCTTATTTTGGCGCTCATCGGGTTCGTGGAAAACGCGGTCGCGGGGCGGCGGGAAAAACGCCTGTCTTCGGGCTTTTGAAACGCGGCGGAAAAGTCATCGTCCGCATCGTTCCAGACTGCTCAAAGGAGAGCTTAATGCCTATAATACTCTTGCCTTGTGCTAGAAGGCTCGACGATTCATTCTGACGGCTGGGCGGCTTACGACGGCTTGATTCTCAACGGCTACGACCATTATCGGGTTTTTCATAGTGAAAACGAGTTCGCCCGCGGAAAATGCCATGTGAACGGAATCGAGAATTTCTGGAGTTTTGCAAAACGCCGCCTCGCCAAGTTCAACGGTTGTGATTCCGACAAATTTGTGATACATTTGATGGAGTGCGAGTGGCGGTACAACCACCGCAATGAAGATTTATACAAGGAGCTGGCTAAAATTCTGAAAAGATACTAGTCAAGAGCCTTTTCTTTTTTGTCGAGTGCCGTGCATACTGCAAGAACAAACGATGCAACCGTAACAATTGCCGTCACAACCGCACAAAGAAGCATTACGCTTTCGTATCCTGTCATAGCAGGCCTCCTCGTTCTAA
>ERZ842401.5633-NODE-5633-length-13780-cov-5.315118_pt1 | contig 13780 bp, 10 predicted proteins | sample MGYA00521270_ERZ842401 | MGnify/ENA primary metagenome ERZ842401 (study PRJEB31892, sample SAMEA3878208) | bioreactor metagenome | biome: Moose rumen | place: Sweden | collected 2011-10 | study: EMG produced TPA metagenomics assembly of the PRJEB12797 data set... | reverse complement strand
GCTGCTTCGAAAATTGCTCATAAAATTTTTGACCAATAAATTTTAAACAGCTTCTCAATGATTCTGCTATATTTGTATCAGACAAACATCTCGTAAGACATCATGCCATCCGGTCCCGATTCCGACATCCAGTACCTTCCCGGCGTAGGTCCGCGCAGAGCCGCACTGCTCAGGTCGGAACTTGGCGTATCCACCCTCGGCGAACTTGTACGCATCTATCCTTTCCGGTATGTGGACCGGTCCGGTATAATGCAGATTGCCGGAATCACACCCGGGAGCACCATGGTCCAGTTCAAGGGTACCGTCATCAGGACCAGCCTGTTCTCGAAGGCTGGAAAGCCTGTTTTCGAGGCCCTATTCCGCCAGGGGATGCCTTTCAGTCCGCCCGAGCCCAAGACGGTCAACGGAGCCGGAAGGCTGAAGGTGACGGTAAGCGACGGCACCGCGGAGATGGACCTGACCTTCTTCAAGGGCATCAGATACACATTCACAAGGCTGGAACCGGGAAGGACCTTCCTGTTCTACGGGAAACCGTCCGAATTCGGGGGAAGACTGAATATGGTACACCCCGAAATAGACTCCCCTTCAGATGCAAACGTCTCATCTTCAGGATATTCCATCACGGGAGTATATCCATCGACAGAAAAACTCAAAACCGGAGGCATTACCGGAAGGGTAATGACGAAACTCATGGCAGAAGCACTCAAGGCAGTTCTTCCCACGCTTGAGGAAACGCTTCCGGAATACCTGCTACGGAACCTCGGACTGGCGCCTGCATCATATGCACTCAGGAATATACATTTCCCTTCGAGCCCGGAAGCCCTACATCAGGCTGAATACCGGCTCAAATTCGAAGAACTGTTCCTGCTACAGGTATCGCTTCTCAGGCAGAAATTCGTAAGGTCCAGAAGTTCGGCCGGCTTCGTGATGGAGAAAGTAGGCAGACCTTTCAATGATTGCTACAAGTCCCTGCCATACGACCTTACCGGAGCCCAGAAAAGGGTCATCAGGGAAATCCGTGCCGACATGGCCACCGGCCGGCAGATGAACAGGCTGCTGCAGGGAGATGTCGGCTCAGGCAAGACCATGGTCGCAGTACTGTCATCGCTTATAGCGGTAGGAAACGGATACCAGGCTTGCATAATGGCGCCCACCGAAGTACTTGCGCAGCAACACTTTGCCAATATTTCCAAATATCTTGCGCCTACGGGTGTCTCCTGCTGCCTGCTCACCGGCAGCACGAAGGCTTCCGAAAGGAAAAAGATATTGCCGGCCATCCTGGACGGGTCCGTAAGCATAGTGGTAGGTACCCACGCCCTCATAGAAGACACGGTGCAATTCCGCAGCCTCGCCCTTGCCGTAATCGACGAGCAGCACCGCTTCGGCGTGGACCAGCGTGCCCGGCTGTGGAACAAAGCCCCCGGTTCAACTCCTCCCCACGTGCTCGTCATGACTGCCACCCCGATTCCACGTACCCTTGCCATGACACTGTACGGTGATCTGGACGTATCCGTCATCGACGAAATGCCACCTGGCCGGAAACCGATTGAGACATTGCAGATTACTGAATCGAGGCGCCCGTCTCTCAACAAGTTCGTCCGCGAACAGATAGCCCTCGGACGGCAGGCATTCATCGTATATCCCATGATATTCGAGAATGAAAAACTCGATTACAAAAACCTGGAAAGCGGCTACGAGCGGACTTTGGAAGATTTTCCGATGCCCCGGTACAAAGTCGCCATGGTGCACGGCAAGCAGACCGACGAAGAAAAGAAGTTCAACATGGACGCATTCGCGGCAGGGCGGGCTGATATCCTCGTATCAACTACAGTCATAGAGGTGGGGGTGGATGTCCCGAATGCCTCCGTAATGGTTGTTGAAAGTGCAGAACGCTTCGGACTGAGCCAACTGCACCAGCTGAGAGGCCGTGTGGGAAGAGGCAGCGACAAGTCATACTGCATCCTTGTAAGGGGCGACAAACTCAGCAAGGAGTCCCGCAAAAGGCTGGATTTGCTCTGCTCGACTGAAGACGGGTTCGTCCTGGCTGAAGAAGATATGAAAATGCGTGGCCCGGGAGACATGGAGGGCACCCAGCAAAGCGGACTCCCCGTCGCCCTGAACATCGCTTCGCTCGCCAGGGACGGGCTCATACTGTCACGTGCCAGGGCGGAGGCGGAAAAAGTCCTGCAGGCAGATCCGGAACTCTCGTCACCCCTCAATTCGAGGATAAGGGCAGAACTTTCCAAAGGCAAATACAACATAGCAGATTACAGCAAGATAAGTTAGAACGACATATATGGACAAACTGACAAGAATTTTGGCTATTGCCTTAACTATTTCAACTGCAATGAGTTGCAACAAAAAAGAAGAGCCCGGGTACATCGGCCCGGCACAGATTGAAGTCAAAGACGGGATAATGACGCCCGAGGTGCTGCTCTCGCTCGGGAGGCTGTCCGATCCGCAGCTGTCCCCGGACGGAAAAACCATCCTTTACGGAGTAAGCTACACTTCCATAAAAGACAACCGCAGCTGCCGCAACATCTTCACCTGCGGGCCGGACGGGCAGGACAAAACGCAGCTTACGAAAAGCCCTGAAGGCATATCAAATGCCAGATGGGCTGACGGTGGAAAGAGCATTTACTTTATAAAGGGAGGACAGATATACAAGGCTCCCTACAAGGGCTTTTCACTTGGGAAAAAGGTGAAAATCAGCGATGTAGCCGAAGGAGTAAGCGGATTTGAACTTTCCCCGGACGGGAATTCCCTTTTCTATATCAGCACCGTCCCCGGCGCCGTAAAGCAGCCGTCGGACTCCGATGAGTCCCTCGACAAGGCGAAAGCCTTCGTCACCGAAGACCTCATGTACCGCCACTGGGACCATTGGGTAACCGAACTGCCCCATACTTACGTAGCCGCTCTCGGCAACGGGCTTGTGACCAAAGACCGCTCACTGGACATTCTCGGCCCCGAAGGCGCCCTCTATGAATTGCCGCTGGAGCCCTATGGCGGCACGGAACAGCTCAGCTGGAGCCCGGACGGGAAGTTTATCGCCTATTCGTGCAAGAAATTCAGCGGCAAGGAATACGCATTTTCCACAAATTCCTGCATATACATATACTGCCCGCTCACAGGCCAGACCACTGCGGTGACCACTTCGGGAGGCTATGATACTGACCCGGTGTGGAGTCCCGACGGCAGCAGGATCGCATTCCTCAGCATGGAAAGGGACGGCTATGAGGCTGACAGGTCCAGGCTTATGATAGCTGAACTGGAGACAGGAAACGGACAGGATTCCGAAGGACAGTCGGCCAATCCTTCCGTAAAAGCCATACGCGAGGTCCCTTTCCGCTTCAATGCATCCGGCCCGGTTTGGACTTCCGACGGCAGAAGCATATTCTTCAACGCCCTGTATGACGAAGGGGTCCAGGGCATATTCAGGACAGATACCGAAACTCTTGATGTTCAGCTTGTCACTAAAAAGGGAGACCCGTTCGACTATAACTCTCCCTTTGCAATCCTGCCGGACGGGAAACTGCTCGCAAGCTGGTGCAGCATGGACTTCCCGAATGAGCTCGTCGCCATATACGACGGAGGTCAGGCAGCCCAGATAACTGATGAAAACGGCCATATCCTCAGCCAGCTCAAGCCACATGACACCGAAAAACGCCATATTACGACAGTGGACGGCAAACAGATGCTCACTTATGTACTGTTCCCTCCCGAATTCGACCCGGCAAAGACCTATCCGGCAATTGAAATCCTGCTGGGCGGTCCGCAGGGCACGCTCAGCCAGGGTTGGTCTTACAGGTGGAACTATTGCCTGATGGCACACCAGGGGTACATCGTCATCCTCCCCAACAGGCGCGGTACCACGGCATTCGGACAGGAATGGACAGAACAGATTTCCGGAGATTATCCCGGACTGAACATGCAGGACTATCTCAGTGCGGCAAAAGCCATCAAATCAGAACCTTACGTAGGGAAAGCGGCTGCTTGCGGAGCCAGCTACGGAGGTTATTCCGCATATTACCTTGCCGGAATCCACGGCGACACATTCGACTGCTTCATTGCCCACGCCGGCATCTTCGACGAAAAATATATGTGGTATGAGACCGAAGAGATGTGGTTTCCCAACTGGGATAACGGCGGCCTGGAGACCTATTCATTCACTCCCGGACAGCAAGGTCCCGCCGGCGACGGCAAGACTTTCGGAGGGATGAGGATGGCCGGCTCTCCGTGGAGCAATTCCCCGAAGGCTGCAAGGCACTATGCGAACTCCCCCGCGAAGAACATCACATCCTGGCATACCCCGATACTCTGCATCCATGGCTGCAGGGACTTCCGCATCCCTTACGACCAGGGGATGGCCGCATTCAACTGTGCCCAGATGATGGGAGTACCCTCAAAACTCATAGTCTTTCCCGAAGAAAACCACTGGATTCTCAAGCCGCAGAACGCTCTTTTCTGGCATCGTGAATACTTTGACTGGCTCGATCGCTGGTGCAGATAGCCGGGAAAGTTTAAAATCGTATATATTATCTTAACTGCGCTCTGAAACCCGATTTCAGGGCGCATATTTGTGCCTGCGGTCCATTAATGCCGCGGCACGGAATGATGAATGATAAAGGCACATACACACAACGGACGGAGCGGAACCGGTTCTTCTCCCCTGCCCTTGCGGCATCTTTACTCCTCTCTTTGATTTCTCTTGCTTCAAATGCCGGCCCTCTTGCGCCGGCGACTCCGGTTCCGTCTTCTTCCGCCGATTACGATGCCCCACATATAGACCTGTTCTATTTCGAAAATGACAGGCTCCGGAGGCTGGATGCATACCAGCGTCTGGAGTGGAACGGAGCAGGGACTGTATATGGCATCTCCAGAAAAGGCCCCAGGATAATAGCTGCTATAGGAAACTGGCCGGGCGATATGCCGGGTTGGGCGGAAATCAATTCGTTCGATTCTTTTAAGGGGGTTTGGTCGGACATCCGCAAGGAGAATCCGGCATACCCGGTCACTTCCTGTACGGCCGTCGCGGAAGCCGGCGGGGAATGCACCATGAAGATGTCACCCCTGCTGGCCAGGGTGTCGGTGCGTTCAATCTCCTGCAAGTTCTCATCCGGGGCATACTCCGGCGCCCGGTTGAAAAACGTAAAGATATATCTTACAAACGTTTGCAGCAGGACAAAAGTATTTGAGACCGGGATGTCGATGCCATCCGAGATAATCAACTGCGGGCGGCTGTCTGAAACCGACCTGTCCTCGATGGAACACCCGGAGATGGTATTCTGCCGGTTGCAGGACGAAATAGGTCCCGAACCCGTAAGGCCGGATGTCAGCCTGTATTGCTATGCCAACAACTCGCCCCTGGAAAGCGCAGGCTCCCCGTTTACGAGACTGGTCATAGAAGGTGAAATTAATGGCAAGGTTTATTATTATCCCCTGGAAATCAACCGTTTGAAAGGAAAAGGAGACGGTGTCGCAAGAGGACGCCACTACATTTTCGACATTACTATCACAAGGAAAGGGACTGATTCTCCGGACACCCCTGCAGAGAATATCGCAGCAGGAATGGGAATGGAAATCGCAGAATGGGTTGAATATGAAGCATAGGGTTTTACTGTCGGCGGCCGGGCTTTGCATAGCGGTGCACTCATGCACTGAACTTCCCCTGCCTGACGGGAACGGCACAGTTGAAATAATCCTCAGAAGTCCTTCGGCCGGGACGGACACAAAGTCAGAAGACCCTTCCACTGACGGGATAACCGATGCCAATGTATTCGTATTCAACCGCGAAGAGGAACTGGAGTCCTCAACGTACCTCAGCCCCGGGCAGTTCCGGTACAAAGACGGAGAGGCAGCACTGCTCATAAGGACATTCCGCACCTATCCGCTCACAATAGCCGTATGCGCCAATTTCGGAGGCCGGATAACAGGAATCACGACACTTGATGACTTGAAAAACAAAAAGATGTACCTTGCCTATCCGGATGAATACAGGGGCGGCATCCCAATGTCGGGGCTTCTTGAAAATGCGACACCTGACACCCTGGGAAGGCTGACGGTAAGGCTTGTGCGGCTCATGGGCCGCGCCGGGGTACGGATAGACAGGTCCGCCCTGGACGCGGGGATTTCTGTAAACGCATCAAGCCTGACAGCCGTAAACAGTCCTCGCAGCGCATCTGCATTCTCGCCGAGCAGCATCCTGAACATTCCGGAAGCATTCACCACCGGATTCATGAAAAGCGGGGCGGGGATAATGCCCCTCAACACCGATGAAAGACCAGGGCTGAGCCATGAAGTGTGGATATACGCACTGGAGAACCTGCACGGAGACTCCCCTTCCGTCCGGTCCGGATGCACTTATCTGGAACTGAAACTGGACTACTTTTCGTCCGGCAAGGTTTCCGCCCCCGGGAAATATCTGATCTTCAGAAGGTTCATAGGCAACGGAGAGGACAATTGCGACCTGCGCCGGGGATACAGTTACCACTATGTACTCAAACTCTCACCCGACGGACTTACTGCAGAAGGATGGGAGGCCGACACCTCACAACTTTAGAAGTTGTTTTGAAATGGTTATCCTTTTTCCTTATGCGTCTTTCCGGTCCATATTTCCCCTCTCATCAGTCACATAGCTACGGCTATGCTCCTTCTTCGAGTGAAAATCTGTCCTCGGAAATACGTTATAATTAAATGCGGCAACCATTTCAAAACAGCTTCTTAGAGACTGCTGCGCAGACAGCGTGAAGTGTGCGTATCAGCCTTTGAGACAAGATCTTCCGGAGTTCCCTCGAATACGACCCTGCCGCCGTCGGCACCCGCTTCCGGACCTAGTTCTATGACCCAGTCCGAAGCCTTGATGACATCGGGATTATGCTCCACGACTATAATTGAATGCCCCCTGTCCAGAAGGGCGTCAAAAGCCCTCAGCAGAACTTCCACATCCTTGAAATGAAGACCTGTGGTAGGCTCGTCGAAAATGAAAAGGATGTGGCTGTTCTCCTTGCTCTCGGACAAAGTGAGGAAGTAGGCGAGTTTTATCCTCTGGCTTTCACCTCCGGAAAGGGTGGAACTGCTCTGTCCCAGTTTAAGATATTCAAGGCCGACATCTGAAAGAGTCCGCAGGCGCCTTACGATGGCTGCCGCCTCGGGTTCCGGTCCCTGTCCGAAAAAAGCTATTGCCTCCGAAACATCCATATTGAGGATGTCATCGATATTCTTGCCACGGTAACGCACTTCCAGCACATCGGGTTTGAAACGCTTTCCGCCGCATGTCTCGCAGACCATGGTAACATCAGCCATGAACTGCATCCCTATGTGGACAACGCCTTCACCCTGGCAGTCAGGACAGCGTCCGCCTTCCTGGTTGAATGAGAACACAGAAGGCGTATAACCGTTGATCCGGGCATATTGCTGGGATGAAAAGAGCTTGCGTATATCGTCATATATCTTGAGGTAGGTGACGGCATTAGACCGGGAACTCCTCCCTATCGGGTTCTGGTCTATATACTCCACCCTGGTCAGCCTGTCGATATTGCCTTTAAGTCCTGAAAAAACACCCGGGAGCGGGCCCGAGTCGCTCAGACGACGCTGCAGTGCCGGATACAGCACATCACCGACCAGGGAAGATTTTCCGCTTCCGCTGACTCCGGCTACGGCGACAAGGGCGCCGAGGGGGAATTTCACGTCCACTCCGGCAAGGTTGTGTTCCCGGGCGCCGCAGACAGTGATTCCGTACTGCCATGGACGCTTCTTACGCTGATATCTCGGGATCCTCCCCAGGATGTAATCCGCAGTAAGTGAAACGCCGGGCCCGGGGGCATTCTCCGGAAGGCTGCCGCTGAATACCACACGGCCGCCGTCGCGTCCGGCTCCCGGACCAAGATCTATAAGCATATCCGCAGAGCGGATTATTTCTTCATCGTGCTCTACCACTATCACGGAGTTGCCGGCATCGCGAAGACGCTTCATTACGCCTATAAGCCTCTGTGTGTCACGCGGATGCAGACCGATACTCGGCTCGTCAAGGATATACATCGAGCCTACCAGGGAACTGCCGAGAGCCTTCACGAGGCTGATCCTCTGGCTTTCGCCTCCGGATAGCGTGTTACATGCACGGTCAAGGGTAAGATAGCCGAGTCCAACCTCCTCAAGGCACTCAAGACGTGATATAACCTCGACGAGCGCCTTGCCGGCCACGGCGGAATCATACCGGTCAAGCGTAACTCCCTTAAGAAAGGCAAGCAACTGAGTCACAGTCATCGCCAGGAGTTCAGCTATATTCTTGCCGGCCACCTTGACATAAAGGGCCTCCTTCCTCAGCCGTGTACCCTTGCAGTCGGGACAGTCTGTCCTGCCCGAGAAACGGCTGAGCATGTATTTGTATTGGATCTTGTAGCGGTTGGCTTCCACCCACCCGAAGAATTCGTTTATCCCGATAAGCGAATCTTCGTCGCCTTCCACGCTGTGAGCCTGCCAGATAAGGTCGCGGGAGGCTTGGGGAAGGTCGCAATATGGCTTGAAAGCATCTATACCGAACCGCGGTGCAAGGCGCACGAGATGGTCTTTGAACCAGCCCATCTTCTCCCCTCTCCAGCAGGCAATGGCCCCGTCATAGATGCTCTTTGTCTTGTCGGGGATGACAAGGTCCTCGCTGATGCCTATGATCTTTCCGAGACCTCCGCAATGCGGGCAGGCCCCCAGAGGACTGTTGAAACTGAGCAGATATTCATCCGGACGGGTAAACGTAATTCCGTCTGCTTCAAGCTTTTCTGAGAAATACTGCATGCGTGTCCCTCCGTCGGAGGAGACCTCCATCACGGACATTCTCCCGTCTCCGGCGCGGAAACAGGTCTCAGCGGAAGACGATATCCTTGCGACCATTTCATCCCTGGCAGCCTCACCATCGGGGAAAGGCCTGTCGATACGCATCCTGTCAACAACCAGAAGCGCATTGTCCGGAAAAGAACTGCCGCCGCTTTCCGACAGCATATCGTCGATTGCCACAGGAACGTTCTCCACAAGCATCCTGGAATAGCCTTCTTCCTTGAGGGAGAGCAGCAGCTCGACTTTGTCAGAAGCCTCCTTCCAATGGGGATCGGCCAGCATATATACGGCTCCGGAGCATTCCTCCATGACGAACCTCAGGACATCCTTGACCGTATGGCACTTGACCTCGATGCCGGATACCGGCGAGAATATCCTGCCAATCCTGGCATACATGATCCTCAGATAGTCATATATTTCCGTAACCGTTGCCACTGTCGAGCGCGGATTGCGCACAGTGACTTTCTGTTCTATCGCTATGGCCGGAGGTATGCCGTCGATATGTTCCACATCCGGTTTGTTCATCCTGCCCAGGAACTGTCGCGCATAGGAAGAAAGGCTCTCGGCAAAGCGTCTCTGCCCCTCGGCAAAAAGGGTGTCGAAGACGAGGGAAGACTTGCCGCTTCCGCTGACACCGCTGACTACGACAAACTTGCCTCTCGGGATATCCACCGACAGGGACTTGAGGTTGTTTACCTTCGCATTGCGTATTATGATGTCTTCCGGCATGTTGTTTCCAAAAACGAGAGGCAAATCTTTCGACCTGCCTCTCGTTGTGCTCCCTCAGGGGCTCGAACCCTGGACCCCAACATTAAGAGTGTCGTGCTCTACCAACTGAGCTAAGGAAGCAATATTTCAGTGACCCGTTCGGGGCTCGAACCCGAGACCCCCACATTAAAAGTGTGATGCTCTACCAACTGAGCTAACGAGTCGTTTGGTCTGCAAATGTACCAATTTTCCTTAAAACTGCAACACTATTTCGAAAGTTTTTGAGAATATTCTTTGATATGCTGCTCATTTTCTTTGCGACAGACCAGTATCCTGCCGCCGGAGGCTGCCACAATATAGCCCTCAAGGCCCTGCAAGACAATTGTTTGTCCGGAATCAGAGTCAACGATACAGTCTTTGCAGTCAAAAAGGCGGACATCCTGGCCCGCAACGGCATTTCCGCCTTCTGCAGAGGGAAGGTACTCCCCTACGGACTTCCAGGTCCCGAGATCGCTCCAACCGAAATCGGCAGAAATCACCTTGACGTTGTGATAGCGCTCCATGACGGCATAGTCGATGGAAATCTTCTCACACTGGCCGAACCGGGCATCCACCGCAGCCTGCTCGCCGGGAGTACAGAACGAAGGCGCGAGTCCGTCCATGATTCCGGCTATCCCCGGGGCGTATCGGCGAATAGCAGAAACTGCCGTAGCGGCGCTCCAGATAAAGATTCCGGCATTCCAGAAATAATTCCCTGACTCAAGATACGACTTGGCTGTGGCCAGGTCCGGCTTTTCCTTGAACTCCCTGACATCCACGATTTCGCCCCGCTCGGTGGAAGAAGCACAGATATAGCCGTAACCCGTATCGGGGCGGGACGGAGGGATACCAAGGGTAATAACCGCGTCAGTATCGCGTGCGGTCTGCAGGGCGGCGGAAACGGTATCACGGAATACGCCCGTCTCTATAACGGCCGCATCCGAAGGGGTGACCACCATCACTGACCCGGGGTATTTTTTCGACACCTTCCACGCGGCATACGCTATACATGGAGCGGTGTTGCGAGGCTCCGGTTCTGCAAGTATCTGGTCCTGCGGCATTTCCGGAATCTGAGCCTTGACCGTTTCCACATAGGCCTTGGATGTAACCACCCATATATGGTCGAATCCGCACAGCGGGAGGAACCGCTCGACAGTCAGCCTGATAAGGGGTTTGCCTACTCCAAGTAAATCTATGAACTGCTTCGGGGTTTCGGGAGTACTGAGAGGCCAGAGCCTGCTGCCGATGCCTCCGGCCATTATCACTATGTCTGTCATAAGATGAAAAAATTAGCCATTTGTATGTTTCACTTCTCAAAAATAAAACTTAAATTGCGGAAAAGAAACAATTCTCTGCATTATGAAAAAGTATATCGCTGAGTGCATCGGGACGTTTGTCCTGACACTCCTTGGCTGCGGAACCGCAGTCTTCGTAGGTTGCGCAGAGCCTGCCGGCGTCGTAGCCACGGCCCTTGCCTTCGGTCTTTCAGTCGTTGCAATGGCTTATGCCATAGGCGGCATTTCCGGTTGCCACATCAACCCTGCCATCACCCTCGGTGTCGCCCTGTCGGGCCGCATGAGCTGGAAGGATGCATGCGGTTACTGGTGCGGCCAGATTATCGGCGGCATTCTTGGCGCTGCTGTCCTTGCCCTTATCGCCAAGACATCAGCATACACGATGGGCGGTGCGAACCTGGCGGGCGGAGTGAGCGTAGGCGGTGCCCTCCTTGTGGAAATCGTAGCCACCTTCATCTTCGTGCTCGTAGTGCTCGGTGCTACTGACGCCAAGAAGGGGGCAGGCAACCTGGCCGGTCTCGCAATCGGCGGCACCCTTGTCCTCGTCCACCTCGTATGCATCAATCTTACAGGCACTTCCGTGAACCCTGCAAGGTCCATAGGTCCTGCCCTGTTCGTCGGCGGCGAGGCCCTTAAACAGCTGTGGATATTCATCGTGGCGCCTCTTATCGGCGCAGCCCTCAGCGCCATAGTCTGGGGATGCATCGGCAGCGAGAAGGAATAACCCGGTTAAACTATGAAACTAAAAACAGCGGAGTCTTGCGGCTCCGCTGTTTTTTGTGCCATATGGGGATGGATCAGGCCTTTCCGGAATACCTCTCGGATTGCTCCCTTATAAGGTCCTTATCATCGAAATAATTGATTTTCATCGCATTCTTAACCTCGTCAAGGGTAGCAGCAGCCACCTCGCGCGCATGAAGGCATCCTTTTGAAAGTATATTGTAAACTTCCGGGATGTCCTTTTCGAACATTGCACGGCGCCGCCTCATAGGTGAAAGCATCTCATCGAGGATCTTTTCAAGGAAACGCTTGACCTTGACATCTCCCAGGCCGCCCTTTGTGTAATGGGCCTTCAATTCGTCCAGATTGGCATATTCTGGAAGATAAAGCCCGAAATGCTCGTCACGGCAGAAAGCGTCAAGATAGGTGAACACAGCATTCCCTTCGAGATGCCCGGGATCGGAGACATTGACATGCAGCGGGTCCGTGTACATCGAGAACACCTTTTTGTGAAGTTCCTCAGGCGTCTCCGACAGATAAATGCAATTGCCGAGCGATTTTGACATCTTGGCCTTTCCGTCAGTCCCGGGAAGCCTCAGGCACACGCTGTTGGAAGGGAGGAGTATCTGCGGTTCGACGAGGGTCTCTCCATATATGCCGTTGAAACGGCGCACAATCTCCACTGTCTGCTCAAGCATTGGCTTCTGGTCTTCTCCGACCGGGACAACAGTGGATTTGAACGCCGCGATGTCGGCCGCCTGTGATATCGGATAGGTGAAGAAACCTACGGGAATGCTGGATTCGAACCCGCGCATGGCGATTTCGGTCTTGACGGTAGGATTGCGCTGCAGGCGGGACACAGTCACCATATTCAGGAAATAGAATGCCAGTTCCGCCACTTCGGGAATCTGGCTTTGGATGAAAATGGTAACCTTCGAAGGGTCCAGGCCGACGGAAAGATAGTCCAGAGCCACCTCGATAACATTCTGACGGACCTTCTCCGGGTTATCGACATTATCGGTAAGCGCCTGTGCATCAGCGATAAATACAAACATGTCATCATATCCGCCCTGCTGCTGAAGTTCGACGCGCCGCTTCAGGGAACCGACATAGTGACCTATATGGAGCCGGCCTGTAGGACGGTCACCGGTAAGAATAACTTTCCTGTCCATATCTATTTCCTTGCTATAAGGTTGAGGAACTCGTTTCTTGTGCGGGAAGACGTGAGGAACGCACCGGAGAAAGCAGAAGTCGTAGTTACCGCCCCGGCCTTCTCCACACCCCTTATCTGCATGCATGTGTGCATGGCCTCTATGACCACGGCCACGCCGAGCGGGTTCAGCGCTTCCTGGAGACAGTCACGAATCTGCACGGTAAGCCTCTCCTGGACCTGCAGCCTGCGGGCGTAGGTGTCCACTATGCGGGCGACCTTGCTCAGACCGGTTATCTTCCCGTCCGGAATGTAGGCGACGTGGGCCTTGCCGATAAACGGGAGAAGATGGTGTTCGCACATCGAATAGAGCTCTATGTCCTTTACTATCACCATCTGCCGGTATTTTTCCTCGAACAGGGCCGAACGGACGATCTCAAGGCCGTTCTGCGCATAACCCCTGGTCTGATACTGCAACGACTTCGCCACCCTTTCAGGCGTTTTCAAAAGCCCTTCCCTGCCCGGGTCCTCACCCAGCAGCGCAAGGATTTCCCTTACGTGAGCGGCTATCCTGGCCGTTGTTTCCGCATCATAGCGGTCTTCCCTCTCGTATCCCATCTAAGAACCTGATATACTATATGTTAATATATTCATATAACCGCCTTCCGGACAGCCAGGCGGCCGCCATTTCCCGAAAGGAATACAAAAATAAGAAAAAATGTCCTACCATTCAGAATTTTATATATATTTGCCGCTCAAAACAAAGGCATTGATATGTATTGGACACTTGAACTTGCCAACAGTCTGGGCGACGCCCCGTGGCCTGCGACAAAAGAGGAACTGATCGACTATGCGAACCGTTCCGGAGCCCCTGAAGAGGTCATAGAGAACCTTCAGGAACTTGATGACGACGGAGAAATCTACGAAAGCATCGAGGATATCTGGCCTGACTACCCTACCAAAGACGATTTCTTTTGGAATGAGGAAGAGTATTAGGGGGTTAAACGCCTGAAATACAGCAACTTAATGCGGATGGGTGCCA
>ERZ842401.5632-NODE-5632-length-13781-cov-5.520399_pt1 | contig 13781 bp, 8 predicted proteins | sample MGYA00521270_ERZ842401 | MGnify/ENA primary metagenome ERZ842401 (study PRJEB31892, sample SAMEA3878208) | bioreactor metagenome | biome: Moose rumen | place: Sweden | collected 2011-10 | study: EMG produced TPA metagenomics assembly of the PRJEB12797 data set... | reverse complement strand
GGAGAATTTGACTTAACAAGGGCTTAACCCTGTCCAATCAAAGGAGACCACTATACTACTAGACTTACTGGTAGAATTATATTTCTACATTTTGCCTTTTATCGTGATATTCATAATCTTAACAGCAGACATTTCTATTGCAAACATTCAAATAAGTATGAAAAAAAAGCAAAAGCATATGATATTGTGAGAATTCCTGTTGAGCTGAATTGGGCTCGATAGTATAGTGTGCCCTCCCCATCTTTCCTGTGTGCCCTCCCCTTTTTATCGTGCCGATTGAAAGTTTACATTCAAGCTAATTTTGCAGTATTAGGGAAAGCTGATTTGCAAATAGGGATTTTTTAACTATCTTTGCACCCCCTTAAAAACAGGGGCCTCGTCAAAAGACGTGGATTTTAAGTAATTTAAAACAACAAACAGTGGATTACAGAAGTTACAAATCGGCCTTTGTAAACAACGCAACCGCCACCAAAGAGTGGCTTGTGATTGATGCACAGGACCAGATTTTAGGCCGTCTTGCTTCCCGATTGGCACTGATCCTCAGGGGCAAGAACAAAGCCAACTTCACACCTCATGCGGACTGCGGCGATAACGTAATAGTTATCAATGCCGACAAAATCCGTCTGACTGGCAAGAAGTTGACTGACAAGGTGTACGTAAGGCACACCGGTTATCCAGGCGGCCAGCGTTTCACAACTCCAGCAGAGCTATTGAAACGTAAGCCGGTAGCAGTATTGGAGGAAGCCGTACGCGGTATGCTTCCTAAAACAAGACTCGGAGCTCAGATGTTCCGCAACCTGCACGTATATGCAGGCAGCGAGCATCCTCATGAGGCTCAGCAACCAAGAACAATCACTTTAAACGAAATTTAGAGCATGGAGAAAGTTAACGCCCTTGGAAGACGTAAATCAGCTGTTGCTCGCGTTTATGTGGATTCAGGTAAAGGCAACATAACCATCAACGGAAAGGAGTTGGCAGTTTATTTCCCTGACGACAGCCTCAAGTACATAGTTATGCAGCCCCTCAACGCAACCAACACGGCAGGAAACTTTGACATCAAAGTTAACCTCGACGGTGGCGGAATTAAAGGACAGGCAGAGGCTCTTCGCCTTGCTATCTCACGCGCACTCTGCAAGATAGACGCAGAGGCTTACCGCTCTATCCTCAAGAAGGAAGGCTTCCTTTCAAGAGATGCAAGAGAGGTCGAGAGAAAGAAACCTGGCCAGCCTGGTGCACGCAGACGCTTCCAGTTCAGCAAACGTTAATGTCTTATGTTGGTATTTAATCTGCAGATTGCATTTGAACAGAATCAACAGATTATTGAGATTAAATCAACAATTACATTGAACTTTAATCAACAAAGTAGATTTACGTTGGACTAAACACTGCACAGAAGAGGTTAAAAGACGAGGACTCAACAGATTACCACTCTTTGCCCTTCTGCGGAAAATCTCCGGGACTGTTAAAATGCTCAGCGATTCCGATATTCAGAAAGCTCAGCGATAAGGCACTGCCGGGAGATTGATGAAAAGAGGCCTCAGAACAAAACAGCGAGGCAACCCTCAAAACAAACAGAGAGGCAACCCTCAACGATGAGGCAAAAATTAACAAAGCATTAAAAAGCAAAACAATGCCAAGAACAAATTTCCAAGAATTATTAGAAGCAGGTGCACACTTCGGACACTTGAAGAGGAAATGGAATCCTAAGATGGCTCCTTATATCTTTATGGAGAAGAACGGAATCCATATCATAGACCTGCATAAGACCGTGCTTATGATTGATGACGCGGCAGCTATGATGAAGAACCTGGCCCGCAGCGGACGCAGGATTCTCTTTGTTGCCACAAAGAAGCAGGCCAAGGACATAATTGCGGAGCAGGCCAAAGCCGTAAATATGCCGTATGTAACTGAAAGATGGCCAGGTGGTATGCTTACAAACTTCCCGACAATCCGCAAGGCTGTCAAGAAGATGAATACCATAGACAAAATGAAGACTGACGGTACCTATGAAACTCTTGCAAAGAGAGAGAAACTTCAGATAGACCGTCAGAGAGCAAAATTGGAGAAGAACCTGGGTTCTATAGCAGATATGAGCCGTCTCCCGTCAGCACTGTTTGTTGTTGATGTTCAGAAAGAGGCCAACGCCGTAAAGGAGGCCAAGAGACTGAATATTCCTGTTATCGCGATGGTGGACACTTGCTGCGACCCTACTCCTATTGATTTTGTAATTCCTGCTAACGACGATGCTGCAAAGAGTGTGGCAGTTGTTGTAAGCGCACTCTGCGGAGCTATCGCTGAGGGTCTTGAGGAAAGAAAACTCGAGAGAGAGAAGATGGCTGCCGAAGAGGAAAAGAAAGCCAAGGACAAGGAACTTGCTAAGGCAGAGGGCGAGAAGAAAGCTTCTGACTCCATGCCCGAAGGAAAGAAGATTCGTCCGAGGAGAAAAGTAAACACAGAAGACAAGCCTGCAAAGAAGGCTGAACCTAAGGCTGAATAAGGAGATTTATTATGGAAATCAAAGCATCAGAAGTAATGAAGCTCCGCCAGATGACGCAGGCCGGTATGATGGACTGCAAGAAGGCCTTGATAGAGGCCGAAGGAGACTTCGAAAAAGCAAAGGAAATTCTTAGGGAGAAGGGTAAGGTCATAGCTGCAAAGCGTTCAGACAGAGAGACCACCGAAGGTGCTGTCCTGGCTCGCGTAAATGCAGACAAGACCGTTGCCACTCTTACATGCCTGGGTTGCGAAACCGATTTCGTAGCCAAGACAGAGGGCTTCCAGGCCCTTGCAAACGGCATCGCCGATGCAGCTGTTGCCAACACTCCTGCTGACCTTGATGCTCTCAAGGCTTGCAAGTATGGCGAATATGCTTCCATTGAAGAGGCTGTTACGGACCAGACCGGAAAGAGCGGCGAAAAGCATGTGATTGCATGCTACGAGAAGATAGAGGCTCCTTTCGTAGGTTACTACATCCATTCAAACCAGAAAGTTGCCACTATAGTTGGCTTCAATAAGGTTTCTACCGACGAGGTAGCAAAGGAAATTGCAATGCAGATTACTGCAATGGTTCCTATTGCTGTTACATCAGACGACATTCCTCAGCAGAGGAAGGACGAGGAACTCAGCATTGCCATTACCAAGACCAAGGAGGAGATGATCAAGAAGGCTGTAGATTCAGCTTTGAACAAGGCAGGCCTGAATCCTAACCACTTTGACAGCGAGGATCATATCCAGAGCAATATAGCAAAGGGTTGGATTACTCCTGAGCAGGCTGAGCAGGGCCGCAAGATCATGAAAGAGGCTGCCGAGGCAAAGGCCGCCAACCTTCCTGAGGCTATGATTCAGAACATTGCAAACGGCCGTTTGCAGAAGTTCTTCAAGGAGAAGACTCTTGTAGAACAGGTTCTGGCTCTGGGAGATGGAAAGGAAACCGTATCTCAGTATCTTAAGAGAATGGATCCTGAACTTAAGGTTCTCAGCTTCAAGAGATTTTCTTTGTCTGACTAAGCGTCCGGCAAAGAGTTTTGTCAACAGGGAACGTCAAACGCTGATGTTCCCTGTGTTTTTACTGGGTTGCAGCTTTGTGCTGTTGCTGCTTCATTGGGGGTCTGGCGGGGTTGCAACATTGGCGGTTGCTGCTTCATTGGGTTTGCCGGGGTTGATGCTTTGCGTTGTTGCTGCTTCATTGGGTTTGCCGGGGGTGCAGCTTTGCGCTGTTGCTGCTTCTTAGGGTTTGCTGGGGTTGCAGCTTTGTGCTGTTGCTGCTTCTTAGGGGTCTGGCGGTTGACGGGCTTTTACATTTGCCGGTTGGCGTTGTCAAATAACGGGCATAGTCTTAGAAAGACTATATCTGAATATTTTTTGTAAATTGCACCGATTAACTGATTGTTTTTATGGAGAACTTTAAGAAGAAGTTTTTGAAGATTTGGGCAGTTTCTGCCGTTGTCTTGGCTTTGTGTGTTGGACAAATGTCGGCACAGGAGAAATTGCAGGAGCGCTTTAATGCCTACTCACAGTTGCTGTCGCCGGAAAAGCTTTACCTTCAGACAGACAGGGAGACTTACTGTGTGGGAGATACCGTCTGGTTCAAGGGCTACCTTGTAAACAGTTCCTTGCTCAGCGAATTTCCTGAAAGCAATTACATCTATGTTGAACTTTTGGACTATTACTACGCCAAAAACATCTATACCGGAAAGATTGAGGAAACTCACCGTACGGTTGAGAGGGTCAAGGTCAAAAGACGCGAGGGCGTGCTTCAGGGCTATGTGGTTCTGGACAGCGACATGAATACCGGAAGTGCTATCCTGAGGGCTTATCCTTACTGGGCCTTGAACTTTCCGGCAGACTATATCTACAGCAAGCGTCTTACTGTAATAAATCCTATCAAAGACAATTTCGTAAAGGAACTTGTGGACCGCAAGGTTGACAACACGGACGACTATACCAAGATAGGGGTGCAGAACCCGTTCAAGAAGGAAAAGAAGCAGAAGCATGACCTTGACTGTCAGTTCCTTCCTGAGAGCGGACGTTACTTTGCCGGGGTTGATGCGGTAATAGGGGTGAAGGTTGTAGATGAAACCGGCTTTGGAGCTTACGCCAAGGGAGAAATCGTAGATGAAAACAACAACAAGGTGTCTGAGTTTGAGACCAACTCCCTGGGAATGGGCAAGTTCAGGTTCAGACCTGTGCCCGGCATGAGATATTATGCTCTGGTAAAGGATGGTGCAGATATAGACAAGAAGATGGATCTTCCACGTCCTTCTTCTCAGGGTGCATCCGTAAACCTTTCCTTCAAGGGCGATAACATAATCGCTGAGCTTTATGCTACAGAAGACCTTAACAAAGACTCGCTCTTCTTCATTCTGTCCGACGGCACGGAGATTTTCTATAGCAAGGCTCTTTCAGCCGCCTCCAGACTTGCTCTTCCGATAGACAAGCTTGCCGCGGGTACAAACGTGGCTACCATTGCGGACGGAAACGGCAACATCTATGCAAAGAGGCCTTTCTTCATACTTCCGGTTTCTGAGGGCGGGGTTCAGATGAAGACAGACAAGGCTGTTTATGGCCAGCGAGATCCTATAACCTGCACCTTCAATCTTGCAAAGCCGGTCAGCGGCGATTTTTCCGTATCTGTTACCGACGATACACATGCACCGTATCTTGGAACAGAAGACAACATAGTTTCCTATATGCTGCTGTCTTCTGAAATCAAGGGTTATGTAGAAAATCCTCAGCGATATTTTGACGATTCGGTTCCCTTTGAAGAAAGAGAAAGCGATGTAGATCTTCTGATGATGACCCAGGGCTGGCAGTACTATGACCTGGACAGGATATTCAAAGGCCAGTACGAAATGCCGTCCTACGGAAAGGAATATATCCAGACCGTTTCCGGCAAGGTGAAGAAATCATCGCTGAGGAAAAGCAAGTCGTCAATTGTTTCATTTGTGGCACCTTCCATAGGGTTTACCGCCATGGGGCAGCTGGATTCCACCGGTTACTTTGAACTCAAGGATGTCAACTTCCCGGATTCCACGCTGTTCATTGTAAATGCCGTAGGAGTAGGCGGAAGAAAGAGTTTCACTCCATACATTACGGAAGATTCCTTTGCTCCGCTGCTGGATTACCAGAGGCGTAAAGAAAAGGTCAACTATTCCGAAAGCACCGCCCAGTACATGTTGCAGAACTACTACAACTCCGGCGGCGATAAAGTTTACCAGCTGGATGCCGTATATGTTACGGGTCAGAGGATGGTAAGGGCAAAGGACAATGTGTCTCCGTTCCCTACGCAGTACTTCAAGGAGGGGCAGCTCAAGACCGAAAAAGACCTCGAACCTTTTGCCGCGTTTGACGTCATGACCTATATACTCCAGACCTGCACAGGCATAAGGGAAGACCGCGATACCGTAACCGGAGAAAGAAAACTCGTGTGCCGTGTTCCGGCAGTGGCCTCCAACTGGGAAATCAGCGATTATTCAGAAATAATAGTTTTTGTTAACGGGTTTCAGGCTCCGTCCTCTTCCGAACTGGACCATTACAATGTAGATGAACTTGAGGCATTCGTATTCCTCAGGGGTGCCGATGCCGCTCCGTTTGCTCCAATGAGAGACGGAAGTGCAACCGTGGTTCCGGTAATCATGATAAAGACCAAGCCGAGCGCCGGTACCGGCATGCCGAAGAATGTGACTAAGGGCTATCCTCTTGGATGGCAGAGGCCCAAGTATTTCTATTCTCCGGCCTACGACGTGCAGGGCAGGTCCATAAAAAGGGCCGGAACAGACCGCCGCGCCACCGTTTACTGGCAGCCAGACCTTAAGGTGGAAGGTGGAGAAGGCAAGTTCCATTTCAACACATCGGACGGCACGGCAGACTACACCGTAATCATAGAAGGCATAACAACCGACGGCGAGTATGTGTTCTCAAAGCAGCAAATTAAGCGTAAATAACGCCCACAGAAGTAATTATAGACTTAAAAATATCGGACTATGACACTATCCAAGTTCTTACAAAAAGCAAAATTGCTGTTTCTGGCAGCGTTGATGTTTTCCTCTGCCATTGCTCTGACCAATTGCGGCGGTGGCAGCGGTGACGGAAAGGGGCCGATAACACCCGACACTCCTACTACCGCAGCTTCTACTGCCTGTGAACTTTCTACATTCCAGTTCAAGGCAATAAACAATTCCGGCCTAACCTCTGACGCAACGGCAACAGTTGCAACAATTCAGAACAGGAATCTTGTACTTATCACAGTTCCTTCCGGAGTAAACCTTACAAAGCTGGTTCCCACATTCGGAGTCAGTTCCAAGGCTACAGTAAAGATAGGAACTGTTGCGGCCACTTCCGGAGTAACAGCCGCCAACTTTACAGGTGATACAGACATTACCGTAACCGCCGAAGACGGAAAGCACAGCAAAAAATACTTTGTGCTTGTAAGGGAGGGCGATGCAAATATGGACAATGAGGTTTACGCCGTAATGAAAAAATACAACATTCCGGGCATAAGCGTAGCTACTACAAAGGGCGAAAAACCTGCATACGAGGCCGGCTACGGCTATTCCAGCCTTGAACAGACGCCGTGGACCAGAACCACTCCCACAACCCTGTTCCGCCTGGCCAGCGTTTCCAAGTTCCAGTGCGCGCTCTGCATAATGAGCCTGTATGAAGACGGTCTGATATCTCCGGACGATTACGTTTTTGCTCCGGCAGGTGCAAACGGAACCGGAAGTCCGCAGGGCATTCTTTATGAAATGTATCCCGGAACTCACGCAAAAGGTGTAGATCAAATCAAAGTCCATCATCTGCTGACCCATACTTCCGGCTGGAACTATGACCTCACTGGCGGTGCCGATCCTATCTTTACCGGCGACAGCCGTTTCTACGGCAAGACCCTCAAGGCCAGGGCAGAGTACATGGTAAGCAATATTGCCACCGGCAGCACGCCAGGCACAAGCTACTCATATTACAACCTCGGCTATTGCCTGCTGGGCCAGATAATAGAAGTCCTTACGGGCGGAACCTATGAAGACTACCTGAGGAAGGTTGAGGCCAAGGCCGGCGTTGAGGATGTTTGGATTGGAAAGAGCGACAAGGGCGGAAGGCGTGCCAACGAGTGCGTTTACTATGCTCAGTACGGCAGCACGGCTTACGGCAACGACATGAGTGTTGTAGGCGCCTGCGGAGCTGTAATCAATTCTGCACCTAACCTGATGAAGGTTGTCTGCGCTATGGATTACGGCACTGTTGTACCGGATATTCTCAAGAAGGAAACTCTGGATATGGTTTATAAAGACTATACCACCGCCAATCCTCCTACAACCAAGAACGGTTATGGCTATGGTTGGAGAATCCTCCATTATACGCTCGACAACTGGGCATCTTTCCACGGAGGCAACATCAACGGAACGGCAACCATAATTGTCCGTGGCAAAAACGGAGTAAACGGAGTCCTGCTTTGCAACTCCAGAAACGCTGCTACAGATTTTGATACCGCTCTCTATCTTGCAATTAACAACATAATGCAGAGAGTCAATCTGATTTACTGATACATAGCACCATAAATAACAAAAAAGGGTTGGCGCAGGCCAACCCTTTCTTTTGGTATTCTATCATCTTACAGAGAGAACCAGTTGCTTACATTGCATACAGGAGTAGTGGTTCTGTAACCTCTGAAGAAGTGCATGGCGCATCTTCCAAGGTTTGCGTTCCAGTAGTCGGAATAGTCAACATATCTGGACCCGTTCCATACCTGAAGCAAGTTTCCGTCTTCGGTAAGAATTCTGAAATTAACCCTCTGGTAAGGAGTAGTGGCAGGACTACCGGTCCAGTGGAAAGCTACCATTACCCTGTCAGTAGCCTCGCCGAAGCCTACAGGGTCACCCAGGTTGTTCCAGGGATCGGTCGATTTGGCATCGTTAAGCCTGTACTGATACTGGAGTTTTCCGGGGTAAGGAACTCCCGGGCTCTCGTACAGAAGGTTGATGAACATGAACTTGCAGACAGAGTCTGTTCCCCAATTTTCGGCTGTGGCTCCTTCAGACCCTCTGTCGTTCCAGTAAGGATATCTGTTGTCAAGGATGATAGGATCAGCGTTCAAATCGTGGATAATCACGTTCTGCTTCTTTTTCTCAACGGTAAAGTTCCTGTCATAGATAACTTCGCCTTTCCTCATGAGCTTAAGATTCATAGTACCTTCCTTTACTCCAAAGAACTTTCCTACATCCATACTGGGAACTCCGTTGTAAACGGCCAGGCTTCCACCACCGTCCTTTGAAGAATAGAGAACATCGTTTACATAGACTGAATCTATGTAATTTGCAGCTGTATTGACTACAGGTTCCATATAGTGGATTTGGATTTCTGCACCACTAAACTCATCCATAGGGAACCACAACTCATGCTTTTTGCAAGAGCCAAGAACCAGAAGAGCTGCTACGGCTATAAGTGAAAATCTAATTTTTTTCATAATCTTAACTATTAATAGTGAACAGTTTCTGGATAATCGCCAGGATAAGCGAACCATGGAATGGATATATGGTAGTTCTTATAAACAAGTCCGCCTTTTCCATCAGGTATAAGTCCAGGTATAGGTTTCAGAGCAGCCAGAGCCGGCCTGTTCCACATGAACTCGGAGTTGTAACGTGGAGCAATACGGTATGCAGGAGAACCTTCGTTGTCGGTATCCCAATAACCCGGGCTCTTCCTTCCTTCAACCTGAGCAGGAGCAAGATAGAATCCCTTGTAAACCTTTGTTGCGTCCTCGTCCCACTTCTGGTTCAGATAGTCTTTCTCCCATCCGTTTCCAAGTGTAGGATAATCTCCGCTGTAGTCAATGTCATAATGATATTTTCTGAGGTCAACCCAGGCTTCAGCAGCTCCCCAAGGCCACAGGTGAACATATTTCTGCATCATGATGTGGCTGAGTGTAAGGGTGCTGGTAGTGATGCCGGCTACGAACGGGCCAGCAATATATTCATCAGCAAGTTTCTGGAAAAGTCTTGTGCTGATAAAGTCTCCGCCAGGATTTGCACCACCGGTTACATACTCGTCGGTAGTACCGTCCTTCAGTTTAGGAGCACCAGGTACCAGATAACTCTTGGTGAACTCCATATCGAGCTCAATACCCTTCTTCCAGCAAGCCAGTGCATTGGCCTTGTCGCCCATTATGAAGTAAGCCTCTGCCATCTCAAACTGGATTTCACCGGCAGTCATTACTATAACAGGGGCATCGTTGCGGAAGATCCAGCGGCCGATACCGTCAACTGCAGTTGAACCGTAAGCGTTTCTTCCATAGACAGAAGGAGCGTTCCATCCCTGATATCCGGTCCTTGAGTTGAACAGGCTACCGCCATAGTAACGTCTTGCGTGCTTTACGGAATCCTCGTTGTCTATGTCAACATAGTTGTTAGGATCGTTGGTGTAGGTGTCGCTTGCTCTCGGAGCCAGCTTGGCTGCAATACGTGGGTCAAAGTGACCTACTTCATCATACAGTGTATCGCAGATGATCTGGTTAGGATTGAGGGCATAAGGATAGTACTCACTCATGTGGTCATCCTTTGAGGTTTTTACGATATCACCGGTTGCGTGGTCATACAACGGAACGGTACCAGTCATTATCTTGACGATATAGTCGCTCTGATAGTAGCTCAGGCTGAGATTGGCTCTGTGAACACCCCAGAAGTTGTTGTATGAGTTGTATCTTGCATCAGCACCGCCGCCGAGGGTAGGAATCAGGTAGTTGTCGGCGTTGGTCTGCATGGCGAGCTTACCGTGGGCAATCAGGTCGTTTGCATAAGTGGAAACGAAATCGCTCTTGCGGCTAAGGGAAGCCAGGTTGCGGCAGATAATACCGTGACCGAACTGTATCCACTTGGTCTTGTTGCCTTTGTAAACGTTCTCGTACTCTGACCAGATTCCTCCATAAACGGTTGCATCGTCTCTTTCGAGGTAATCGATACCTCTCTGAGCCCAGGTGCGGATGGAGTCATAGATCAGATCCTGATAGTCATAGTCGTGAGAAAGTCTGCCGGGCTCATAGGCCTGCTGCAGAGGCATCTCACCGTACTCCTTAGTAGTGGCATCCCAAGAGTGAGCCTTGAGGATATAACCGATACCGGCCATGGTCCATCTCTCGTGCTCAACCGCAAAGTTGATCAGGTTCTCGAGGTTCTTTCCCAGAAGCCAGTAGTTGAGCCTCCACATTTCACCTGCAGCATCTGCAGAAGAATATGCGTAGTTGTTGGCAAATCCGGTATAGGAAGTTGTACCGAACATCTGGCTCAGAGGACCTGTAGCACGGATATCCCAGTAAATATTGCCCATCCACTGCTCAACACCAGGCAGGTAGTGGTAGTCCATAACCTGCTCCTCATCCGGTGCATCAACATTCTTGTTGACATCCAGATAGTGGTCGCAACCAGTCAGGAAAAGTCCGAGGGTTGCAATGAGAATTATAGTATATATCTTTTTCATATTCCTTACAGATTAGAAGGTTAAGTTGATACCTAAAGACATGCTCCTAGGAGTAGGAACTCCCCAGGCATCAATTCCGATACCACCGGTTCCTCCGAGGGATGCAGAGTTGGAGTTACCAACGGCATCAACACCGGAATAGTTGGTGATGGTGAACAGGTCGTTTGCACTTACCCATACGCTTGCAGCTGAAAGCAGGTTGTGGGTAGCACTCTTGAGCCAGTTTGCAGGAACCCTGTACTGGAAACGGATTTCCTTCAGACGCATCCAGTTGACATGGTGCTCCAGCCAGTCGTGGTCGGAACCGCCATAGATGCTGGTACCGTAGTTCTTGAAGTCAACAACGATGTTGTTAGGAGTAGGATTGTCATCGTTCTCGTGGCCGTCCTTGAGGACACCGCGGAAGATGTACTGGTTCATGTTACGCAGGGTGACGGACTCCTTGCTGGTACCGTTGCCCATCATGGCTCTCTTGGTTCCGTTTACTACGGTTGCACCAAAGCGGCTGTCGAGCAGCATGCTCAGACGGAAAGGACCCCAGCTGAGTGAAGAGGTGATACCGAGCTTCAGTTTAGGGTTACGGTCGCCCATGTAGGTCCAGTCTGTGCTGGTGTAAGGATAACCGGTTGTAGGGTTGATCAGAATCTGACCCTTTTCGTTGCGCTGATAGTCGCGGCCGGTCATTGAGAATACAGGATAGCCAACCTTGATACCGTTACGCAGGTTACCTGACAGCCAGGTGTATGCGTTGTAGTACTCGGTTACATTCTCAGGCAGGTAGGTAACCTTGGAATCGTTGTGGTCCAGGTTCAGACCCAAGTTCCATCTCCAACCGGAAGAGGTGCGGAGGATGTCGCCGTCGATGTGGAATTCCCATCCCCAGGTCTTGAAGGTACCTACGTTCATGTTATTGAGTACGAATCCAGTAGCGTATGACAGACGGAAGTTCTCGATGTACTCGTTCTTACACTTTCTCCAGAAGTAAGAGAAGTCCATGTTCACTCTGTCGTTGAAGAGTCTTGCCTCAAATCCGATTTCGGTTTCGTCGTTCATCTCAGGCTTGAGGGTTTCGTTAGGGCCGGTGTAGCCGTAGCCGAATCCGCCGCCGATTACCTCGTTGAGTTCGAGGGCAGGATAGATGGCGTTAGGAGATGCGTCCTTACCTACCTCTGCAAAGCTGGCGCGGAGTTTCAAGTATGAGAGAATGTCGTTGTTCTTCAGGATAGGAAGCTCAGTTGCAATGAAGGATGCCTCAATTGCAGGATAGAAGTATGAGCGGTTGTCCTTGGGAAGAGTAGAAGACCAGTCGTTACGTCCGCGGAAGTTCAGGAAGGCCATGTTCTTCCAGCCGAGCTCGAGGGCTCCGGAGATAGCCTGGATTCTTCTCTTGGTGTTGATGGTCTTGGATACCTTGGTGTCATCGTCGCAGTTGGCCAGTGCATAGAAGTCTATTACATAGAACTTGCTGCCGTAGAGAGAGATGCTCTCTCTGCCGTTCTCCTGCTGGTGGTAACCAACCTGAGCACGGAGGGTGAAGTCGCCCCACTGGTTGTTGTAACCTGCAAGGATGTTCAGAGACTTGTCCACGAGGTCATTCTTTGCAATGTTCACACCACCGCCCAGGCCGTAAGAACCGCTGGAACGGTCTGCATAGTAAGGATGATAGAAGTTCTCGTACTTGGACTTGGATGCATCCCATCCCATCTTGGCTGTGATGAAAGTGTTCTTGGTAGGGGTAACATTTACACCCAGAGTTGTCAGGAAACGCTTTGACTCATCATAGTTCTTGTTCTTGTACAGGTCATACAGAGGGTTGACAAGGTCTGTGTCCTCATAGTACTTGGGGAGTTTCATCTGAACTCCGTCCGGATCCAGATAATCTGACATGTCGTCAACCATAGGCCACTGGTGAGCTCTTCTGAACACACCGTAGATACCCTTGCGGGCCTTGGTGTTGGTGGTTTCGGTGTAAGCCATGGTGGACTCGAAGTTCAGCCACTTGGTGATTTCGGCACGTCCGGAAAGGGTGATGTTCAGACGGGTGTAGTCTGTGGTCTTTACGGTTCCTTTCTGGTCGAGGTAGGAAACAGCACCGCGGACGGTAATCTTGTCGGTACCGCCCTCAACGGCTACGTTGTGGGTATGGCTGAATCCGGTCTGAAGCAGAGCCTTTACGTTGTCGTAAAGCTTAACGCTGCCGTCTGCAGGATATCTGCCTCCGAAGTAGCTGGAGTTGTAGTAGTTGGTTACACCTCTGTTACCGTTGGCATACTCTTTCTGCATCTCAGGGAAGCCGTAGCTCTTGCTCCAGGTCAGCTGGTTGCTGTAGGTAATCTTGCCTGCGCCCTTGCTACCCTTCTTGGTAGTGATGACGATTGCACCGTTGGCTGCATCTGAACCGTAAAGTACGGCTGCTGCTGCACCCTTCAGCACGGTCATGCTTTCAATGTCCTCAGGGTTGAGGTCGTTTCCTCTGGAGGAGAAGTCGTATGACAGGGTGGATACCTCGTCAGCTACTGCAAATCCGTGGTTTGGATCAAAGGTGTTGTTGTTCATAGGAACACCGTCGATAACGTACAGAGGCTGGTTGTTTCCTGATACGGAAGTTACAGAACGCAGGATAACGTTGGTGGAGGCACCAGGTGCACCGCCGGTGGAGGTAACCGTGATACCTGCAACACGTCCCTGAAGAGCGCTTACGAATGCGTCACGTCCGGACTCCTGAATATCAGTTGCCTTTACGTTCTGCACTGCACTACCTACTGAACGCTGGACACGTTTCTGGCCATACTCTGCCGTAATAACGACATCGCCCA
>ERZ842401.5630-NODE-5630-length-13785-cov-8.411216_pt1 | contig 13785 bp, 11 predicted proteins | sample MGYA00521270_ERZ842401 | MGnify/ENA primary metagenome ERZ842401 (study PRJEB31892, sample SAMEA3878208) | bioreactor metagenome | biome: Moose rumen | place: Sweden | collected 2011-10 | study: EMG produced TPA metagenomics assembly of the PRJEB12797 data set... | reverse complement strand
CGCGGCGAGCTTGTCGAGGAAGTCAATCACATCGAAAACGCTTTTGAGGTTATGCAGGAACTTTAAGGCGCGGCGCGGCGGCTTCTTAAATCGGGCGTATAATCGCGACCATTGGATGCAACGTCACGTTGCCGCGGCGAGCTTGTCGAGGAAGTCAATCACATCGAAAACGCTTTTGAGGTTATGCAGGAACTTTAAGGCGCGGCGCGGCGGCTTCTTAAATCGTAACGTTCGGCGCGACCGCTGTTTGTCAACTTTTCAAAAGTTGGGAGGTTTGAAATGACAGCTTTAAGGCAGGAGGCAATTTCAATAGTCGAATCGTTACCTGAAGAAAAAATTTTGACATTGATAGATTTTCTGCGCGGGATAACCGAGCCGGCGGAAAGGGACAATCATCTGCTCAAGAAAAAAGCCGCCTTTGACGAATTGGAAACATTACGCAGAGAAATTCCGGATTTGGACTACGAAAAAGAACTTGCGACTTACAGAGAAGAGAGGTTTGGCAATGCGAATCTTGGTTGACACAAATGTCTTGCTGGATTACATTTTACTTCGCGAACCTTTCACGCAATCGGCTCAAAAAATTATCAAACTCTGTCAGGAGGAAATTCTTAACGGCGCAATGGCGGCACAATCTGTCCCCGACATGTTTTATATCCTCCGAAAAAATATCTCCATTGAAGAGCGCAGGCGAATTTTATATTGCTTGTGCGATATTTTTCACGTGGAAAACATCGACAAAGATAAACTGCAACGGGCTTTGCCAAATCAAGATTTTCGAGACTTTGAGGATTGTCTTCAAATGGAGTGCGCCGCGTCATTCAAAGCCGATTATATCATCACACGAAATATTGACGATTATGCTTCGAGTAATATTCCTTGTGTCACGCCGAAAGCTTTTTGTGACATGTTGGAGACAAAAGGGCAGGAGGTTTGAATTTTGTACGCGAGAACATTTGGCGCGGCAACGCAGGGCGTGGACGGGCTGATAATATCGGTGGAGGTCGACAGCGCGAACGGAATGCCCGCCTTCGACATAGTAGGCTTGCCGTCGACAGCCGTCCGCGAATCCAAGGAGCGCGTGCGCACCGCAATAAAAAATTCGTCGCTTAGGATGCGAGCCGAAAAAATTACGATAAACCTTGCGCCGGCGTCGGTCAAAAAGGAAAGCGCGGGGTTGGACTTGCCGATAGCGATAGGACTTTTAGCCGCGCAGGGGCGATTGCGCCCGTCGGTGTGCGAGGAATTTTTATTCGTGGCGGAGCTGTCGCTGGAGGGGCTTTTGCGCAGCGTGGCGGGCGTCCTGCCGATAGCGATAACCGCACGGGAGGAGGGCTTCAAAAAAATAATCGTGGCGCAGGAAAACATCAACGAGGCGTTGCTTGTCGACGGGATAGAAGTCTACGCGCCGCGCAACTTAATGGAGCTGGTCGATTTCCTCGACGGGGAGATAGAATTGGAGCCGGCAAAGCCCGTGCCCGTCGACATACCCGAAGGTTTCGTTGAGCTGGTAGACGACTTCGCGGACGTGCAAGGACAATTCATGGCAAAGCGGGCGTTGGAGATAGCGGCGGCGGGCGGTCACAACGTCTTAATGGTCGGCGTGCCGGGTTCGGGCAAAACGATGCTCGCCAAGCGCATGAGTTCAATCCTGCCCGAAATGACGCGGGAAGAGGCTTTGGAAGTCACGAAGATTTACAGCATAGCGGGCAAGTTACCGCAAGGCGGCGGGCTTATGACAAAGCGTCCGTTCCAAAATCCGAACCACGACGCGTCGACGGCGGCGATAATCGGCGGCGGTACCAATCCCACGCCGGGGCAAGTCACCTTGGCGCACAACGGCGTTTTGTTCCTCGACGAATTGCCCGAATTTAAAAAATCTACGCTGGAAGCCTTGCGCGAGCCGTTGGAGGAGCGACAAATCACGATAAGCCGTGTGAGCGGAACGTTGACTTTTCCGTCGAGCATGATTCTGATTTGCGCAATGAATCCGTGCCCGTGCGGTTGGAGCGGCGACAACGACCATTTTTGCCGCTGTTCGACAATGGACATTAAGCGATACATGCGCCGCTTATCCGGACCTTTGCTTGACCGAATCGACATTCAAATCCGTGTGCCGCGTGTCAAGTACGACGACCTAAGCTCCAAGCGGCGGAACGAGTTATCGAGTTCAATTCGCGAACGGGTTTCTGCGGCGCGGAACATTCAGACGCAACGCCTCAAGAAGTATCATCTTTTCTGCAACGCGCAGATGACGCACGCGCTGATTCAAAAGCTGTGCACTTTGGAGCCTGCCGCCGAGGAGTTGCTTAAAGACGTGTTCGAGACGAAGAAACTTTCCGCCCGCTCCTACGACAGGATTATCAAGGTGGGGCGCACCATTGCGGATTTGGACGGCGGCAAGGAGCAGATTACCCCGCGCCACATTGCCGAGGCAATTAAGCTCCGCAGTGACTTTGAGCTTGACGGCTGAGCTAACCTTTCTTCCTCGCAAAAAAGGTTTCAAAGAATCGTTTGATTAACTACTGCAAATGCGCCGGCGGCGGAGCCGTCCTCCATGACGGCTCCTTTTTCGCGATTAAGACAGCAAAAAACTCCTCAACCGATTTGCAGTCGAGGAGTTTTTATTTTGTTTGAAACTTAAATTGCACGCTGAATCTTGCCGGAGCGAAGGCAACGGGTGCATACGTTGACGCGTTTTATTTCGCCGTCGACAACGGCACGCACACGTTGAATATTCGGCTTCCATTTGCGTTTGGTCTTCAAGTGCGAGTGGCTTACGTTCATGCCCGACATCGCGCCCTTATGACAAATTTCGCAGTAGGCTGACATGTGAATCACCTCTTCTCTGAAAAAAGACGCGCACATTTTAGCACAAGAAATTTCGCGGCGCAATAGGCGGTTTGAAAAATCACTCGGTGTAGAATTTGACCTCATTGCCGAAGCGCAGACGCGGCGGACGCGGTCCTTTGACGGCGATTTGTCCGGGCATGGTAGCCTCGCCGTTGACCACTATCGTGCAGTGACCCTCGGCACGCAGATTCTTGTTGGCGGCGTCGCCCACGAAGGTGACCTCGAATTCGCTCTTGCCGACCTTGAGCAAATCGCCGACCACAATATCCTCGACCAATTCGCCGACCGTGTGCTCCACGACCATATCTTGCAATGCGGGGCGAATTTTCTCGTCAATCAGGATAAAGCTGCTGTTGCTCGACAAATACGTCGGCGCGTCCTTGCCGATGTTCGTCATTTTTACTTCGTATTTTACCATTTAAATCAACCTCCCTGCGCGAATAATACCACAGTCACGCCGAATTATTCAAGAAAAATTTGCTTTGACATTGCGATTTTGCCATTATAAAATCTGCGCGGATTGGAGGTAATGATTTGGAAGACAAAGACTTTATAACGATAGCGTTGCCTAAGGGAAAACTTTTCGGTTTGTCGACGGAGTTGCTAGGCAAAGTCGGTTGGACGGCTGAGGGGCTTCATGAAAAATCGCGTAAGCTCGTCATAACCAACGAGGCGGCGCGGCTTAAATTTATCATAACCAAGACCGCCGACGTGCCGACCTATGTTGAATACGGCGCGGCTGACCTGGGCATTATCGGCAAGGACGTTATCCTCGAATCGGGCAAGGACGTTTACGAGCTGTTGGATTTGGGCTTCGGCAAGTGTCATTTGATGATGGCTGTCCCGAAGGATAAGAAACGTCCGCGCCTTGAGGATTATGCGCACACTCGCGTTGCCACCAAATTTCCGCGCATTGCCGAAAGTTTCTTTGCCGCGCAGGGTATGCAAATGGAATATATTAAACTCAACGGCTCCATTGAACTTTCGCCGATAATCGGCATGTCGGAGAGTATCGTTGACCTTGTCGAGACGGGCACCACGCTTCGCGAAAACAATCTGGAGGAGCTTGTCACGATTATGGACGCCACGGCGCGGCTCATTGCCAATCGCGTCAGCTACAAGCTCAAGTTCGACAGGATCAATCGCCTTGTAATCGAACTGTCAAGGTTATTGCGCGGCTAAGACGCGGAAAGAACCTTTCCAAAGTCGTAATGATTCAACGCGACCATAGGATGCAACGTCACGTTGCTCGACAGAATCAATCGCCTGGTGACGGAGCTGTCCCCCCTTTGCCAATAGTTAACCTTTCTTCCTCGCAAAAAAGGTTTCAAAGAATCGTTTGATTAACTACTTTCTTTGTGCGGGCAAAGAAAGTAGCAAAGAAAGCCCGCCTCGCAGGGGCGTAGCATTCACTACCCGCGCTTTACGATAATTTTCAAGTGGTGACGCCGGCGGTATTTGCGTCACGCAAATGCGCCGGCGAAGGAGCCGCCATCCTTGGCGGCTCCTTTTTACATTGCTAGTCGCGCTTAAATAAATCGCGGGTGTAAACTTTATCCCTCACGTCGTCGAGCGCACTTTCGTAGCGATTGGCGATTATGCAACGGCTCAAACGCTTAAACTCCGCAACGTCATTGACAACGCGACTCCCAAAGAATGTCGAACCGTCAGGCAATGCCGGCTCGTAGACAATCACAGTCGCACCCTTCGCCTTGATTCGCTTCATTATCCCCTGTATCGACGATTGACGGAAATTGTCGCTGCCGCTCTTCATTGCCAACCGCCACACTCCGACGATAACCTCGTGCTCGCGGGCGGCTGAAAAATTCTCACTGCCCGTGTACGCGCCCGACAGCTCCAGCACTCGCTCCGCGATAAAATCTTTTCGCGTTCGGTTGCTCTCGACTATCGCCTCGATTAAATTCTCCGGCACGTCCCGATAATTCGCCAGCAGTTGCTTCGTATCCTTGGGCAGGCAATAGCCCCCGTAGCCGAACGACGGATTATTATACTGGTCGCCGATTCGCGGGTCGAGGCAAACGCCCTTGATTATATCCTGCGTGCTAAGCCCCTTGCTCTCGGCGTAGGTGTCCAGCTCGTTGAAGTACGCCACGCGCAAGGCAAGATACGTGTTGGCGAACAGCTTAACCGCCTCCGCCTCGGTCGTCCCCATGATAAGCGTGAGGATATTTTTTTTGACCGCGCCCTCCGTCAACAACGCCGCAAACTCCTCGGCTGTCGAAACCTGCGCGGAGTCTTCAAGTTCGGTGCCGACGATTATCCGCGACGGGTACAGATTATCGTAGAGAGCTTTGGATTCGCGCAAAAATTCGGGGCTGAACAAAATTTTATCCGTGACGTATCTTTTGCGAGCGGCTTTCACGAAACCGACGGGGATTGTGCTCTTGATAACCATGTGTGCCCGCGAGCCGCTGTTCAAAACCGTCTCGATAACCGCGTCGACGGCGGAGGTATCGAAGAAATTCCGCTTCGGGTCGTAGTTGGTCGGCACGGCGATTATCACGAAGTCCGCCGCCGCATAAGCCGCACGAGCGTCAAGCGTAGCCGTGAGGTTCAGGTCGCGTTCGGCGAAAAATTTTTCAATGTAATCGTCGCGAATGGGCGAACGCCGAGCGTTGACTGCCTCCACCCGTTCGGCTGACACGTCGACTGCAAGCACCCGATTTTTTTGCGCCAACAACGTCGCCATCGACAGTCCCACGTAGCCCAAACCCGCTACCGCTATTGTTTTGTTCAAAATATCTCCTCCCAGATGCGTCAAGCCTAACCCTTGACTTTAGCCGCATTTTACATTACCCTTGCAAAAAATTCTACAGGATTCGGAGACTCAAAATGACAGACGTACAAAATCAGCCCGACTTGCGCGGGATTAAAATAAAAAGGACAGGCGTCACGAAAGTACACCTGCCGTTTTTAATTTCGGACGGCGGCAAAGTTCAACCGGTCGCCGCGCAGATTCGATTCACGGTCGCGCTGGCGGACAATCTGCGCGGAACGCACATGAGCCGCCTCGTGGAGTTGCTGACCGATTGGACAACTCAACCCGTGGCAATTCCCGACGTGGAAAAAATTCTGCTCGACGCCCTCGACAAGCTCTCAACCGACTTCGCCGCCATCTCGATAGCGTTTAAGTATTTCACGGAAAAATTATCGCCCGTATCGTCAAAGGTATCGCTTTCCGCCGTTGATTGCGAATTCCTCGGCGAACTGGAGCGCGGCGGGCGCATGACGTTCACCTTGGGCTTGAGCGTGCCGTTTACGTCGCTGTGCCCGTGCAGTAAGGAAATTTCGGACTTCGGAGCGCACAATCAACGTTCGCTTTGCCGCGTCAAGCTGACGTTCAAAGACTTGGGCGGCGTGTCGATAGATAAATTCGTTCGGCTGATAGAGGCGCAAGGCTCGGCGGAAATTTTCCCGTTGCTCAAGCGCGAGGACGAGAAATTTGTAACGGAAGCCGCCTATCAAAATCCTAAGTTCGTGGAAGATATTTTGCGCGACGTGGTGACGGCATTGCGGCGCGTCGAGGGCTTGGCGGCGTTCGCAGTCGAATGCGAGAACTTTGAATCGATTCACAACCACAACGCCTTTGCCGCCCATGAAGAAATTCTTTGAGCCGTCAAATCTGGACGACGGTCGTCGCAACATTAGCCGTTACAACTGCGTTCGTGTTCACGCTCGGACACATCATGGCATAAGTTTCATTTGTGATAGTTATGTACCTCCATGCCGTCGGGGATAATTTGGTCGCTGCTGTCCGCCTTGTTGAGCAGGGATTTCGCGAGGGCTTGCGCGACTGCCTTCGTGTTGGCGTGCGGCAAGATGACATAGAATCGAAACGGCGAACGCGTTGCAATTTCTGCGCGGCGACTCCGCAAAACGGACAGCCCGCAGAGCAACCCAAATTCAGCTCAAAGGTCATTGGCGTGTGAATTATCGCCTTGTTCCGCAAGCTCGGCTCCACCCAACAGCGATAGACTTGACGCCAACGCCACGCCGCGATTTTTTATTGGTCGGCACGCAAGTTTTGGGCATCAGCAGGGCACGGCTCAATTCCTTTTCGCGGATAAAGGCGCGATAACAACGCACAACTCGCGGCAACTACATTAAATTTTTAAGTTCGTCCCTTGGCAACCCTCCAATCAATCGCAAGCGCAAGATAGTCCGCGCCGATATTCAGAATCAGATTTTCCGCGCACAGATACTCCAACGTCTCCGAAACTTTTTCCTCGTCACGGAATTTTTGCACAAGAGCTTTCTTATTGCTCACCGAACGACACGCCCGATAAATTTCCGCCCGCAAACCCGTCAACCGATAAACGACGTGGCGCGCAATTTCCCGCAAGTCGTAAATAGAAATGCCGTCCGCCATTGCGTGACCGACTCCGCCACCGCCCGATAAGCCGCGCCCATATCGCCCATACAATTTGCGCCGCCAATCAGTATCAACGGCGGATTTTTTTCGCGTTTGGGGCGTCGCGCCAAAATTCGCTCTGCCGCCTCCTCAATAAATACTCGACGGATAACTGCTAAGTCAATCAAATTTCGCTGCCCATTTGGTTATTGCGTACAAGCTCCGTGCGAACGTAAAACTCTAAGCCGCAACGTCATTGACGGCATTGTCACGCTCGACAGCGGCATCCATCAAGTTTCGTTACAAAAATTCCTCATCGCGTCGATAATCTCCGCCGTATTCTTGAATTTGGGCGGAGCGGTCGTCTCGTTAATCGCCCTGTCGAAGGCGCAAAGTGCGGAGTACACGCAATATTTACAGGCGTCGTCGTCGGCTGAAAGCCTGGCGGGCTTGACCTCAATGCAACCGTTCAAAATGCGCTCGGCGGTCGTCTCCAAAATTTTCTCGGCGTAATCCATGACGATTTGGAAATCTGCGCGGGCGACGAGGTTATCCTTTTTGAACTCGACGAAATTGCCCGTGCTGTCGACGGCGCGTTTAATCTCCTCGTCGACGCGAATCAGCCCCGGCATTTTAAGTTCCTTGGCGGCTTCCAAACCGGCTTCGGTATCGTTACGCCCGCCGCTGCTCGGCAACTTAAGCAGGCAGTAAAGCATGGCACCCGCCTCGCGCTCGCCGACCTCGTCAAGCTTAGCCGCCGCGCTCAAATATATCGCAAGTTGCAGATTCAGCCCGTGATAAATCCGCCGCAAGCTCAGCGTCGCCTTGCCGGTCTTGTAGTCGATAATCAGAAAATAACGCCCGTCGCCGCTCAAGTCGATTCGGTCAATGCGCCCGTTCAAATTCAGCTCCACGTCGCTTAAAGTCTTGGCGTCGCGGAAGGTGCTCTCAAAAATTTGCGGGTGAAATTCGCTGTTCGCGTCCAGCTCAATCAAGCGACTCAAGGACTCGACGGCGACTTTTTTTATCCGTTCGCGCCTGTGCTCCAACGCCTTGGTGCTCAGCAAAATTTTATTGTGGAGGCGCGGAGTTATCGTGTTCAAAATCCTGTCGACGCGCCCGACCAGTTCGCCCTCGCCGACCGACGACCAACGGCGATTTTCCTCCTTAAGCTCGCGCCCAAAACGATTCATGACCGCATGGAGTATGCTCCCGATGTCGGGCGTTTGAATTTTATACTCGACGCGCTCGCCCAAGTTCAAGCCGTATTGCGCGAAATACTTAAACGGGCAGGCGTTGAAGTTTTCAAAGCGCGTGATTGAGGCGTCCAACTTCCTCGCCGGCGCGTAGAGGCGTTTAGCCGTCTCCGCCGTCAAAGTCTTTTCGCCCGCCGCGAAGACCTCACTGCCCAGATTTTCCAAAACGTCAAGCTCGACGCGTTCAGTTGTGACGTTCGGGAAAATTGCGCGGATTTTGTTCAGCAAGCTCGACGCGGATACTTTGCGCCCCTCGGCGTCGGCTGTCGGGTAGGAAATCTGCAAAAGCTCCTGCGCCTCCGTCAGCCCGCGATATATCAAAAATTTCTCCGCCAACGAACTTTCCTTGCCGCCCAAAGATATTTCCAGCCCCGAATCCTTGAGCCGCAACCTATCCGCGTCGGTCAGCAAATTTTTTTCGCCGACTCTGCGCGGAAAATTTTCAGCGTCGAAGCCCAGCACGAATATCGCCCGCGAATTCTGTAACGAATTTTGCTCGAACTGCGCGACCGTCACCTCGTCAAGCCCCGGAGGGATAAGCGACATTTCCAGAGCCTCAAGCCCCTCGCCGATTATCGACTCGAATTCCGCCCGCGTGATTGTCTCCTCGCCCAGCGCGTCGACCACTTGCTCGAACAAATTTACTATGTCGTCCCAAATTTTGAGGTGCTCCCGCGCCATTGCCAAATTCCCGCGAATTTCCTCGGCTTGCGACCACTCCGATAATTTTTCCGGCACGTTCAAATCCTCCAACAGCTTGAACAATGCCGTCGTCAGCGCAAGCACTTCCCGCTCCGACGCACGCACGCGCTCCGCGAATTTTATCAGCGGCTCCGCGCAGATTCGCCGTATCGCGTTGATTTGCGCCAAGTATTCAAGCTCTGTGGCGTCGGCAGGTTTCAACGGCGCGTCCAACGTCTTTGCCCGCCGATAATCCCAATCCCGTTGCCAAGACGCCGCGCCCTTTATTCCGAACTCGATAACGTAATTCTCCAGTAAGTCAACGTCCTCTTGCGCCGCCGCGAAAAATCCCGTCCGCAGGCAACGGAACACCGCCTCGCGTCGCCAACCTCGCAACACTTCCAACGCCGACCGTATCAGCTCCGCCAACGGGTGGTGCGCCGCCGCCCGCTTCGTGTCCACGAAATACGGTATCGCGTGCAGCTCGAATATCGGCTTTATCAGCGCGAAATAGCTCGCGTCCCGCGCCAAGACGCCAATCTCGCGCAGGCGCACGCCCGACTTGACCAGCCGTAAAATTTCCCTCGCGACCGATTCGACCTCGGCTCGACTGTTGACCGCCTCGACTATCCGCAAGCTCGCCGATGCCTCAAATTTCCTCGGCGCGTAATCGAACAGTCGTTGCTCCAAAATTTTAAGCGGCTCGGCTTTAAATCTGCGCGGAGTCTCAAGGCGCGTTATCCTGAATTCAACGCCGACCTCCTCCGCCAAGTCGCGCAACGTCTGGAACGTCTTGAACGCCCGATTGAATATCCCGACCTCAGAATAATTTTCGCGGCTGTTTAGGTTCGGATCCATCGGCAACGTTACATGAATATTATCTGCACACTTGAACAATTTCCGCAGGAATTCTCGTTGTTGCGGGTCGAAGAATATAAAGCCGTCGATAAATATTTCCGCGCCGCTTACCGTCGGCGATTGAGCCGCAAGCTCTGCCGCTCGCGCCAATAAGTCCTCGTCGTCGGTGAGCTTGTCCGCCAATGCCGCCTTGAAGTCCTCCGCCAAAAGTTCCATGTCGCGCAATTTGTCTCGCAGTTCCGCGTTGTTGACCTTATCCGCCGCCTCGTTGAGCTTTGACGCGTCGATTGAATACGTCCGCAGTTCCTTGAGTTCGTCGGATAAAACTTCCGCGAAGCCGTGCTGCTTAGCCGCCCGCACGAAGTAATTCAATTCGCCCGCCTTATCGCGTCGGAGCAGGATTTTCCTAAGCAAAAGACGCCGCCCGATCTCGGATATGCGCGGGAGCAGTCCGCCGCCGACCTCGTCAAGTATCTGTCGCGCAAAGCGGTTAAAGCTGTTCATGCGCGTGTTGAACGCTCCGCCCGTCAATGCCGCCAGCTCCAGTTCCGCCCGATATGTTTGGTACGCCGGCAACAGGAAGATTATTTCCCGCTTGAGCGGTTCCGTCGCCAAAATGCTTTGGGCGCGGCGCAAGCACTCGAACGTTTTGCCCATGCCCGCTCGCCCGATTATCACCTCTACCATTAAATCGCCTCCCAATTTCGCCTTGAATAACTGAAATGCCTCTGATATAATCGCGCCAATGCCGCACCTCTAACAGCGGTAACGCTACGCTTGAGGAGGGAGGTGAAAGCATGTTAGAGAGCCTCTCGCAATTCGGCTGGGACGTTTTGGCGATCGTGGTCGGCGGATTAATCCTCGACTACATCATCAACCGTCGCTAAGCGGCAGACTCCACTGACTTATTGCCCCTGACAATCGGATTCACTAACCGGTTAGGCAAAACGAAGCCCCGCACGGACCACTACTCCGGCGGGGTTATTCGTTTTGGTGAAAGCATGTTAGAACTGCGAGCCTCACGCAGTTGTTGCCTTAAGTCAACATTGTAAATCTATCACACGCCCGCCGCCTTGTCAAGGCAAAAGCCGCCGTGATATAATCGCGCCAATGCCGTTGCCTCCAAAGGACGGTAAGTCTACGTTCGAGGAGGGAGGTGATAATATGTTTGATGTCCTCGTTCAGCTTGGCGTGAATGTGGTCGGTTGCTTCGTCGGTACTGTTCTCGGCGGTTTGTTCCTCGACTACATCCGTAACAGGAAGCGTTAAGCGGCAGATTTTCCACAATGCCCGCCCGCTAATCGGTCTCCACAGCCGGTTATGGCAAAACGAAGCCCCCGTACAGCTCCACAATTCTGTGCGGGGGTTTTCGTTCGGTGATATTATGCTAGAACTGCGAGCCTTACACAGTTGTTGCCTTACATCAACATAGTTAATTTATCACACGCCCGCCGCCTTGTCAAGGAAAAACGAAGCCCCGCACAGTTCCTCGGGCTGTACGGGGTTATTCGTTCGGTGATACTCATGCCGGAACTGCGAGCCTTACACAGTCGTTGCCTTACATCAATACGGCTAATTTATCAAAGGCTCAAGCGTTTGTCAATGACGTGTACAGCTTGAACAGCTCGGCGACCAATGCCGCCTCGTCGTCCAAGATACCCTCGAAGCCGTAAGCCGCCGCCACTGCCTTATCGTTCGCTCGGTGTGCCGCCCGTAAGTCCTTGGGCATAGTCAATTCGTCGTAAAGGTCCGCAAGCGTCGCCTTCGCATATCGCGCCCGAACGTCAAGAATCGCCTGCGCGGAAGCCTCGATTTTAGCTCGCGCCTTTGCTGACGCCGCTACCCATGGAAACGTATTGTAGACGGTCGTCGCTGAGAATCTGTAATCGCTTTTGAATTGTCCGCCGACCGTCCGCATCCACGCCATATGGATTGAACTCGTCAACACGCCGAAGATATAAGCGTTGCCGTTTGGAATGAACATTGATTCGAGGTTGATAACTGTTCCGCGTTCGACAAAGCCCATCGGGATATATCGACGTTCACCCGACGAAGTACGCGGGATAATCAGCGCGGGGGCGTCGACGAATCTGTCTTCGGCAAAGAGCGTAGGGGTATCGGCGCGACGGCGGGTGGCGGCTTTTTTACTTGCCAAACGAAAATCGCGGACAGCTTTGACGCGCTCCATGACGCGGGGCAACTTGCGCAGTTCATTGGGCGGACAATCGACGAGCCACAGACAGTAGCGTACAATGCCGTTGATAAATTCGTTGGAGCCGACGTAGCGACGAATCCACTTGGCGGCGGCAGGTTCGCGTTTGATAAGCGCGGCACGTTCTTGAGCCGTCAAGATTAAATTGCCGCCGTCAGTAGGACAGCACCCGACGAACATAAGCGGCACGTCTTCGTGCAAGGGCTTGTTCCTCGGCATGACGATAACGTTTGGGGCGTCGAGCAGATAGGCGTTGATATTTTGGACGACGCGGACGTTATTGCCGTCGAAAATCATCTTGACGGGGGCGGCGTGCTTAGCGAAGCCGATAACGACGCAATGGACGGCGGCGAGGTCGGGGCTTTCGCTCGTCCACTTAAAGGAGCTGTGCGCGAAATTGACGACGACGCCCTTGCCGAAAAGGTAATTCCAAAGCGGCGGGACGGCAATTCCTTGGCTGATAGAGTTGGTGGCGACGAAGGCGCAAGCGGTCTTGCCGTCGAGAAAATCGGCGGCTTTCTTGTACCAGGCGGCTACATAGTCGAGGTTGCCGTAACCTTTGACGCCCGCGAAGACAGCGGCGAGGTCGGCTTTTTGTTCGGGCGATTGAAAGCTCTTGCCGACGAACGGCGGATTTCCTATCACGTAGTCGACGCTTGGGACGAGGCTTTTCCAGTCGACGCGCAGGGCGTTCGCCTTGTGAATGTTCGCGTAACTTTTCAGCGGCAGGAAATCCAAATCGCGGTGAATAATTTCACGGGTCTCAATCATCATTTGGAGTTCGGCAATCCACAGGGCGGTTTGGGCGACGGCTACCGCGAAGTCGTTAATTTCAATGCCGTAAAACTGCGCGATACCGACGCGGATTGGGTTGTCGAGTTCGCCGAGCGTGATTTGCGAGCCGAGGAGTTTCTTAAGCAATTCGTTTTCCAATCGCCGCAAGCTCAGATAGCTTTCCGTCAAAAAGTTGCCGCTGCCGCACGCTGGGTCGAAGATTTTAATTTGAGCAAGCTTATCGTGGAAGGCGGCGAGCTGACGTTTGGTCTTGAGCGTGGCGAATTCGGCTTTAAGGTCGTCGAGAAACAGCGGGTCGATAACTTTATGGATATTTTCAATGGAGGTGTAGTGCATACCGCCGGCGCGGCGCGTTTCGGGGTTGAGCGTGCTTTCAAAGACGGCGCCAAATATCGTCGGACTAATGCCGCTCCAATTAAAGCCGCTGCTTGCCTCCTCCAAAAGCAATTCCTTAATCTGCGGCGTGAAGTTTGGGATTTCAATTGAGCCGTCGAACAAGCCGCCGTTGACGTAGGGGAATTTTTTAAGCGTGTCGTCGAGGTAAGGGTCGCGCTTATCAAGCGGCGTATTGAGGACATTGAACAGCAGGATTAAATCTTGGCGAATATTCCTTGCGCCGCTTAACCAGTCGCGGAAGATTTTATGCTTGCCGAAGATACCCGCGCTCTCCGCGTACAAGCAGAAGACCAATCGCACGCACAGCTTGTTGAGACTAGCCAACGACTCCGCCGAATTCGGATTGACGTATTGGGCAAGCA
>ERZ842401.5629-NODE-5629-length-13786-cov-18.004588_pt1 | contig 13786 bp, 10 predicted proteins | sample MGYA00521270_ERZ842401 | MGnify/ENA primary metagenome ERZ842401 (study PRJEB31892, sample SAMEA3878208) | bioreactor metagenome | biome: Moose rumen | place: Sweden | collected 2011-10 | study: EMG produced TPA metagenomics assembly of the PRJEB12797 data set... | reverse complement strand
GAAAGTTTCTTAGACGCATACGCATTATCTTCGGGATTATCCCCTGTCGGCAATGCCTTATACGCTTCGTCAAATGCTTTTAACACATCGTCTGCACTCTTATTTGCTGAACTCGCTTCTTTTATAGCGTCATTTACTGATTTGTCTGTCGCTTTCTGTTGGTCTGCACGCGCTGAATCTGCCGCTTTGCCCACATTTTGAGAGAGCGTCTGTGCATTTTTGTTTGACGGGTCACGACGAGCTGCTTCATCTGCGTATTCCTTTGCTTTTGCCAACAACTGCGCTTTTTTCACAGGGTCGGTTTCCTTCTGCGCTCGGTCATACAATGCCTGTGCCATTTCAGAAAGTTTCTTAGACGCATACGCATTATCTTCGGGATTATCCCCTGTCGGCAATGCCTTATACGCTTCGTCAAAAGCCTTTAACACATCGTCTGTACTCTTATTTGCTGAACTCGCCTCTTTTATAGCGTCATTTACTGATTTATCAGTCGCTTTCTGTTGGTCTGCACGCGCTGAATCAAGAGCTCTGTTAATCAACTGTAGCAAATTAAGAGCTTTTTCATTGCTAAAATCTCGTTTAGTAGCTTCTTCTGCATATTCTTTTGCCTTACTTAAAAGCTGGACTTTTTTGATAGTATCGTTTTCTTTCTGAGCCCTGTCATAAAGAGCCTGCGCCATTTCGGTTAGTTTTTTAGATGCAAAAGCATTATCCTCTGGATTATCGCCTTTTGGAATAGATTTATATGCTTCATCAAATGCATTTAGCACATCATCAGCACTCTTATTTGTAGAAGTAGCTTCTTTCAATGCATCATTAACTGCGCTGTTCGTAGCATTTTGTCCATCTTTACGAGCAGAAGCCACTCTATCAGTAAGATTATTTGAAAGCGTTTGTGCATTTTTGTTTGACGGGTCGCGAAGAGCGGCTTCATCTGCATATTCTTTCGCCTTAGCCAAAAGCTCTGCTTTTTTCACAGGGTCAGTTTCGTTCATTGCTCTATCATAAAGAGCTTGCGCCATTTCCGTCAGTTTTTGAGCAGCATACGCGTTATCCTCAGCACTGTTGCCCTTTGGAAGCGTTTTATAAGCCTCATCAAATGCATTCAACACAGCATCTGCAGAGCCATTTCCTTTCGCAGAAGACAATGCATTATTTAACGCATTATCTGTAATTTTTTCTCTATCAGCCTTTGCCTTATCAGCTTCTTTTTCAACACTTCGAGCAAGATTTTGCGCAACTCTATTTGACGGGTCACGACGAGCAGCCTCATCTGCATATTCTTTCGCCTTAGCCAAAAGCTCAGCCTTTTTCACGGGGTCGGTTTCTTTTTGCGCCCTGTCATAAAGAGCTTGTGCCATCTCGGTCAATTTTTGAGCAGCATACGCATTATCTTCAGAATTATCACCTGTCGGCAATGCTTTATATGCCTCATCAAATGCTTTTAGAATCTCATCAATATCTACATTACCAGAATCAGCAGATAAAAGTTTCTTTGCATTTTCTGTAGCACTATCTGCAATTTTTTTCTGTTCATTCTTCGCTGCATCAGCCTCTGAATTTACCGTATTAGCAAGATTTTGCACCGATTTATTAGAAGGGTCTCGTCGAGCGGCTTCATCTGCATATTCTTTTGCCTTTGCAAGCAACTGCGCTTTTTTCACGGGGTCAGTTTCTTTCTGAGCCCTGTCATAAAGAGCTTGCGCCATTTCTGAAAGTTTTTGAGCAGCATACGCATTCTCTTCAGGATTATCTCCAGACGGTAAAGCCTCTTTCAATGCTTCAAACTGCGCTATAATGCTATCTGCATCAGCATTATTCATCGCACCAATCATCTTTGAAACAGCATTATCTATAGCATTCTTAGTGCTATCATCAAGAGTATAAGAACCATTTCCGTCATTTGCTCGTCGCTCTTGTTCGCGCCTCCGCAGTTCTGCAATTTCATCAGCAGCATCTTGCATTCTCTTTTGTGCATTTACCTTTGCAAGTTCTTTTTGTTGATTACGATTGCTTTCATTAGCTCTCGCCAAAGCTTCAAGAAAACTATTCTCTTGCAAGTATGGCAAATACTCAGGGAATTCTGATAATAATGCACCTTTTTTCAATGCAAGAACATCTTCGATGAGTTTTTTCACTTCCTCGTCATCTGGGGAATTGATAAGCAGCTCATCAAGCAATTCCATCGCATGTTCGTACTCTGAATGTGCTATATAATACTTTATGAGCTTCAAAGTATTCTCTCTCCTTTCTTCAGGAGAAAGTGTATCCTTTATAGAAGATAATTCACTAGATTCACCCTTATTAGAAAATTCCTGCTTCTCAGAGCCTTTTGAAGTATCCTTATTAGAAGAAAGTTTGTGCAAAACAACACCTGTTCCCCCAATAGATAAAAGCAAAAGAGCCGCAATAATTCCAGCTACAACCTTCTTTTTTTTGTTGTTGTCGTTATTCTCTGCCATTATTAGTCCAACTCCGATTCGTAATCATATTCAAATGTCCCCTCCACACCAGCAGACATATTTGTTGATTCTGCATTCTGTAGAGAATTCATTATATCTTGCATTATCTTTTGTCGTCTAGCCTCTTCTTCGGCTTCTTTTTCTGCTGCAAGACGCGACGCTTCTTCTTGAGCCATTTCTTTCAAAGCAGCTTCTTTTTCAACCGCCTCTTTCTCCGCATTTACTCTCTGCAACTCATTCAAAAGCATATTAGCTTCTTCTGCGCTAAGACCTCTTCCGCCACTACCATTACCTCCGTTTTCGCCTCCAGAGCCATTTCCGCCATTGCCAGAAAAACCTCCTCCCATTTTGCTTTCAAGATATTCTTTATCGGTAGTAAGACGACGGAGTTCTTCTTTTAATTGCTCAATCTCAGCAAGACTTGCAGCTACCGCAGAATTACGCTTATTAAGCTCTTCTTGAAGCAAGCCTATCAAAATACGAATCTTTGGAGCTTGTTCATCTTCGGGAGCTATATATAAAAATTGTTTATAATCATCGATTGCTTTATCAAGCCTATCCTGCTTCATTCTCGTATTAGCTCTATTTAGCCACGCTGAAGCATACATTGGGTCAGCAGTAAGAGAAAGAGAATACATCACATCTGCTCTATCCCAATCTCCTAAAGAAAATGCCGCATTTCCTCCATTATAGGCAAGAATAGAAGTATTGCTATCTTTTATTTTCATACCCGCTTCATTTATACGAATAGCTTTCTCAAATTGCGCTGTCTGATAATATGAAACTCCAAGATATATATATGCACTAGAATCTATAGAAGAATCTGTGAGCGCATTTTCAAGATAGGGAATTGCAAGCTGGGGCTGATTCTTTCGGAAAAACTTTTTTCCCTTTTCAAAGCTCTCTAAAGGAGATTTTGAATCAATCGATACACTTTCTTGAGAAGGTAAAAATGACAAATCGGGATTTAGACCTTCACTGCTTAAATTATCAAGAGCCGTTTGCCCCTCTACCGATTTTTCTGCTTCAACAGCAGTAAGCTCTGTAGACACATTTGAAGTTTCATTAACGCCTTGATTAACTTCTATTACTTGGTTTGCATCCTGTGAAAACACAAAAAAACAAGAATCAAGCGTTAATATTGAAAGAATAAGACATTTTAGTCTTTTTTTCATTTTCTCACCTACCGAAAAATATAAATATACGCATAATGAATTTGACATACTTGCATAAAAAAGTTACCATTTCAACAGCAGTATGCAAATATACTCATTATATAAAATATCGGAGGATAGAATGGTCTCGATAATCGTTATCGCCGTTCTCTTAGTTGCAGTTGGATTTTTATCATACTGGGTTATAAAATCTCTAGTATCACCAAAAAAGATAGACGGCATAAAGAAGCTATTAAAACAAGGCAAATTCGTAGCTGCTGAAAGAATGGCAAAATCTATCATTGCTAAAGACCCTAGAGATTTTTTGGCACACTATTATTTAGGAAAAGCATATTTGGCTGATAACAAGAGTGAATTAGCTCTTATGGAATTCCGCCTTGTAAACCAAAATGCAATATTTGGTCCTGAATTGCCAGAACTTGAATTTAGGCAACAGGTTTCAAAGCTTTATATGAAGTTTAATCAGCCTCAAGAAGCCTTAAAAGAATATCTTCTTTTAACAAAGCTAGAACCTCGTAACTCAGATAACTTCTATTTTGTTGGCAAACTTTATGAACAACAAAATAGAGCTGATTTATCAATGGGATTTTATCAGAAAGCGATTCAATTAAACAAAAGAAATGTAAAAGCTCATTCTGCACTCGGAATACTTTTGTTTAGGTCAAAAGATTTTATCGACGCAAAAAAGGAAATTGACCTTGCAATACAAATGAGTCCTGATACATTCTCAAATTATTACTATTTAGGAAAAATTTATAAAGAAAATAAAGACTATGGCTCTGCATTGAATGCTTTTGAAAAAGCAACTCGTGATGCAGAATATAGACAAAGAGCTTTAATAGAACGTGGCTCTTGCTATATGGCAGGAGAATCTATAGACAATGCTATTACTGAGTTTAGTCACGCCGTAAAATGCAGCAAAGACGAAGGAAGTTCAGAAACTCTTTATGCACGATACTTTCTCGCAGCTTGCTATGAAAAAGCAAGAAAAATCGATTTAGCCTTAGAGCAATGGGAAAAGATTTTCACACGAAATCACTCTTTCAAAGACGTTTCTGCAAAACTATCTGAGTACAGGGATTTGCAATCAAACGACAGCTTAAAAGAATATTTAACCTGTTCTACAGAAGAATTTCTTGAAATCTGTAAAAAAGTTTCTCTTTCAGAATACTCTCTTTCTGCAACAACAGCCGAAAGCACTAAGTATGGTTGCAAAATTCTGGCAACAGAAAAGAAGAGTGATAACTGGATGTCTGTGCGACAACAATTATTCTTAACAGAATTCCACAGAGATGCAGACCCTGTTGGAGATGAAGTTGTAAGACAGGTACTCGACGAAGTTAAGAAGCATAACTATGCTAAAGGAATGGTGTTCTCAAGCTCTGGCTTTACACGTTCTGCAACATCTGTCGCTGAAAATCGTCCAGTAGAGCTAGTTGGCAAAGACCAATTAGAAAAAGTTTTAACAAAAGCCGGGGTATGATATAAATGAAAATCCTCTGTGTATCGGATCAGATTGACCCATTTGTTTACAGTAATAGCGCAAAGCAACGATTCTCTGATATTGATATGATATTGTGTGCAGGCGATCTTCCGATGGACTATGTGGATTTCATTGTATCAACTCTTAATAAGCCAACATATTTTATCTTTGGTAATCACGACTTGAAAGAATATGGTTTTTATCATAAAGTAAAATCCTCAGGAGCACATCCATATACAGCTCCAACATCTTCTTTAGATAGTATGAGCCATAACCATGGTGCGATTTATGCAGGTTTTAAGTCTTTAGCATTAAGAGAGTTGCCTCCTATTGATTTCAATGGAAAAAAGTCTCCTCTTTTATTGGTTGGTATTTCTGGTTCTATGCGATATAACAACGGGGAAGACCAATATACTGATTTTCAAATGTTTTGTAATCTATTAAAGCTTATTCCTGTTTTATTTTGGAATAAAATTCGATATGGCAGATATGTAGATATATTTCTAACACACGCAACGCCTCGAAAAATACACGACAAAGAAGACCCCTGTCATAAAGGATTTAAGTGTTTTAATTGGTTTATAGAGCATTTTCACCCAAAATATATGATACACGGTCATATACATCTTTATGACGCACAAGCTCCAAGAGTTACTGTACACAAAGATACTACCATAATAAATGCCTATAGCAAATATGTTTTTGATTTTGAACATTTTAATGAAACAGAATCAAGGAGTTCAATTTGAAAGCAATGCTCTCATCACAAACTGATGAAGATTTTCTCAAAGCCAGAAACAAAGCTTTATTCAATGAAGTTCAACATTTCTTAAAGCCAGACGAAGCATCGTTAATTTCATTCTCTGATATAAAAAAAATCTTGAAGCCTAGCAATGAAGTCTATAAGGGAATGCAGGTTATCCCTGTAAACCTAATAGTAGGAAGTGAAGGTCGCTATAGAGATTTTGATAACCATTTCTTTCCAAAAAGTATTCATCTAAAAGAAAGATGGGAACACATCGATATGGCACATTACCAAGATGTGAATTTACCGCCTATAACACTATATGAGCTCGGAGGTTTATATTTTGTTCGTGATGGTAACCATAGAGTGTCAGTCGCAAAAGCACGGGGAATTGAAAACATTGATGCAGAAGTTGTGAGTCTGCAAAGTGAAATAAAGCTCAACGTCGGTGACACAAAAGAAAAGATGATAAAACAAGTCATCAACTACGAAAAACGAGTTTTCTACACTGAAACAAATTTTGGAGACATCACTGATTATTGGCGATTAGATTTTTCTACAACTGGTCAATACGATGTCATCTACAATCATATTTTGATTCACAAGTACTATATCAATCAAAATCAGACAGAAGAAATTAGTATGCCTGATGCTATAATGTCATGGTTTACGACTGTTTATATGCCTGTAATAAATGTAATCGAACATCAACATATTATGAAAAAGTTTCCTCACAGAACTATGAGTGATATGTATGTTTGGATTATCAAATACTGGGATAACCTAAAGAAAAAGTTTGGACAAGACTTCAGCCTAGATAAAGCTGCAGAAGATTTTACACAAAAATATGGCAAATCTTTTCGCAAATCTTTGATAAAAACGGTCTTAAATATACTTGCAAAAGTACAACTGAAAAAAGAAATCGATTGAATTCTTGACGGTTGCTCTATTCAATGTTACAATTAGCTATATAGTTGGGAGATTTTGATTTTGGCGGCAATAGATGCATTTGCATACATACCACTCATTGCAACTTTTTTTGTAGCAGTGATACTGTTTTCTTTCTTGATTGCAATAAATAAAAAACGTTCTGCAAGAATCAGTTTTATTGTTTTCTTATCAATAATAATTCTTTTGTGTGGTATTATTTACACTCTTATCCATCCAGGAATGATGGTATTGTCAATGTCTGTTTTTTGTGCAGTCTTTATCTTTATTCCATATTGTGTCATCACAGTTACATTCCCTTCTAAAAAGATTGAAGTTAATGAAACTGAAGATGCTAAAAAGCAAACTGTTGAACAAGCTATTTATCCAGAAACGAACCTTCAATTAGATGATGAGAAAAAAGATTTGCTAGACATAAGCCTTGATTTTATCAAATATAGTGAAAATCTTTTCTCTGATAGAAAAGAAGGGCTTACAAAAGTTATGGAGCATATAAATAAAACTCTTATGACTGTTACACATGCAGATGGAGGTGCAATACTTTTAATAGATGATTTTGAGGATATTATCTCTGTAAAATCATTTTTTGGAGCATTTCCCCCCCCATACAGATTGCCAGCAGATTTGCCGCATAAGCCAATTCGTGTAGAAACGAGCTTTAAGTTTGCAACATTTCCTCTGCGTGATAATATCTTTGGAGAAGTTGCACTGGCTGGTAAACCAGAACTTATCACAAAACCTGAACTCGACGATAGAATTTACCAAAATAGCCCAGAAGATTTTCTAAGGTGTGGAAGCTATATTTTCATTCCTATGAAGATAGATGATACTGTCATAGGAGAATTTGCATTAGCAAGAAAACTAGGGAATACAGTATTTAGTCAAGAAGAATTTGATGCAGCTGTTGCTTTAGCTAACTTTGCAACCGTTGCAATACACGAATTTTCATCTGTGCAAGAAGTTGTAGAACACAATGAAATAGCAAAAGAGGGCGATATTGCTTGCAAATTGCAACAATTATTATTGCAAAAGAAAATGCCAGCAGTGCCAGCCGCAGATGTTTCTGTATATAATTCTCTTGCCGATGGCGTATGTGGTGATTTTTATGATATAATAGTATCACGAAAAGATAGAATATCGTTCGCTATCACCGATGTAGTAGGAAAAGGAATGAATTCTTTAATGGTTATGATAATGATGAGGTCAATGCTTCGTCTTATCGTAAACACAAAACAAAGTGCAGATACTATTCTTACTTGGATAAACCACGGAATTTCTACAGAATCTGCTATAGACCACTTTGCAAGTATGGCACTTATAAATTATGATAGTACCACCAAGAGCATAAATTATGCGACAGGCGGTTCAACTCCTATTTGGCTTTACTCAGCAGAAACAAATGATATGGCAAGAATTTCTGAAGCAAGCGAACCTGTAGGAGTTGAAAAATCGACTATCTATAAGGAGTACTCGCGCAAATTAAAAAGTGGTGATATACTTGTAATGTATACCGATGGTTTGGTAGAATCACTTGATGAAAATGGTACACAATACTCAATTGATAATCTTATCAAAATTGTGAAATTGAACCATTCAAAATCAGCAAAGGATATAACATCGCTTGTAAAGAGTGATTTAAAACATTTTAATGGCACCGTGAAGCAGCATGATGACCAAACGTTGCTTGTAGTCAAAATTCTATAATTTGAGGAAGGGACTATGGAACTCAAAATACGTAAAAATGGTGAAGTTTACATCATTGACGTAAATGGTGAAATGGATTTGTACAATTCGTACAAACTCAAAGAACTTGTTATGAAGATGCTTGAAAAGAACGTCAAGAGCTTCATCATCAATCTTGAGCAAGTCGATTACATCGATTCGTCAGGAATTGGTGCATTGATATACATCTGTTCTACTATCAAGAAGATGAATTTGAAGCTTTACATTACCAATATTCATGGTTCTGTAAAGAAGGTTATTGAACTGACAAAGTTGATGGGTTACTTTCCTATCGCGAACAGTGTGGAAGAAGCTTTACTCATGATAAATGAGTAAAAAGGAGTGTACTCTTATGGAAGAACCAGCTATCAAAGAACTTCGTTCTGATGACAATGACCCATTGTTTGATAAAACAAACATGCTCTATAAAGAGTTTCCATCAGATTTCCGTCAGATTCGCTATTTTACCTTGTTGATTGTTCAATCAGCACCTGTTGAAATTAAGGAAATCAACCTCCTTGAGCAGCAGATTAGTGAAGTCATCAAGAATGCTGTGAAGCATGGTAATAACTGCGATGTAAACAAAAAAGTACACGTTTGGTATTCATTCAGCGCAACTCACGCCCATATTATTGTAGAAGACGAGGGAGAAGGTTTTAAAGACCTTGAGAAGTGGAACGAGTTCAACAAAAAGCGACTTGAATGTTTGCATACTTCAGACTTTGAAGAATTAACGAACTATGTTTCTTTCCGCACTATGAAAAGCGACGAACAGGACGGAGGCAATGCTTTGTTTGCTGCGCTTGAATATTGGAATGGCGGATTCGTTTACAACGGGAAGAAGAACGGAGTCGCTATGTTGAAAAGATTTCAGCAAAAGCGACATGGCGTTACAGTAGAGGATTAGGAACTCCTACATTTTATATTTTCTTGCTTGCTTAAAAACCAATTACATAGTGTAATTGGTTTTTATTTTTATCACTTCTTACGAATGTCCAATTTTTATATTTTCAATATCTTCTAGTACATAATGATATGGTATTTGCCATAGCTTCTTTGAAGAAAGATGTTGCTTAAACGATTTTAGAGCATCTGAGCTATCATAAACACAATTTTCATCGCGAATTTCAGGAGTACATTTGTTTTGATAAATTCGAGAAAAAGTTCCTGCATAGCTTGTCGCTGATACATCGAAATAGCAAAGAATAGGATTTTCATCGCAATAAAAAGAACAATTTTCTATCATATATTGACTAGCAGTGCCAGGAGCAAGCATAAAGCGAGCTTTATCATCTTCTAAGTAATTAAAAGAACTATTATATAAATGAATCATAGCAGCTTTTGACTGAAATGAAGCATTGCCTAAAAAAGAACAATGGTGAATCTGTACTTGGCATTCAGAAGCAATATTACTTCTATCCCCTATCAATACAAGAGGTGTCTGCACTTCATCTTCTCCAATGAACTCACAATATGCGATTTCTATTCCCAAGCCTTTCAAGATATAAAGCATTGATTGAGTTCCATTTTCATCGCCTGAAAAGGTACAATACGAAATATTCACGCTTTTACAATCATTAAAAAAAGTTACAGGACAGCCCCAAAAAGTAATAGACTTTAGCTTTACATTCTCTACGCTATCACCTCGTACAGTCCCATTATATAGCACAGCACTATCATCACCAGTAATAACAACACCACTTGCAATATATAAAATATTTTCGTCTAAATCTATCGGACATTCGATTACTATATTATTATTCTCTTTATCGATTTCGTTAATAAGTTGCTCTAAAGTAGATATGCGGATTGATTTTATTGTCTTTGCGGTATCACTTTTTTTTTCTATTTTCTTCTCTGCAATCTTCAATTCTTCTTTATGCACTTCACTCGACGCTATTATACTTTTTTCATCTGATTTTGTTGTAACAGAAATGGCTTCAGAGTCATCTGAAACAGGGAAATCTGAAACAACTGTCGATGTGGTATTACAGCCAACGACTTGAAGCGAATAAACAAAGAAAACAACTACAGAAAAAATGTATGCAATATTTTTCATATAGAAAACTAAAAGAACTTTGTCATTACCAACTAATGCCGATAATGACAAAATCGATTCTAAAAAAGCCTCAGCTAAACGCTTTTCACTGCCTATTTTATCTTACGGATATAAGCATCTCTATAACCACGAGATTTAAATCGCTCCAAAACAGTGCCGTATTCATCAACTCCAAGCGGGCCGATAAGTATCTGATACGAATTCTTTTTTACAGAAGAAGGCACTATTTCTATAGGATACTTGTTGCCGTATGTTTTCACAATTCCCTTAATATTTTCTTTATCAGAAAGAGAAGCTATCTGCACATAATTACCAGCTTTTAATTTATCAACATCTGGCACAATATAATCATCAAAGCCCGTAACATCTTTTGCCTTAGAAGCAGACTTTTTCGGCTCATCTGCGCTCGCAATTTTATCGGCTTTCTTTGCCTCGTCTGCCTTTTCTCTGTCCGCGTTATCGCTTGCCACAGCAACCGCTTTTGCTTTCTCTGCTTCTTCCTTAGCTCTTTCAACCTCTGCCGCAGCTTTTGCTTCATCTTCGGCTTTCTTTCGCTCTAAATATGCTTGAGAAACAGCCTTTCTTTCCTCTTCGGCTTTTTTGGTAGCTTCAGCCGAGTTCTTATCCTCTTCTGTCGGAGGATTTACAGACGCAGGTACAAGAATAATAGCACCATACTCTACAGGTGGCAACTCTTCATTAGCCACAGCTTCAGAGTTTGCAATCTTTTTAGTATTATTCTCTAATGCAGGAGCACTTGCATCTACAACTTCAGTTTTCGGCGAAGAAGACTTTTCCTCCTCCAGCTTTGGAGCAGCCTCATTTACCGCCTCTGATTTTGCAGCCTTCTTTCGTGCCAATGACGGCGCAGTTTCGTCAACCTCTTCTACAGGCGCAGCATTTTTATCTTGCGCACCGCTATCACCAGTAATACCCTCAATATCATCAAGGCTCTTTGCCTCTAACTTCGATTCATCTCCATACTCATTAGGCGGTAAATCTTCATTAACAGCCTCTTCTTTTGCAGAAGTCGCCACTATCTGTGCAATCGCCGCATCTTCAGCTTCTACAACAGCAACTTCAGGCTCATCTGTTACAGCCTCAGTCGCAATCTCTGTATCGCTATTATCCGCAACATCTTCACTAACTTCACTCACCGAAGAAACAAGCACAGGCTCATTCTCAGCAGGTATTTCTTTCGCTACAGAAGTAAACTCGTCTTTTGGCTCAACTGCTACACTTGAATCCTCCAAAACAGCCTTTCCTACCGTAGTCATATCCTCGCCAAGAGCTTCATCTCGCTTTGTAATCTTTACTTGAATGTTAGACCCTTTTTTTATCTGAAGACTATCAGCAGCCTCTTTAGACAAAAGAATTGCAACACCTTCAGAAGCATCGATTGACCCCAACACAAGAACAGTTACCGATTTTCCTGTAGACGGATTAGTAACTACAATGCTATCGCCTGGCATATAGCCCACAGTCTTCGCAAAAAGTCCTTTCGGGAATGCATTAGCTTCAGCAACAACAGCATGCCCATCTATAGAGGGTTTTGCCGCAGCTGCAAAAAGGCTTGTTCCGAGCAAAAGAAACGGGATTGATACGACAACCTTCCTCATCATCTTACTAAAATTCATCTTCTTACCTCGCTTTTATTTCTCTAAAGATTCTAGCAGCAACCTCTGACGCAAAATCCACTACCCTCTTTTCCGCATCTTCATTCTTTTTTGCATTCTGCGCACTCGCTTTTACCTTACCGCTTCCGTGGTCAATTTCTTCATTGGTGCGCACGTCAACCGTTTTCCACGATATTTTGCTAATATTCGACAATGCCACTGCATCAGGATTCTTAGAATCATCAATATCTAAATCCACATATACCGTAACGAAATACCGTATAGAGCCATAATAAGCATCGTCAGAACCTTTATAAAAAATATTCTCATCTTCATTTGCATCAAATTGAGAAACCGCAATCGGAGAATTTGATACAATGCAACCATTTTCAAAAAAGAAATCCAATAGGGAATTCTCAATTGCGCGTGTCGTTTCAAAAATCTTTGACTCACCTTTTGAATGTTGGACAACTTGAATAGACAAAGCTGACGCAAAGCAACAAGCCGCACTTGCAATCAATAATGTAGCAGTAGCAACGCATCGGCGGATAAAATTCATATTTCTTATTCCTTGATTACAAAATTCGTAATCTCTTTTATAATCGGTAAAACAAGCTCATTTATTCACAAATTCTTAAAAGTAAAATCCTATAATAGACCTGTTCGATAATTGTCATTATCGGGTTCGACCCGATAATCTGAGGCACAGCCTCTTTCTCAAAACGCCTATATTGCTATAGATTGCCGTATCGAGTACGGCAATGACATAAAGCCGAGTACGGAACTGACATACTGTTTCCGAACAGGTCTAATGAATAAAAAAGGACAGAGGTAAGTTTGTATAAAACTCCTCTGCCCTTTTCGCTTCACACGCTTTTTATTTTTTTCTTGCATTACTTTAGCTGCAACGTACCGTCGCTCGCGATAGTATACGTTTCATCCGAAAGTTTGAACTTCTTGTACTCATCTTCAAGCGTTGTCGTCGCAGAAGCAGACTTCCTTGAGCTATAATCAAGAACTTGCAAACCTACTTCATAGCTTTCAGGTGTAATCACGGCTACTATAGAATGATTTGTCAAATCTTTCGCAATATACACAGGATAAACATGTTTAGTAGCGGTATATACACCTTCGTCATTGTATGAATAGGTATGATAAGTCTTCAAATATACATCATTGCTTTCGTCAACATACGAGCCACCTTGAATGGTGAAATTGCTTTTCACATACACACCATTTCCGTATCCAGTAGCAGTATTACCGCTAACATAGCCACCTTGTGAAAGAGCAAAATTAGCATTAGAGCTAATAAAAACTCCTCCACCATTGTTCCCCGCTGTATTTTTCAGTACCGCACCGCCATTCATTTGAACGGTTTTTGACGGGCCTATATAGATGCCTCCACCGTCTTCTGTTGCCGTATTACCAGTAATTTCGCCTTTTTTGAACGTCAAAACACCTCCGACATTTATTCCTCCGCCGTATTTTGTCGCGGTAGTGTTACAAAAGGTATGCTGAAATAACAATGGGAAAAGTTGTATTATATAGTCTACGATAACAACAAAACTAACTTGTC
>ERZ842401.5628-NODE-5628-length-13787-cov-3.343213_pt1 | contig 13787 bp, 10 predicted proteins | sample MGYA00521270_ERZ842401 | MGnify/ENA primary metagenome ERZ842401 (study PRJEB31892, sample SAMEA3878208) | bioreactor metagenome | biome: Moose rumen | place: Sweden | collected 2011-10 | study: EMG produced TPA metagenomics assembly of the PRJEB12797 data set... | reverse complement strand
CTGACAAGTGTCGACCTTACACGTTGCGATGCGTTGACGACCATTGGAATGTATGCCTTCGCCAATACCCCGGCTACAACTATAGCGTTGCCGCAGTCGCTCGCCGAGGTGGGAGAGGGCGCCTTCTTCTACAACACCGCGCTTGGCGAGATCTCATTCCCCGAGAGTATTACCACTTTCTCCGACTTCCTGCTCGCCGGCTGCAACAGTTATCAGTCAAATGATGTGATAGGCGAGAATGTTACAAATATAGGTGATTATACCTTCTATAATTGGGATCAAATGGCAAGTTTCATCATCCCAGCCAATGTGGAATATTTAGGAACGCGCGCTATGGCAGGCATGACAGGATTGGCCGAAGTGAAAGCCAAGCCTATGACGGTACCTGCATTGGGTGAGAATGTGTGGGAAGGAGTCGACCAGCCGTCTGTGCCTTTGAAAGTGGCAAAGGGTGTTATTGATGACTATAAGGCAGCCGCGCAGTGGCAAGAGTTCCGCATCGAGCGTGATGTGCCCACAGCCATCGATGATGTGGTAGCCACAGCAGCCGATGTCAAGGCTTACTTTGCCGGTACTGAGTTGATAGTGACCGCTAATGCCGACATTGCAAGCGTTAGCGTCTACAGTGTGGGCGGCGTGCTGCTTAACCGCGTGACACCAATGGCTCCCGAGGCTCGACTTGAGACTATGAACTATCAAGGCAAAGTATATATCGTGAACGTGACGCTCGCCGACGGCTCCAACGCCACCTTCAAGCTGCTGCGTTAATAGATGGGCAAGAATAAGTTGCGCAAGTTTGCCGAGATGGAGACGTTTAAATGCGTCTTCCAGTATCCCTTTGCCGTGCTCAACGAGGCGCCTTTCCCACTTCGAGGCAAGTGGAATACCGATTATTTCCACAACGACAACCCTATTGTGCTCGAACTGGGCTGTGGCAAGGGCGAATATGCCGTGGGCCTAGGTAAACTTTTCCCCGACAAGAATTATATAGGCATCGACATCAAAGGCGCTCGAATGTGGACCGGGGCAAAGCAGGTGGAACTCGAAGGTATTGGCAATGTGGCGTTTTTACGCACAAGCATCGAACTGATTGAGCATTTCTTCGAGCCCGGCGAGGTGGCGGAGATATGGATAACCTTCCCCGACCCGCAGATGAAAAACGCCAACAAGCGCTTGACCGGTACACGATTCTTAAACAATTACCGAAAGGTGTTGCGCGACGGTGGATTGGTACACCTGAAGACCGACAGCCCGTTCCTATACACCTACACTCACGAGCTGGTTAGGCTCAATCAACTGCCCTTTGAAGTGGATACCGACGACCTCTATGCAGGCATCTTTGCCGACCCCATACTCGCCATCAAGACCCATTATGAGCGCCAATGGCTAAGCCGAGGAATGACCATCAAATACCTTAAGTTCCATTTGCCGCATGACGCCAATCTTGCCGAGCCTGAGATTGAAATCGAGCGCGACACCTATCGTAGCTATCATCGCGACAGCATTAAAGACTAAATAGACACAAGAAATGACAATATATCCGCAACTTATAATCGATGCTTTAAGGACAGTGCGCTATCCCGGCAAACATGGCGACATCGTAAGCTTGGGAATGCTGGCCGACGACATCCGCATCGATGGCAACCGCGTGAGTTTCTCCTTGATTTCAAGCAAGGTGAAAGATCCGTTTATAGGCTCGGTGGTCAAAGCTGCCGAGGCCGCAATCCTGCTTCATGTCGGCAATGACGTTGATATCAAAGGAAATATAAAAGTCATAACCCCCGAGCCGGCAAAGAAAGAGGCCGAGCGTCCGCTGCCGGGCGTGAAGAATATCATAGGCGTGTCGAGTGGCAAGGGGGGCGTAGGCAAATCGACCGTCGCAAGCAATCTTGCCGTGGCTTTGGCTCAGCAGGGCTACAGTGTGGGTTTGCTTGATGCCGATATATTCGGCCCGTCGCAGCCCAAGATGTTCGGCGTGGAAGACGAACAACTCTACGTGGAGCCCGACACCGCCGGCAAGAACTGGATATTACCTCTTGAGAAGTACGGAGTGAAAATGCTCTCGATAGGTTTTGTGGTCGATAAGGATAAAGCCGTGCTATGGCGCGGAGCGATGGCGAGCAACGCACTCAAACAACTTATAAACGATGCCAAGTGGGGCGATTTAGACTACTTTATAATCGATATGCCTCCGGGCACAAGCGACATCCATCTGACGCTGGTGCAGACTCTGGCCATCACTGGAGCAATAGTGGTGACAACGCCACAGGAGGTCGCGCTCGCCGATGCGCGTAAAGGCGTGTCGATGTTCATGGGCGAGCAGGTGAACGTCCCCGTGCTCGGCATTATCGAGAATATGTCGTGGTTCACTCCGGCGGCTCACCCCGACGAGCGATACTACATCTTCGGACGAGACGGAGGTAAGAACCTGGCTGCGGCCTTAGACGTTGAGCTATTGGGGCAAGTGCCACTGGTAGCGGGAATATGTCGCGGTGGTGACGAAGGCGTGCCGGTGATATTGCAGAACACCGTCAGCGGCCGAGCTTTCATGAAGCTTGCCGAGCGAGTGACGGCTGCGGTCGAGCGTCGCAACGCCGAGCTGCCTCCAACACATGTGGTGCAAACACACTAAATCTACATTTAGAATATAAACTGTTTTAAAATAAAGGATATAAAATGAAAAAGATTGTCTTTTTATTTGCATTGGTTGCACTGGTAATGACCGGTTGCAGCAAGGTGCCCATCAGCGGGCGTAGTCAGTTGAATATGGTAGACGACAGCCAAGTGTTGCAATCAAGCCTTGCATCGTATCGTGGCTACATGGATACAGCTAAGGTGTCGGGTAACGCCACTCAGAGCGCTCAGGTCACGCGCGTAGGCAAGAGAATTGCTGCCGCCACCGAGGCTTATCTGCGTGCCAACGGATATGAGAGCGAGATTGCCAATTACGCTTGGGAGTTCAACCTGGTGAAGAACAATGAGATTAACGCCTTCTGTATGCCTGGTGGTAAAATTGTGGTATACGAGGGAATGATGAACATCGCCAGGACCGACGAGGAACTGGCGGTAATTCTCGGTCATGAGGTGGCCCACGCTGTCGCTAAGCACAGCAACGAGCGCATGAGCCAGCAGATGATGGCGCAATACGGCGCTCAGGCTTTGAGTATTTTCACAAGCGGAAAGAGTGCCGCAACGCAGCAGATTGCCAATACCGTATACGGTCTTGGCGCCAATTACGCCGTGATGCTTCCCTTCTCTCGCAAGCATGAGACAGAGGCTGATGAAATGGGTCTGGTGCTGATGACTATGGCCGGATATGATCCTATGGCTTCGATTACAGTTTGGCAACGCATGGCAGCAAGTTCGTCGTCGAAGGTGCCCGAACTGTTGAGCACTCACCCGAGTGACCAGAGCCGTATCGCCAATCTGTCGAAGAAGGCTCCGCTGGTAAAGCAACAGTACGCTTCCTACCTGCAGCCCTCGACGCCGGCAACTTCAACTACCAACACCAAGGCGGCTACAAAGAAAACCACCACAAAGAAGAATACAAAGAAGACCACCAAGAAGAAGTAGGAGTTTCGATCCTCAGTTGGCATAAACAACATAGATGAAGAATATAATAGTACGTTCATTATCGGGCGCGGTGTATGTGGCGCTGCTTGTAGCCGCCATCTTGCTGCGTCAGGTGTATACCGAGTGGATTTTCTTGGCGGTGTTCTCGCTGTTCATCGCGCTGGGTATCCACGAGGTGCATCACTTGGCCTATCGTGAGGGCAAGCGCAAGCGGAGCCCGTTGCGCCTTCAGTTGCTTGATATAGCCGGCGGCATAGGCTTGTTTGGTGGAGTATATATGCATTATTACGGCTACGGAAGCACTGCGCTGTGGCTCTTGCCGGTGGTCGTTTACTTTATACTTCGAACGATTGTTCAGTTGTATATGCCGAGCCACGACGCGATGTCGCTCATGTCGCGCTCGGCACTGTCGCTGGTGTATGTAGCGATGCCGATAGCATTGATTAATCCGGTGGTGTGCATGTCGAACCCGCGTATGCTGCTGGTAATCTTTATCTTCATTTGGACCTTTGACACCGGCGCGTTTCTAATTGGTTCAGCTATAGGCCGTCATCGCCTGTTTGAGCGAATTTCGCCCAAGAAGTCGTGGGAGGGCGTTGTAGGCGGAATAGTGTGTTCACTTGGTGCCGGCTGGTTGCTTTACACCTATTGTAACGACTTCTTTCAGGGCCCGTTGCAGTTGGAGTTTTGGCTTGTGATGGCCGGTGTAGTGGGCGTGTTTGCCACGTTTGGCGACCTTTTTGAGTCGTTGCTCAAGCGAACCGTGGGTGTAAAGGATTCCGGCAATTTGATTCCGGGCCATGGCGGCATTTTGGACCGTATCGACAGTCTGCTGCTGGTGATTCCGGCGATGTTGGTTTTCCTGTATTGCTATCAATTCTACCTTCAAAACTGATAATGAGACTGTCACGCATATCACTTGCCGCAGTGCCTTTGCTGCTCATGGTGTTAATAGCGCTTGGGGTGTCGTGCTCAAGCGGCGACACTCAGCAGGCTATGCGGCAAGTGGTGCCCGACAGTATGGTGCTACGCCCCCGGTTGCCCGACACGCTCAAAGTGGGCGTACTTTATAGTCCTACCGGCTACTTCCTGTTTCGTGGCGACACGTTGGGCTACGACTATGAGCGCGTGACCGACTTTGCCGCCGACCATCGAATCGCGCTGAAATTTGAGGTCGCTGAGAGCATGAAGCAACTGCTTACACTCATCGATGATGATAAGGTGGACCTGCTGGCGGTGGAGATACCCGAAACGGCCGAATATAAGGAGCACGTGATAAACTGCGGCGCTCCGAATATCACTTATCAGGTGCTGGTGCAACCGGCAGGAGGCAAGGTTATTACTGACGTGACGCAGCTTGTGGGGCGTGACGTGTATGTGATACAAGGGTCGCAATATGAGGCGCGATTGAAGAACCTTGACAGCGAGATAGGCGGCGGAATTAATATCCGTCCTATCGACAATGATACGATTATCGCCGAGAACCTGATTGACATGGTTGCGAGCGGAAAGTTGCCAATGACTGTGGTTGATAGTGATATAGCTCAATTCGGAGCGACCTACTATGAGGATGGTGTGATTGATATCAGCCTGAAGGTGAGTTTTGCTCAGCGCTCGTCGTGGGGAGTGGCCAAGGACGACCGATGGCTTGCCGACACCATCAACGCGTGGGCCGAGAGCGACCGTGCGCGAGAGTTCTCGAAGGAAGCCAAGCGCCGCTATTTCGAGCTTAACAAGAGCATGACCGACACGGCAAAGTATGAACTGAAAGAGGGCGATATATCTCCGTACGACAGTCTGTTTAACGCGTATGCGCGTAAGGCTCATTGCGATTGGATGCTGCTGGCGGCAATATGCAAGGTGGAGAGCGGTTTTGACAATGAGCGTACATCCTGGGCGGGGGCGAAGGGAATTATGCAGGTTATGCCACGTACGGCGAAGGCTTTCGGCTATGATGCCGCCGACCTTAACGATCCCGAGAAGTGCATAGATGCCGCAGCACAGGTGCTTTCGGGACTTGACGAGAGCCTTAGAAGTCGTGTGCCCAATGTTAAGGAAAGGCAGCACTTCATCTTGGCGGCATATAACTGCGGCTTGGGTCATATAGTAGACGCGATGGCGCTGGCGAAGAAATACGGCTATAATCCACAGGTGTGGTACGGCAACGTGGAGGAGATGGCGCTGTGGAAGTCGCGCCCTGAGTATTACAACGACCCGGTGTGTAAATTCGGCTACTTTCGTGCCCGTGAGACCGTTGGTTACGTGAAGAAAGTGGAGGAAAGCTATGAGGAATATCTCGCTCAGGCCAAGAAAGAGGCACAAAAACATAAGAATTCACGTCATCGCCGCAAGCGCTAACTCATTGATTACGAGTGAAAAGGAGTGTAATTAGGTCGGTGCGATGCAGGCGGCGGAGTGAGTTGCGGATTTGGTCGCGATATTGTCGGTCGTACCAAAAGAAGTAGCGGCGTTGGGCGAGTTTCTCGTCCTTTTCTTTTGCTGTGAACACCGGTTGCAGAGTGTAGGGGTGCAGGCCGGTGAAAAATGTTTCGGTTGATACCGTCATTGGAGTAGGAGTGAAGTCTTGCACCTGCTCGAGGTGGAAGTTGAGCTGCTTGGTGATGGCGGCGAGTTCCGCCATGTCGACCTCATGGCAGGCGGGATGCGACGAGATAAAATAGGGAATGAGTTGCTGTCGTAGGTTGTACTGCTTGTTGAGCCTCTCAAAGAGTCGGTTGAAACGTTTGAAGAGTTCGAACGATGGTTTTCTCATCATGTTGAGGACGTTGTCGCTTGTGTGTTCGGGGGCTACTTTTAGTCGTCCGGAGACGTGAAATCTAATCAGTTCCTCGTTGTATTGAGCGTTGACGCGGTCGACATCAGGGATGCCGGTGCGATGCATTGATAGGTCGTAACGCACTCCGCTGCCGATGAATGACTTTTTGACTTGCGGCATGGCGTCGACTGTGCGGTAGATGTCGACTAGAGGGGCGTGTGACGAGTTGAGGTTAGAGCAAGGCTTGGGGTGTAGGCATGATGGTCGTGTACATCGTGCGCAGCGTTCGAGGTCGAAGCCGTGCATGGCGTACATATTGGCGCTTGGTCCACCGAGGTCGCTGATGTAGCCCTTGAAGTCGTCCATAAGCGTTACCTGCTTGACCTCTCGCATTATGGAAGCCTTTGACCGTGAGGCAATAAACTTGCCTTGGTGGGCACTGATGGTGCAAAAAGCGCATCCGCCGAAGCATCCGCGATGCAGGGTGACCGAATGGCGTATCATTTCGTAGGCCGGAATGCGTTTACCGTTGTAACGCGGATGAGGCAGTCGCGTGTAGGGCAAGTCGAACGAGGCGTCGATTTCGGCGGTAGTCATCGGCGGGTTGGTGCGGTTGACCTTGATTACGATGTCACCCGTGACTTGCCATAGGTTGTTGCCGTGCATTCGGTTGCTCTCAATCTCGATGTCGCGGAAGTTACGTGCCTGGCAGCGCATACTGTTGAGGCATTCGTTGAATGATTGTAGGATTACGTCGGAGGTTTCTTCCGGTTTAGGCATTCGGCTGATTGGTAGCCGGACAACTGTCTGCGGAATATCGGTGAGTTGCTTGATGTGTTTCCCGCTTTCGAGAGCTCGCGCTATCTCGATTATAGGTTTCTCTGCCATACCGTAGATGAGGATGTCGGCCGGCGCATCTACGAGGATTGAAGGTCGGAGACGATCCTGCCAATAGTCGTAATGTGCGACACGACGTAGCGAGGCTTCGATGCCTCCGGTGACTATCGGCACGTCGGGGAAGAGTCGTTTGAGTATGTCGCTATAGACAATGGTGGGATAGTCGGGACGCGCTCCGGCGCGTCCGTTGGGAGTGTAAGCGTCGTCGCTCCGCCTACGCCTGTTGGCGGTGTAATGATTTACCATAGAGTCCATAGCTCCAGCGTAGACACCGAAGAAGAGACGCGGTTTGCCCAACTTTCGGAAATCGCGCAGGTCGTCCTTCCAATTGGGCTGCGGCACGATAGCGACGCGGTAGCCGTGTGCTTCGAGTACACGACCGATGACTGCGGCACCCATTGATGGATGATCGATGTAAGCGTCGCCACTGAAGATGATGACGTCCAATTCGTCCCATCCCAGGTGTTGAACCTCCTTGGCTGTGGTTGGTAGCCATTGTTTCTCTATCTTATTCATATCTTTAAGAGTAAGAGGTTACGAGTAGTTTGTTTGGAGAGCTTCGAGCTGTTGGCTTGCGGCCTCCCATTGAGCCATTGCATCGTCGACGCGCTTCTGGAGTTCGGCATGTCGGGTGTATAGCTTCGGGTCGATGTCGCCACCTGCGGCGAGAGTGTTCTCGATTCGATCGAGTTCGTCCTCGGCGTCGGCAATTAGTTGTTCGGCTTGCTCCACCTTCTTTCTCGTTTGACGTATTAGTCGCTCATGCTCCTTCTGTTGCTGATAGGAGAGTTTCGCCTCGGAAGCTTCTTTTGCCGGTTGAGCGGTGGCTGTCGCGGACTCTTTTCGCTCCAGTTCCTGAAGATTCTCAATCTTCTTGGCACGTAAGAAGTCGTAGATGCCACCGAGGTGTTCAATCACCATACGGTTGCCGAATTCGTAAACCTTATCGACAAGTCCGTCGAGGAAGTTACGATCGTGGCTAACGACAATAACAGTACCGTCGAAAGCCGCAATAGCGTCCTTGAGTATGTCCTTGGTGCGCATATCGAGATGGTTGGTAGGCTCGTCGAGGATAAGGAAGTTGACAGGCTGAAGTAGGAGCTTCAGCAGTGCCAATCGACTTTTTTCTCCACCGGAGAGCACTTTCACCTTTTTGTCGGCGGCATCCCCACCGAACATGAAGGCCCCGAGCAGGTCGTTGATACGGGTGCGAATCTCGCCGGTAGCGGCATAGTCGATGGTGTCGCGCACTGTTAGTTCTCCGTCGAGCAGTTGTGCTTGATTTTGAGCGAAATAAGCGATTTTGACGTTGTGGCCGATGGTGAGTTTCCCGTCGAAGGGAATCTCGTTCATTATGCACTTGACGAGAGTAGACTTTCCGGCTCCGTTTTTGCCAACGAAAGCGACCTTCTCGCCTCGCTTGATGGTGAAAGTCACATCGGAGAAGACGAGCAGTTCGCCATAACGCTTAGTGACGCCATCGGCAATCACGGGGTAGTCGCCCGAGCGTGGCGCGGGCGGGAACTTGAGTCGCAGTCGCGAGTTGTCGACCTCATCGATTTCGATGCGTTCCAGTTTATCGAGTTGCTTGATGCGGCTCTGCACTTGCACCGCCTTTGTGGCCTTGTAGCGGAATCTCTCGATAAAGTCCTCAGTGTCCTTAATCATTTTCTGCTGGTTGTCGTAGGCTCGTCGTTGTTGCTCAAGTCGTTCGTTACAAAGCTGGACGTAACGCGAGTAGCTCACTTGGTAGTCGTAGATTTTGCCGAGTGATATTTCAATTGTTCTCGAGGTGATATTGTCGATAAAAGCGCGGTCGTGGCTAACGAGGACAACAGCACCTCGATGCGCTTTAAGGAAGGCCTCGAGCCATTGTATGGATTCGATGTCGAGGTGGTTGGTAGGCTCGTCGAGCAGCAGCACATCGTTGTGCTGAAGGAGCAGTTTCGCCAATTCCACACGCATTCGCCACCCTCCGCTGAACTCGGCGGTAGGCCGGTCGAAGTCGGTCCGCTCGAAACCGAGTCCGAGTAACGTTTTCTCGAGTGCTGCTTCGTTGTTGTCGCTGCGCAGGAGCGTTTGCTCGTCGGTAAGTCGTGCGAGGCGGTCGACGAGCCTGAGGTATTCCGTTGAGTCGTAGTCGGTTCGCTCGGCTACGGTGCTGCTCAATCGGTCAATCTCACGGTTGATATTGTCGAGCCGCTCGAATGCGAGTGCGGCTTCTTGGCGTACAGTCCGTTTGTCGTCGAAAAGCATCTGTTGCGGCAGGTAGCCTATGGTGATGTCGGCCGGTCGGGCCACATTGCCTGCCGTGGGTTGTTGCAGTCCGGCTATAATCTTGAGCATGGTGCTCTTCCCGGCTCCGTTTTTTCCAACGAGAGCGATTTTATCGTTGTCGTTGATAACGAAGCTGACGTTTTCGAAGAGCGGCCTTGCGCTGAATTCCACTTTGAGTTGTTGAATCGAAATCATGAAAAGAGTAAAAGGTTGTCAGAAGTCACTAAATTCGTCGTCCTCGTCGTCATGGTTGAAGAGTTCGTTGTCGATGAGGTCGTCGCAGAAGAAATCGGTGAACCGGAATTCGAATGCTTGTGGCGACACCAGCCTTTCTCCGTCGAGCGTCACTTGGTGCTCATCGAGCCAATGTAATGCTTGGTTGCGCTGCACCTTGTGTAGGTGGTCATACCAAAGCGGTCGCAATAGGTTATCGTTTAGCACAAGGGTTTTAAATCGGCGGAACGGGTGGGTGTTAGCCAAAGCTTTTGTGAGTTTTTCGCGCGTGGGTTCATCTTCTACAATGTCGACAAAGTCGCGCATGGCATTGTAGTTGTCGACCGATGGTAGCTGCTCGATGCGTAGTATGCGGTGTCCTTCCTCGGGATAGAAGTGCGCCTGCTCGCCACATGATGACGAGCAAGGCACCACATTCCAGTTGTCGAGGTCGAGATATGCGTCAAACTCATAGGAGTAGCTATTGAGGAAATAGCCAATATCCTCGACCATCATTTCGTATTTCTTCTGTATGTTCATTCGCCTGATAGAAAGCGATTACTATTGTACAAAGTCCTTAAGATCGAGAACGGTGTAAGCTCCAAGGATGTCGTTGAAGTAGATGTAATGATAGCCTTCAGTGCCGGGAATGTTCGGACCGTAGGCATATCCTTGTCCGTTGGGGTAAGTATATGCTCCCCAGTTGACCAACCAATCGTTGTCGGCCGCGAATTTGAATTCATAAGGCGAGGTGTTTAGCTCGAGCGAGATTTGCCAGTTGTGACACTCACCATAGGTGTCGAGTTTGTCCATTACATCGGTAAATGCCCATGAGTTGTGCCACCCGGGTACCGATATCGAGGAGTAGACGGCAGGTGCCGAGAGTTTAGTCCACGTGAGCGATTTGGTGATTTCGTCGAGTGTAATCTCGTAGTATCCGTCACTATTGATGGTGATGTAGCTGTCAGGACTTCCGAAGCTTTGTCCGCCGTTCTCGTTGCCTCCATAGAGGGCTGTTTTGTATGACGTGGGTGAATCGGGCGGGAGTATCACAAACATGGATCCGGCTTTGAAATATGCCGCGTAATGCAGTTGTCCCGGTTCGCCATATCGATACATGGGTGCCATTGATTGCGAGCCTACCGGCATCTCAGGCATTTTCATTGAGCCATTGGCGATGCAGGTTCCTATCAGCCACCATGGTTTTGTCTCAATGTTGATGCCAGCCATGTGGACGCGTAAAACGTTGGACACGGCAGTCCCTATCCCGTTCGCTTCCGCTACCGCCCGCAGGTAGATATCATGGTCGTCGCCTAAGGAGCCACCGTTGGTTCGCTCGTACCATGAGATCACTTCAATCAATTTGCTGGCGGTGATAATCGGCGAATTACTGTCGGTGGTCACAATGTTGTAGTAGTTGCCGTCGCTATAGTTTGATAAGTAGCTGACTTCGGTGGTGAAGTCGGGAGTGAGACTGATTTGAATATTATTGACAGGATAGGCGATATAACCATCGGTGTTGACCGGTGATACCGACAGTTGCAGCGGTTGGCCGGCTGATGCGTCGAAATTGTTGCCGGAGGTCGAAGTGAGGCTGATGCTTCCGAAGTCGACATCGTATCCCGGATTTTGCCGCAGGTTGGGGTTGAGCTCGAGCGCTAATTGTGGAATCGCGTAGATGTTTTTCGACGCGTCGAAGTCGCGTCCTTCTAGCGTACCTCCGCGCCATGGCCAATTATAGGAATAATCGTAATCTCCTCCGAATTGGTTGAATCGAATCATGTCGGTACGACGTCGTCCTTCGAATCCGAATTCCCTGCTCCATTCGCCGATGATGTTACCCAGTTCGGCTCCACGATAGGGCGTAGCGTTTGCTCTCAATCGTAGAGCGTTGAATTTTTGCAGTCCGTCGTCGGTACATTCGCCGCCGTTGAGGTATGCATCAGCTTCGGCGTAGGTCAGATATGCTTCAGCTACTCTCATTAGCGGGAAATCAACATCGCTGAAAGCGCTTGAGCTTGTGGCTGAATTGTCGCTATTGATGTTGCGAAACTTTGGATATGCGTATCCGTCGGTCCAGTTGTAGATGTCGGTGTTTGCCATGTTCTGCCCTTTAGCGAAGAACATCGCGCGGTTGTCGTCGGTGATAAAATTGTCGGGCAACAGCTCTCCGCTTTTGCTGGTGAGCCGCGGAACGAATGAGCTGCGAGCTCTAATGCCTTCCCATGTGTTCTGGGGAAGTCCCGATGGATATACTTCGTTCATCTTCGGGCTAAAAGGGGCGGCAATTATAAATGTTGTGCCGGAGTAAGCCCAATAGTTCTCCGACACATCGGCGGCACCATTGTGGATGATAGGCAGGATGATTTCGTTTTGAGCTCCGTTGCGGTCGTTGTCGGCAAGGAAGAGCATTTGGTAGGGAGTATATTGTGTAGAGGAAGATGAGAGTAACTGATAGTCGCTGTCGATAACTTTAGTAGCCCACAGTTTGGCTTTGTCGTAAGCCGGAGTGCCGGCGTAAACCGCGCTGTTGAGGTAGAGGCGTGCGAGCAGTAGCCATGCCGCGGCTTGGTCGACTCGTCCGTAGTCGTTTGAGCGTGGTGCCGCGAGGTCGGCTTGGATGCGTAGCAGGTCGCCGGTGATAAAGTCGAAAGCCGTTTGGCGAGGGTATTGTTGCGCTTCGGTCATGAAATTGGCGTTCAAATCGTAGGGCAGGGGAATATTGCCGAAGAGATCCATCATGTGATAGAGGTAAAGGGCTCGCAGGAAAGTTACCTCAGCGTTGTGTTGCGCATCATGATGGTCGGCGTTGCGCAGGTAAGAATTGCAGATATTGACGTTGTCGCATAGCCTAAGCCATAAACCTGTGGCTTGCGGCAGGTCGCTGCCCCAGGAGTTGGTGACGAGTTGTGTCAGGCCATCGTCAAGCCAGTTGCATATTGCTTCGTCGGTGGGCAGCTCATTGAGGTTGAAGATCTGACGCACGAAGTTGGTGAGAGTCAAGTCGTATAAGTTGGTGCTCGAGCGTAATGTCTCGTAGCAAGCATCGAAGAGTGCGTCGTCGTTGTCGATTATCGGCGGATTGAGGATATAACTGTAGAGGGTGCTAACATCGCCGGCATTGATATTTCCGTCGCTGTTAATATCGAAAGCATTGTCGCTACTGCCGGTAAGAATGGCCGTGTAAAGGTCGCTGATGTCGCCTGCGTTTACATTGCCATCACCGTTGAGGTCGCCCGGAATAGCCGCCATGGACGCCATGGCAATAGCCATCGCTGCTATAGCTGCAGCGAAAGCACGTTTCGTTATCACATTCTTTTTCATAAAATAAGGTATAAAAAAATGAAACATAAGCTTAGAATGAAGTGCAAAAATAATACATTTGTAACAATTAACCAAATTTTGTGGTTGAAACTTTTTATTTCACTGGTGGGACAGTGGGTGAGACAGCGAATTACACGAATTTGCGACAACGAATTAACACGAATTAATACGAATTTTTTTTTGGGTGGGACAGTGGTTGCGTCGACCCTACAGTTGGATGAACATATTATTTTTAATTTGGAATTACTAAACTCGGTGAATTAACTCTGAAAAAAAGAAAAAAAATATAACATTATGAACTCGAAAATACTCGAAACCCGGGGCAAAGATAGGGTTGGGAGCGGTGATGAGCAAGTATTATTGTGTCGGTACTTAGCTGTAGTTTTTTTGTTCTGTATCTTGTTCGTGTGAATACATATTAGAAGTGGAACAGTTGGGACAGTGTTTTTTTGACTAATTATGTATATTTATGTGGGATTTGTATTCATGATTGTTATTTGCTATGTGTCGAAAATTATATAGAAACATTTGATGATAAGTGTGATGAAATAATGGGGTAAAAGAGAAACCGGAGACGACGTTGGGCTGTCTCCGGTATCTGTGAATGTGGTGGGGGAGGTTATTTGCGTTTTGGCGGGAAGATCTTGTTTAGGTCGAGGCCGTTGATTTTGTTAGATGGCTTGGTTGTGGAGGAGTCTTGTCGCGTCGTTTGTCGTTGAGGAGTTTC
>ERZ842401.5627-NODE-5627-length-13790-cov-5.957991_pt1 | contig 13790 bp, 12 predicted proteins | sample MGYA00521270_ERZ842401 | MGnify/ENA primary metagenome ERZ842401 (study PRJEB31892, sample SAMEA3878208) | bioreactor metagenome | biome: Moose rumen | place: Sweden | collected 2011-10 | study: EMG produced TPA metagenomics assembly of the PRJEB12797 data set... | reverse complement strand
AGGGGGCTGAAAGATGAGGCTTGAGGGTCTCAACCGTGATACTTGACACCCTCAAGCCTCATGGATGGAGGTCAGAACCCTCATGCTTCAGACCCCAAAGAATAGAGATTTGACGAAATTCACAGCCATTCGTATGGGAAAAAGCAAGAAAAGTTGTAACTTTGCAGCCGACAACGAGATAGAACAAATCAAAAAAAAGAAATGCGTATGAGAATGAAACTTTACTTTGCAGTGCTGTTCATGGCATGTGCCATTAGCAGCCGGGCACAGGTGACGCCCCAGAGCCAGATGGAGAAACTGGACCGTGGCATCGTGGCCCTGAAGGCAGCCACAGGCAACGGCAACTTCGTCAGCTGGCGCTTTTTAGGCACGGATGATGCCGCCACGACGTTTGACCTGCTGCGCAACGGCACAACCATAGCCAGCGGACTGACAGTCACCAACTTCAGCGATGCAGGTGGCTCGGCAACATCACAGTATCAGGTGGTGGCCAAGGTCAACGGCAACACCATCGAAACCTCAAAAGCCGTGCAGGCATGGGGCGACTGCTACAAGCAGCTGAAACTGAACAGGCCGGAGACGGGTGCAAACGGTGGTACCTATTCACCCAACGACTGCTCTGTGGGCGACGTGGATGGTGACGGCGAATATGAGCTGTTCGTGAAGTGGGACCCCTCGAACTCGAAAGACAACTCGCAGAGCGGCATCACCGACAACGTGTTCATTGACTGTTACAAACTGGACGGCACACTGCTTTGGCGCATCGACCTGGGGCCGAACATCCGCGCAGGAGCACACTATACGCAATTCCAAGTGTATGACTACGATGGCGACGGACGAGCCGAAATGATGTGCAAGACTGGTCCCGGCTCCATTGACGGAAAGGGAAACTATGTGAATCAGGCTGCTACCGACGCCACGATCAAGGCCGTCAACGGCAAGTCCGTCTATCGCAGCAGCGACGGGCGCATCACTGGCGGCCAGGAGTGGCTGACGGTTTTCAAAGGCGAGACGGGCGAGGCCATCCACACCGTCTTCTACAATCCCAACCGCAACCAGACGTATGGCGGTGCGGCAGACGGCTCGTTCAACTGGGGCACACCAGACAACAAAAACGACAAGGGCTCATATGGCAACCGCGGCGAGCGATTCCTGGCAGCCACTGCCTACCTCGGCGGTCCCAACCAGAACCCCAGCGGCATCTTCAGCCGCGGCTACTATGGATATGCCATCATCTGGGCTGTTGACTTTGACGGCCAGCAGCTGAAGCAGCGGTGGCTGAGCAAGCATCTGTCGAAGACAGGCTACTCGCTGACCACCTTTGACGACAGTGGCAACGGAACCACCAAGAACTTCAGCGGACTGAAGCCCACAGGCCTCAGCACAGGCAGCGGCACCATGTTTGCCAATGGCAACCACAACCTGTCAATAGCCGATGTAGACGGTGACGGCTGCGACGAAATCATCTGGGGGTCAGCAGCCTTGGACCATGACGGCACCCTGCTCTATGGCACCGGCTTCGGCCATGGCGATGCCATCCACCTGGCTGACCATTGCCCTGACCGCCCGGGCTTGGAAGTGTTTCAGGTGCACGAGGAGAAAGGCACCTATGCCTGGGACCTGCACGATGCTGCCACAGGAGAAGTTCTTTGGAAAGGCGGTCCCGCCGGTGTGGACAACGGCCGCGGCATGGCCGGACAATTCGACTCGAATGTACGTGGCTCGCTGTTCTGGTCGAGCAGCGACGGCTCAGCCCGCAGTGCCGTAACCGGCGAGGCAGTCTCGGCAAATCATGGCTCCACCAACTTCCGCGTCTACTGGGACGGCGACCCGCAGGAGGAGCTGTTCGACGGCGGCAAGATAGACAAATGGACAGGCAACGGCACGACCCGCCTGTATCTGAACGGCAAAAACCCCTACGGCTACAACTCGTCCAGCACCTGCAACGGCACGAAATCAACCCCCAACCTGCAGGCTGACTTCTTGGGCGACTGGCGCGAGGAAATCATCGAGTGGTCAACGGCCGACAATGCCACGCTGAACATTTTCACCACCAACACCCCGACCACGCACCGTGTGCCGACCCTGATGCACGACCACACCTACCGCATGGGCATCTGCTGGCAGAACACGGCCTACAACCAGCCCCCGCACTTGGGCTACTACCTGCCCGACTACATTGACGGCAAGTTAGACACGGCTATCAAGGGAATATGGGTAGACGAGAAGACGGGAAGACAGGAAAACGGGCAGTCAGGAAGACAGGACAGTGGCTACTATGACCTGAGCGGACGCCGACTCACCGACCCGCAACACGGACTGAACATCGTGCGACAGGGAACAAAATACAAGAAAGTCATCAAATTCTAAGGCAATATTGGGAGGTTGGAATGCTTATTTCCACAAAAAAAGTTAAATAATAGGTCTCTAAAGAATCACGAAAGCAGATTTTTTGTAATTTTGCACGCTTTTTGATGGATAGCATACGATAATAGGTAGAGAAAGCAGTAGAATTATGAGACAACTTAAGATACAAAAAAGCATTACCAACCGAAGCAGTGAGGCACTGGACAAGTATCTCGTTGAGATAGGACGCGCCCCGCTGATTTCCATTGACGAAGAAATTGAACTGGCACAGGCTGTGCGTCGCGGTGGCCGTGAGGGCGAGCGCGCCAAGCAGAAGCTGGTGAGTGCCAACCTGCGCTTTGTGGTCAGTGTGGCCAAGCAGTACCAGCACCAAGGCCTGTCGCTGACTGACCTGATTGACGAAGGAAACATCGGACTGATTAAGGCCGCCGAGAAGTTTGACGAGACACGCGGCTTCAAGTTTATTTCGTATGCTGTGTGGTGGATTCGCCAGAGCATTTTGCAGGCCATTGCCGAGCAGAGCCGCATTGTGCGCCTGCCGCTGAACCAGAGTGGTGCGCTGAACAAGATTAATCAGGCCATCAACAAGTTTGAGCAAGACCACCACCGCCGCCCCTCAGTGATGGAACTGGAGGAGATGACGGGTGTGGAGAGCGAAAAGATTGAGCAGTCGATGAAGGCTGATGCTCACCACATGAGTATTGACGCCCCGTTTGGCGAGGACGATGACAACTCGATGGTTGACATGCTGTCGTCTGGCGAGGACCGCACCGACAAGCAGGTGGACTATGAGTCGCTTTCGTCTGACCTTGACAGCGTGTTGGGCAAGGTGCTGAAGGAGCGCGAGTTGCGCATCCTGAAAGCTTGCTTCGGCATTGGTTGCCATGAGCGCGGATTAGAGGAAATCGGCACCGAGATGGGACTGACCCGTGAGCGTGTGCGCCAGATTCGCGAAAAGAGCATTGCCAAGCTGCGCGACAGCGGCTATGCCAAGGTGCTGATGAAGTATCTGGGATAAACGGACGGCAGGCTTTCTGCAACATAATGACGGCTCAAAAGGACATGAATCTTTTGAGCCGTCTTTTTTAGTGTATTTTTTGTATGAAATGCAAATGTTTATCAGAAAAAAGATGTACCTTTGCAGCAAAACACAAGATGATGGTTAAAGACATTCAAAAAACACTGACTCGTCTCAGCAGGGCGGCCATCATGGGCCTGGCCGTGCTCATGACAGGCTGCACAAAGGAAATGGACATGGAACAGCAAGTTGACGAACTTTACAACAAGATGCCGCAGGAGGAGCGCATAGCCCAGTTGAAAAGCATGTATATGGACGAGCTTTTCAATGACCAAGGGCAGTTGGACACGGCGAAGTGTCAGGAGCTGATACCCTATGGCATCGGACACTTCTCGCAATTTGCCATGCAGCATCCCCGCAACCCCAATGAGCTGCGCGACCGTGTGGAAGCCATCCAAAACTGGCTGATGGAGCACACGCCCAATGGTATTCCTGCACTGATACACGAGGAGGTGCTGACGGGCGTCAATACTGTCGGTGCCACCATCTATCCGCAACAGATAGGGCAAGCCTGTTCGTTCAACCCAGAGTTGGCAGAACTGAAGACCCGCCAGACGAGCACGGACTTGCGCAAGATGGGTGGTCTGCTGGCCCTCTCGCCAATGGTAGACGTATGCCGTACGCCCTCGTTCAACCGTCTGGAGGAATCGTATGGTGAGGATGCCTACCTGTCGGCTGCGATGGGTGTGGCATTTGTCAAAGGTCTACAGCAAGGTGACTTTCGCAAGGGTGTTGCTGCCTGTTCGAAGCACTACTTAGGCTACGGCGGCGGTGGCGATGCCGACGAGAAAGAACTGATGGAGGAAATCTTGCTGCCTCACGAGGCGATGATACGGGTGGCGGGCAGCAAGGTCGTCATGCCCGGATATCATGCCGTGCATGGCACAAAGTGTGTGGCCAATGGCGAGATATTGCAAGACATTCTGCGCGACTATGTGGGCTTCGACGGCATGGTGGTCAGCGACTACACTGCCATCGACCAGTTGCCCGACTTGGGGACTCCGGTGGAGAAAGCCGCAGCAGCCATTAATGGCGGCAATGATGTAGACTTCCCCCTCGGTGCCAACTATCAGTATTTGCAGGACGCCATCGACCAGGGACTGGTGAAACCAGAGACACTGGAGCGTGCCGTGAAGAACGTGCTGCGCCAGAAGTGTCGCCTGGGACTATTAGAGGTCATCAGACAGAAGGAGCATCCTGCTCTCTTTGACAAGTGGGCCAATCTTTACAGCTTGGATGAAATCACGCTCGACTCACCAGAGGAGCGCCAGACAGCCTACGACATTGCCACCCAGTCGGTGGTGCTGTTGGAGAACAATGGCGTGCTGCCCATCTCCCCTACCCCTCAGGACACAACGGTACTCAACGTCCTCTTGACAGGTCCCAACGCCAATAGCATCTGGGCCATGTGCGGCGACTACACCTACCCCGCCATGTCCTATTTCTGGAAAAAGACCGACTACAACTCCAAGGACCCGCACATCGTGAAGTTGCTGGAGGGCATGACCGAACACAAGCCTGAAGGGGTGAACCTGATGTACAGCCGCGGTTGTGACTGGACGGAGGTGATAGAGACAAAATACAGTGAGTTGGGCGACGAGCGGGCCTGGGAGTATGAAATCCTGCACCGCAAGGTGGACGCTGGCGAACAGGCAGACAAAGAGGAGGCCCTCGCCATGGCCAGTCAGGCCGATGTGATCGTGGCTGCCGTTGGAGAGAACGTGATGCTGTGCGGCGAGAACCGTGACCGTCAGGGGCTGCGCCTGCCCGGCAAACAGGAACAGTATGTTGAGGAACTCATCGAGACTGGCAAGCCTGTGGTGCTGGTCATCTTTGGTGGACGGGCACAGGTGGTGTCAGGACTGGCAGAGCGCTGTGCTGCCGTTATTCAGGCATGGTATCCCGGTGAGGAAGGCGGAAATGCCGTAGCAGACATTCTCTACGGCAAGGTGTCACCGTCGGCCAAACTCTCCGTCAGCTATCCGAACACGGAAATCGACAAGCCTATCTGCTATAACTATGCTGCCGAGCAGGACACATGCGTGCAGTGGCCTTTCGGCTATGGTCTGACCTATACCACTTTCGAGTATAGTCATATGGTGGTGGATGAAGAAGTGGCAACGAATGCCAAGTGCGTCAACGTGGTGTTTGAGGTGAAAAATACGGGCAAGGTGGCTGCCGATGAGATTGCTCAGGTCTACCTGTCGCCCACTGCTGCCGACCAGCCGCTTCGCCCCATCCAGCTGCAGGGCTTTGCCCGCGTGCCGCTAAGGCCGGGTGAGCGCAGGGCTGTTCATGTCAAGCTCTACACCGAACAGTTTGGTTATTACACCCATGAGGGCGAGCGTCAGTGGAACATCCGCCCGGGCAAGTATCTGATCAAGATCGGCAGTTCATCGACCGACATTCGATTAGAAGATACGGTAACCCTGAAGGGCGACCTTGTCAGTAAGCCCCTAAGAGAATACTATCTCTCAGAGAGTAAGCTGGATTAGCTAATCTCTGAGAGAGTAGACAGGGGCTGCGAATCTTAATTTAATTAGCTTTCCATAGCAAAGGCCTGAGCTTCGGCTTCGGCTATGATTTCCTCGCGGGTCTTCTCTTGGGGAACTGCCGAGATGTCATCCAAAGAGAAGTCGTCGGCTGTTGTGGCATCAATGGGCTGCACTTGTGCCGTCGGCTGTTGTTGCTCAACAGGCTCTGTGGGTTGCGCAGGCTCTAAGTCAGGCACACACATGACGGGTTCCTCCTCCATCTTGGTACGGTCGCCCTTGGCAGCAAAGACGGCGTCGATGAACTGTGGCTCGCGGCGCAGGCGCTGCAGGGTGTCCTTGGCTGCCTGCTGGTGGCTCTCCTTTTTGGAGAAGCCTGTGCCCACACAGCCCTCCAAGCCCTCAATGAACACCTGAGTGGTGAAGATGGGGCTGCCTGTGTTCTGGTCTTTGCCCTGCTTCAGTTCTCGCAATTCCAGTTTGACTCGGTTCTTTTGGCTCCACTCCAGCAACTTCGACTTGAAGTTCACCTCTTTATAAGCTACCTTATCAATGTTGATGACCTGAGCCAGAATGCGCTTCTCCATGAAACGCATGCAGGCATCGTAGCCACGATCCAGATAGATGGCACCGACAAGTGCTTCGAAGGCATTACCATTTTTGTAGCTGTTGTGCGACGTGGAATGGTCGGCAGACTTGACAAGCTGGTCAATGCCCATCTCCTGTGCTAACTTGCCTAATGTGTTGCGGCTGACCAATTTGGAACGCGTGTTGGTGAGGAAGCCCTCACGCTTGCCCTCGAAATGGCGGAACACGATGTCACCCACGACGGCATCCAAGATAGCATCGCCCAGAAACTCCAGGCGCTCGTTGTTGACAGGGCGCCCCTTCTCATTGCGTTTACCGGCACTCTTGTGCAGCAGTGCCTGCTTGTAAAGGCTGATGTCGTGGGGATAGAATCCCAAAATGTCGTAGAGAGCCGAAAAAAGCTCCTTCTCCTTGCGGAAAGGGAGCTTCAGTCGGTCAATGAAATTATTATTCAGCATACTTCTTGAATACTACGCAGGCGTTGTGTCCGCCAAATCCGAAAGTATTGCTGAGTCCGGCACGGACCTCACGCTTCTGAGCCTTGTTGAAGGTGAAGTTGAGGTTGTAGTCGATTTCCTCGTCCTTGTCGTCCTCCTCGTGGTTGATGGTGGGGGGGACGATATCGTTTTGAACGGCCAGCACGGTGGCCATGGCCTCAACGGCTCCGGCAGCACCCAGCAAGTGGCCAGTCATAGACTTGGTCGACGAGATGTTCAGCTTGAAGGCTGCATCGCCAAACACCTCCTTGATGGCCTTAGCCTCAGAGATGTCGCCCACATGGGTTGACGTACCGTGCACGTTGATGTAGTCGATGTCCTCAGGCTGCATGCCAGCGTCCTCCAAGGCATTCTGCATCACCAGCTTGGCACCGAGTCCCTCGGGGTGTGAGGCGGTGATGTGGTGAGCATCGGCACTCATGCCGGCACCAACCATCTCGGCGTAAATCTTGGCACCACGGGCCTTGGCATGCTCCAGTTCCTCAAGAATCAGGCAACCGGCACCCTCGGCCATGATAAAACCGTCGCGCGAGGCGCTGAACGGACGTGAAGCCTTCTCCGGCTCATCGTTACGGGTAGAGAGGGCATGCATGGCATTGAAACCACCGACGCCAGTAGCGCAGATGGCAGCCTCAGCACCACCACCCAAGATGATGTTGGCCTTACCCAGACGAATGAGGTTGAAAGCGTCAGCCAGTGCGTTGCTTGAAGATGCACAGGCAGAGGCCGTGATATAGTTGGGGCCGTGGAAACCGTACATGATAGAAATCTGTCCGGCAGCAATGTCGGCAATCATCTTCGGAATGAAGAAGGGGTTGAACTTGGGGCCTTCAGCCTCATGAACACCATAGTACTTCACCTCATCCTCAAAAGTCTTGATACCGCCGATACCTACGCCGAAGACCACACCAATGCGGTTCTTGTCCTCAGTCTCCAGGTCCATGCCGCTATCCTCGACAGCCTGCTTGGCAGCAATCAGGGCCAGCTGTGTGTAGCGGTCCATCTTGCGGGCCTCCTTGCGGTCCAGATAGTCATTCACGTTGAGGTTTTTCACCTCACAGGCGAACTTTGTCTTGAAATTGGTTGTATCGAAACTTGTAATAGGAGCAGCTCCGCTCTTGCCGGCGACGAGGTTCTTCCAAGTCTCCTCGACAGTATTGCCAAGTGGCGTAACGGCGCCCAGTCCTGTTACTACTACTCTTTTCAGTTCCATATAATTGATTCTCGGAATTAGAAATTAAAAAATTAGGAATTAGAAATTTTGATTACATTCAGCGTAGGAAAACCGCCAAATGAGTAATCATAATTTCTAATTCCTAACTCTTAATTACTCATTTATTTATTTTGCGTTTTCCTCGATGTAAGCGATAGCGTCGCCAACAGTGCCGATCTTCTCAGCCTTGTCGTCGGGGATAGAGATACCGAACTCCTTCTCAAACTCCATAATGAGCTCAACGGTATCCAGTGAGTCAGCACCGAGGTCGTTGGTGAAACTTGCTTCGGGCTTAACTTCTGCCTCGTCAACACCGAGCTTGTCTACGATAATTGCCTTAACTTTGCTTTCAATTTCTGACATAATCTTTTTCTTTAAAATGTTAATAATTGATTCCTAATTTTGTCTCACTTAGCGGCAAAAGGGTCGCTAAGCGGGTGCAAAGTAACGAATTTTTATTGACTTACGCAAATTATTTTGATAAAAAAGCACTTTCTTTTGCACAACCACCCCCCACTTGTGCAGATTTTATGGCCCAAATAAGGGTATTTTTACACTTTTTCGCTATCAAACTGTTCACGACGCAGCGGATAATGGTTGCGCAAAGCCTCAAATTTTTGTGGCTCAGATTTCAACATTTGCGTATCGTCCAAGGGGTTATACAACTGCAAAGCATCGCCCGTGTAGTGAAACCCGTCGGGCAGTGCAGGGGGGACAATCTTACCCGGATGGGGCAGATGGAAGTGACGACACAGTGCATCAAGGACTTGATTGTCGGCATTTACCTTGCCGTCGGCTGAATAGCCGGCAATGTGTGGCGTCGCTATAAAGGCACGCTGCAATAGTTCTTGATTCAGATGGGGTTCACCTTCCCAGACATCCAACACGGCCTCGCGCACCCGTCCCTGCTGCAGAGCGGTCAGCAGTGCAGCATTGTCCACCACCTCGCCACGACTGGTATTAATAATAATAGGTACGCGTGGAAGCCGGCTAAAGAAAGCCTCATCAGCCAAATGCCACGTCGCATGTGGTCCCTCTTTTGTCAGTGGCACATGGAAGGTCACGATGTCGGCTTCGCGCTCTATGACCTCCATCGGCACAAAGCCGCTACAGCCTAACGGAGGGTCGCAAACCAGTGTGCGCATGCCCAATCGCTCTGCCACGGCACGCACCTTCGACCCCACATGGCCACAGCCCACAATGCCCAACGTCATTTCCTGCAAGCGGACACCCATTTGCCGCTGCAACAGCAATAGCGAACACTCCACATACTGTGCCACCGACCCGGAGTTACACCCCGGACAATTGGTCCAGCTGATGCCGGCCCGTTGCAGGTAGTCGGCATCAATATGGTCGAAGCCAATAGTGGCCGTGGCCACAAATTGTACATGGCTACCAGCCAGTAGTCGCTCGTCACAGCGGGTGCGTGTCCGCACAATGAGTGCATCGGCATCCCTCACGTCAGCAGCACAGATGTCTGCTCCACTCAGACTGACCACTTCATCGGCTATCTGCTCCAGCTTTTCGCGGATATATGGTATCTTGTCGTCAACAACTATTTTCATAACAATGGGCAAAATTACGAAATAAGTGAGAGAAACAAAAAGAAAAACGCGTTTTTCTTTTTGTTTCCGAACGAAAAGTAAATTCTGCGAAGCCAAAATACGAAATAATTACAAATTGTGGCTGTGGTTTAAGAAATATTTCGTATCTTTGCGGACATAATCAACAAACTGTATGAATATGTCATTCACAGAAAAAGCAAATACCATTTTTAATCAGGCGATACGCGACTATCACTTGAAAGACCATGTAGACACTCCCGTCAACAATCCCTACGAGCGAGAATCTATTGAGTACAGCCTGTACCTGAAGTGCTGGATAGACACTGTGCAGTGGCATCTGGAGGACATTATCCGCGACCCGCACATCGACCCCAACGACGCACTGGCACTGAAACGGCGCATAGACCGCTCCAATCAGGACCGTACGGACCTTGTGGAGGACATTGACAGCTATTTCCGCCGCCTCTATCATGACGTGAAGCCCCTGCCCGATGCCCGTCTGAACACAGAGAGTCCTGCATGGGCCGTTGACCGCCTCAGCATCCTGGCTCTGAAGATATGGCACATGCGCGAACAGACTGAGCGCAAAGATGCCTCACCAGAGCACATTGCCAAGTGCCAGGCCAAGCTGGGCGTGCTGTTAGAACAGCAGGTAGACCTCTCTACGGCCATTGACCAGTTGATGGAGGACATAGCCGAAGGCCGCAAGTACATGAAAGTGTATCGTCAGATGAAGATGTACAATGACCCTGCCACCAACCCTGTGCTGTATAAAAAGTAAGAAGGTAAAACAGAAAGAGGCCATCAGGTGAAAAAAGAGCATATCCTTGTCATCCGGTTCTCGGCCATGGGCGACGTAGCCATGGTGGTGCCCGTCGTGTGGTCGCTGGCCCACCAGTATCCTGACCTGCGCATCACCGTGCTGAGCCGTGGCTTTGCACGTCCTCTCTTTAAGAATCTGGCTCCGAACATAGGCTTCATGGAGGCAGACTTGAAGCGCGAGTACCACGGCATCAAGGGGCTCAATGCACTCTACCGACGACTTACCGCCAAGCAGTTCACCGCCATTGCCGACTTGCACAACGTGTTACGCTCCGAGTATCTGCGCATACGCTTTAACATCGGGCACTATCGCGTAGCCCATATCGACAAGCACCGTAAGGGCCGCCGCCGCATTACATCGGTCCATAACAAACAGCTTACCCAACAACCCACTTCGTTCCAGAACTATGCAGACGTGTTTGCCCGTCTGGGCTATCCCGTGGATATCCAGTTCAAGAGCATCTTCGGAGCACAGGGCGGCGACCTTAGCCAGTTGCCCGCTGACATGAACCATAAGTCTGCTCAAGAGAAGTGGATAGGGCTGGCACCCTTTGCCGCCCATGAGGGCAAGGTATATCCCCCCGACCGAATGCAACAGGTCATCGGGCAACTGTTGGCCACCCACCCAGAGCGCCGCATCTTCTTCTTCGGCCGCGGACAACAGGAGGACAAGTACTTCACAGAGTGGAGCCAGCAATATCCGCAGTGCACTTTTGTGGGCAGGCAACTCAATACGCTGAACCACGAACTGATCCTGATGAGCCACCTCGACGTCATGGTGTCCATGGACTCATCAAACATGCACCTGGCCTCGCTCACCGGCACACCTGTGGTGAGCGTCTGGGGAGCCACCCACCCTTATGCGGGATTCATGGGCTGGGGACAGTCTGAAGATAATGCCGTGCAACTGGACCTTGACTGCCGTCCGTGCAGCATCTTCGGACAGAAGCCCTGCATGCGCGGCGACTATGCCTGCATGAACGGCATCCGTCCTGATGACATCGTCAAAAAGACAGAGAACATCCTATCTATTAATAACTAATAAAATGTTTAAGATTATGAAAAAGTACATTTGCGACACTTGCGGTTACGTCTATGACCCCGAAGCTGGCGACCCCGATAGCGGCATCGCTCCCGGCACAGCCTTTGAAGACATCCCCGAAGACTGGGTGTGCCCCATCTGTGGCGTTGGCAAGGACGATTTCTCCGTTGAGGAATAAGCCTTCTAAAAAGCAAAACAACCTCTCTTACAGAGAAGAAAAACAAAAGGAGCAGTTAGATCATAACAGGTCTAACTGCTTTTTCAGTTCCTCCAATGTTGAGACCACGCCAATGTATGTGCGCCACTGCTTGCGAGTGACACCGCGTGCATGCAGGTCATCCAGCATGCTGATGAGCCCGTCCCAAAAGCCTTTCATGTTATAGAGAATCACCCGTTTCTGGTGATAACCGATTGTGGCTGAGGCCGCTACGGTGAACACCTCGTCCAGCGTACCAATGCCACCGGGCAGGGCAATGAACACGTCGCTCTGGTCCATCATCAGTTGCTTGCGGTCGCTCAGGTTGTCACACGGTATCTCCACATCCACATACTGGCTCACACGACCGCTTGTTTCCACAATCCGTGGCACCACCCCAATGGTGCGACCACCTGCCTCATGTGTGGCATGTGCTACACACTCCATCAACCCCTGATTCACACCGCCATATACGATGTCATGACCTGCCGAGGCCGCCCAATGGCCCAGTTCCTTCGTCAGCGTAAAGAACTCTGGGTCTATCTGCTGATTAGCCGAACAAAATATACATATCTTCATAGCAAGTGCAAAAGTACGAAAGTTTTCCGATTTCCTAAAGAAATTTATTGAAAAAATAAATATACGCGAACTAACAAACCCTTCACCACCAAGTAAACACGCTGATTATCTGCCTGTTATGGTGAAGGGTTCCTTTTGGGGTGTCAGTCCTGCTTTTTCATCTTATTTTTCTGCTGACGAAGGTCAGCGGGATTACTGACGTATTTAAACATTGTTGCTGACCTTCGTCAGCAACACTTTATAGCATCAATCTCATTCGTCGAACTGCTTTCTTTGACAAAGACAGGGATAGAGTTACAACATGCAACCCTTCACGCTAAGCGCTTGTTACATAGCAACTTAACCCTTTCGTGAAGGGTTTGCCTCACCATCAAGACATTTTAGTTTAATGCTGCAAAAACACTGATTAATTGGGAGACAAAGGAGCCTTTTCGGCAAAAAATGAAAGAACAACCGTAAAATTTATAATGGAGTTCTTGAATTTTCTTTGTACCTTTGCAAACACAATCAGACACTATAAACAAGATGAAAAAGGTAATAGCATTTGTAATAGCAATCATGACGATGGCAACAGTAAACAGTCAGACGCTGACGGAGCGTCAAAAGGGATTGGCAGCATGTGCCTGCCTGATGTCACAGGGAGATTTGGAACGGTTGGAGCCTGCTGTGAAGACGGCACTCGACAACGGAGTAACCATCAACGAGCTGAAGGAGGCATTCTCTCAGCTCTATGCCTACACGGGATTTCCACGCTCGCTGAATGCGCTGGGCGTGCTCGGTAAGGTTTTGGAGAACAAGCAGGCCAGTTGGCAGGAGGGCAAGCCTTGGAAGCGCCCCAAGGAATGGGATAATGCGAAGAAGGCTTACGAACTGGGCGTAAAGAACCAGACACAGGTGTCGGGCCGTCCATTTAACTACGACTTCTGTCCGCAGGATGACTACTACTTGAAGTCGCACCTTTTCGGCGACATCTTCGCTGGCGACCAGCTCACTGCAGCTGACCGTGAGATTGTGACCGTTGCAGCGCTGAGCGGCCTTGGCAAGGTGGCCCCGCAGTTGGCGGCCCACAAGCGCGGCGCCGTGAACATGGGCAACAGCCAGGAAACGGTCGATGAGCTCTGTGCGTGGCTCAACCAAGAGGGCTACACCCTGAGCACCGTCTGGCCCAAAGGTGAGCCTAACACTGCCTTCGCCCAGTACTTCATCGGCAACAGCTATTTAGCCGTGCTCGACAAGACGGGCCTCTGCAACGTGACCTTTGAACCGGGCTGCCGCAACAACTGGCACGTACACCATGGTGCCGTGCAGGTGCTCATCTGCGTGAGTGGCCGTGGCTGGTATCAGGAGTGGG
>ERZ842401.5626-NODE-5626-length-13790-cov-33.328285_pt1 | contig 13790 bp, 13 predicted proteins | sample MGYA00521270_ERZ842401 | MGnify/ENA primary metagenome ERZ842401 (study PRJEB31892, sample SAMEA3878208) | bioreactor metagenome | biome: Moose rumen | place: Sweden | collected 2011-10 | study: EMG produced TPA metagenomics assembly of the PRJEB12797 data set... | reverse complement strand
AACTACTTCTTTATTCCTCCCAAATTTGCATTCAGCCTAAAACTGAACTTCCTCGATTTTCACCGTCTTGCCTTTTATTTACGCGCTTTCTGCGTTAATTCTCCAAATTCCGTCTTTTGTTACAGACTTTTTTCGTAACTTTGTGGCGGCAAACGAGGTCGATGGAGAGTTATCCGAGATCTAAGCAAATGCCCTAACTTAAAACTTTTGACAACTATGGGAAAAAAAGGTGGAAAACGGCTGAACAAGCGTATGGTGGCCGATGCCCTGCAGGCATTGTTCCAGGCTCATCCTGGCGAGACGCTGAGTTTCAAACAGATCTTCAAGACCCTGAAACTGAGTACCCATCCAGCCAAGATGCTAGCCATCGATGTGATGGAGGAGATGGCCTGGGACGACTACCTGTCGAAGGCCGGCGACAGTGCCTATAAGCTGAACCTGAAGACACAGGTACAGGAGGGCACCTTCATCCGCAAGGCCAACGGCAAGAACTCGTTTCTGCCCGACGATGGCGGCAAGCCCGTCTTCGTGGCCGAGCGCAACTCGATGTTCGCCCTCAACGGCGACCGCGTGCGGGTGGCCTTCATGGCGCGCCGCCAGAACCATATCAAGGAGGCCATCGTCACCGAGATCTTGGAGCGCAAGCACGACCAGGCCGTGGGCATCCTGCAGGTGGAGAAAGACTTTGCTTTCCTCAATGCCGAGGGCAATTTCTTCGTGCACGATATCCTCATCCCTAAAAAGAAGCTGAAGGGCGGCAAGACGGGCGAGAAGGCCGTGGTGAAGATCACGCAGTGGCCCTCTGCCGAGTCGAAGAACATAGTGGGCGAGGTCATTGACGTGCTGGGTAAGCAGGGCGAGAACAACGTGGAGATGCACGCCATCCTGGCACAGTACGGTCTGCCCTATAAGTACCCGAAGCGTGTGGAGGATGCCGCCGAGAAGATCAATGCCGAGATAACGTCCGAGGAGATAGCCCGCCGCGAGGACTTCCGCGATGTCTTCACCTGCACCATCGACCCCAAGGATGCCAAGGACTTCGACGATGCCCTGTCTGTTAGAGCAATTAGCGATTGGCCATTAGCTGTTAGCTCAAAAGCCAATAGCCAAAAGCCAATAGCCAAAAGCCACCTCTACGAGGTAGGCGTCCACATCGCCGATGTATCCCACTATGTCACCGAGGGCAGCGTCATCGACCGCGAGGCCGAGCAGCGTGCCACCAGTGTCTATCTGGTAGACCGCACCATCCCCATGCTGCCCGAGCGGCTGTGCAACTTCATCTGCTCGCTGCGCCCAGATGAGGAAAAGCTCTGCTACAGCGTCATCTTCGTAATGGACGAGGATGCCAACATCAAGGACTGGCATCTGGCACATACCGTCATCCGCAGCAACCGCCGCTATGCTTACGAAGAAGTGCAAGAAGTCCTTGAAGCTAGTTATTCTAGTAAGAATAGAAAAACAAGTTCTAGCGACCCTTATGCTGAAAACCTGTGCATCCTCGACAAGATGGCGAAGAAGCTGCGTGAGCGCCGCTTCAAGAACGGTGCCGTGAAGTTCGACCGCGAGGAGCTGCATTTTGATATTGACGATGACGGCAAGCCCACGCGCTGCTATTTCAAGAAGTCGACAGATGCCACCCAACTCATCGAGGAGTTCATGCTCCTGGCCAACCGTACCGTGGCGGAGTTTATCGGAAAGGTGAAAAGCCAAAAGCAAACAGCCAAAGGACAACAGCCGAAAGGCAAGACCTTTGTCTACCGCATCCACGACCAACCCGACCCGCAGAAGCTGGAGAGCCTGCGCACGGCCTTGGCACCCTTCGGCTATAAGGTGAAGACCAGCGGCACGCGCGGTGCCATCTCCAAGAGTCTGAACAGCCTGATGGAGAGTGCCCAGGGACAGCGTGAGCAGAAACTGGTGGAGACGCTGGCCCTGCGCTCGATGATGAAAGCCAAGTACTCCACCCACAACATCGGGCACTACGGACTGGCCTTCGACTACTACACCCACTTCACCTCGCCCATCCGCCGCTATCCCGACACGATGGTGCACCGCCTGCTCACCCGCTATCAGGAGGGAGGCCGCTCAGCCAACCAAGATCACTACGAAGAACTGTGCGAGCACTCGAGCGAAATGGAGCAGACCGCCCAGAATGCCGAGCGCGACTCAATCAAGTATAAGATGGTGGAGTTCATGGCCGACAAGGTAGGCCTTGAGTTCGATGCCCATATCAGCGGTGTGCAGTCGTATGGTCTCTACTGCGAGATCGACGAGAACCACTGTGAGGGCCTGGTGGGTATGCACGACCTTGACGGCGACTACTATGAGTTCGACGAGCGCAACTACTGCCTCGTGGGCCGTCGCCATCATCGCAAGTACCAGCTCGGCGATGAGATCCGTATCAAAGTCGCCCGTGCGAATATAGAAAAACGCCAATTAGACTTCATCCTGGCCGATTGAGCCAGGATGAAGTCGCTAATATATAAAAAGGTGATTTCCTAAAGCGCTAATCCTTATGCGTCGATATTAGCGTAGGTGGCGTTCTTCTCAATGAACTCGCGGCGCGGCTCTACGTCATCGCCCATCAGCATGGAGAAGATCTCGTCGGCCTCGGCAGCATTCTCAATAGTCACCTGCTTCAACAGGCGGTTCTCGGGATTCATGGTGGTCTCCCACAACTGCTCGGGGTTCATCTCACCCAGACCTTTGTAGCGCTGTGTGTGCAAGGCGTTGGAGTTCTCATCGCCAGCTACGTACTTGTCGATGAAGGCCTGACGCTGCTGCTCGGTGTAGCAGTACTCAGAGAACTTCTTATAGGTGCACTTGTAGAGTGGGGGAGTGGCGATGTAGAGGTGCCCGCCCTGGATGACCTGCGGCATGAAGCGATAGAAGAGCGTCATGATGAGCGTGTCGATGTGCGAGCCATCGACGTCGGCATCGGTCATGATGATAATCTTGTCGTAGCGCAACTTGTCGATGTTGGCCTCGCGGTCGCCCTCGCCCTCAACGCCGAAGCGCACGCCGATGCTTTGGATGATGTTCATCACCGACTCGGCCTCAAAGACGCGGTGCCACTGTACCTTCTCCACATTCAGGATCTTACCACGCAGAGGTAGGATGGCCTGGAAATGACGGTCGCGACCTTGTTTCGCAGAACCTCCTGCAGAGTCACCCTCAACAAGGAATATCTCACAGGTCTTGGGGTCTTTGTTCGAGCAGTCGGCCAGCTTGCCGGGCAGACCACCACCGCTCATGGGGTTCTTGCGCTGCACGCTCTCGCGGGCCTTGCGGGCAGCGATACGGGCGGTAGCAGCCAGCACCACCTTGTCGCAGATAAGCTTGGCTTCCTTGGGATGCTCCTCCAGATAGTTGGTGAGAGCCTCGCCAACGGCCTGCTGCACGGCACCGGTCACTTCGCTGTTGCCCAGTTTGGTCTTCGTCTGGCCCTCGAACTGAGGCTCGGCCACCTTGATAGAGATGACGGCAGTGAGACCTTCGCGGAAGTCCTCGCCGGCAATCTCGATCTTGGCCTTCTCTATCTGCTTGGAGATCTGCGGGTCTGCATCGGCATAGGCTTTCAGCGTGCGTGTCAGCGCCATACGGAAACCCGTCAGGTGCGTACCGCCCTCAATGGTGTTGATGTTGTTGACATACGAGTGGATGTTCTCGCTATAGTCGGTGTTGTACATCACAGCCACCTCAATAGGAGTGCCCTGCTTCTCGGTCTTCAGGTAGATGACATCGTCGAAGAGGTGCGTGCGGTGACGGTCTACGTAGCGCACAAACTCCTTCAGGCCTTCCTTGGCGTGAAACACCTGGGGCTCGCGGATTTTTCCTTCCTCGTCAGGACGCTTGTCGGTCAGCGTAATGGTGATGCCGGCATTAAGATAGGCCAGCTCTCGCATACGCTTGGCGATGATGTCGTATTTATATTCGGTGGTGGTAAAGATGGTGGGGTCGGGCCAGAACTGCTGGCGGGTACCCGTCAGGTCGGTGTCGCCCACGATCTTCACGTCGTAGAGGGGTTTGCCTTTCTCGTATTCCTGCTGGTAGATATGACCGTTGCGGAACACCTGAGACATCATGTGGGTCGACAGGGCGTTCACACACGAGACACCCACACCGTGCAGACCGCCGGAGACCTTATATGATCCCTTGTCGAACTTACCGCCGGCATGGAGCACCGTCATCACGACCTCCAGGGCACTCTTGTGCATCTTCTCGTGTTCATCTACGGGAATACCGCGTCCGTTGTCCTGCACGGTGATGCTGTTGTCTTCATTGATGGTTACCTCAATATGCGTACAGAAACCGGCCATGGCCTCGTCAATGGAGTTGTCGACGGTCTCGTTGACCAAGTGGTGAAGGCCCTTCTCGCTGATGTCGCCAATATACATGGCTGGGCGCTTGCGCACTGCTTCCAGACCTTCAAGTACCTGAATGTTACTTGCGGAATAGTTTTGCTGTTCTTGTTGTAATTCTTCTGCCATTTTTATATAATGTCCTTTAATGTCTTTGGGGACGGCACGGTTAAATAGTGCCAAACTTATTTCGAGGTGCAAAGGTACGAAAAAAAAGACAGATAAACGAAGTTTATCTGCTAAAAAAGACAAAAATAAAAACCGCAACCCATCGGATTGCGGTTTTTGTGGTTATAAGGTTGCTGTCTTATCCCAGTTCGTTCACATGCTGTGCAAGGCTCGACTTAAGGTTTGCAGCCTTGTTCTTGTGGATAATATTGGTCTTGGCCAGCTTATCCAGCATCTTCTGTACTTTGGGATAGAGCTCTGCAGCTTCGTCTTTGTTGGTCATAGCGCGCAGTTTGCGTACGGCGTTGCGCATGGTCTTGGCATAGTACTTGTTGTGCAGTGCCTTTTTCTTGTCCTGGCGAATTCTCTTCACCGATGATTTGTGGTTTGCCATTTTTCTTTTTTGTTGTTTTGTTAAAAATTAAAGCTTATGGGTCTTACACCTCGTGTGATGCCCTGGGCGGACTCTTGGAGCCCTCTGCCACCCCTTCCCAGTTTGCTGCTGGTAGCGCATCGCTGCGCAGATGACGGATTTAAGTGTTGTAGTCCCTAGGAGAGTCGAACTCCTCTTTAGAGAATGAAAATCTCTCGTCCTAACCGATAGACGAAGGGACCGCTTGAATGCATAATTCTTAATGCATAATGCATAATTGTGCAAAAAGCGGGTGCAAAATTACTGCTTTTTTTTCTTCCTGCCAAATTTTCTTCAAGAAAAATGTGTTTTATTGCTTATTTTTGTGTACTTTTGCGCCTATGTTGGAGAAAACGGAGGCGCTGGTACTGCATGTGTTGAAGTATGGCGAGTCGAAAGTGGTGGTCGATATGTTCACGCGTCGCTACGGTCGGCTGTCGTTTCTGGTGCCGGTACCCAAGTCGTCGCATGGCCGTTTCAAGAAGCAGTATTTCCAGCCACTGACCTTGTTGTATATCGAATTGGATGTGCGTCCGCAGGTACAGTTGCAGAAGCTCCACGATGTGTCGCTCCTACTTCCGCTGCCTTCGCTGCTGTCCGACCCGTCGAAACTGGCCATCGCCCTTTTTGTCAGCGAGTTCCTGTATCATGCCCTTCGCGATGAACAGCAGAACGAGTCGTTGTTCGATTATGTGCGTTCCTGTATCGAGTGGCTCAATGGGCAGTCGCACGACTTTGCCAACTTCCATCTTGTTTTCCTGATGCACCTGAGCCGGTTCTTGGGATTCTATCCCAATCTGGCCGATTATCAGGAGAACGATTTCTTCGATCTGCGTGCAGCCGTATTTTGTTCGAACGCACCATTGCATCGCGATTTCCTGACACCCCCCGATGCAGCCCGCATCCAACTGCTGATGCGTATGGACTTTGCCACGATGCATCTGTTTCGGTTGAACCGTGTGGACCGTAACCGTATTCTCGAAGTGCTGACGCTGTACTACCGTCTGCATATACCTTCTTTCCCCGAGTTGCGCTCTACGGCTGTGCTGAAAGAACTGTTCCAGTAAGGGGTCAGCGTGCAAGTGTCTTGACGATGGGGCCGTCGTAGGTGTTGACGGTGACTATCACCGTGTCGGGGTTAATGGCTTCCATGGGGATGCTCAGGTAGGTGCGTTGCGAGTAGTATTGTGGTACGTCTGCCTGGTCGTGATAGATTGTGAGGCAGAGCGTGGTCTTGCCGTTAGCATGGCTGATCAGCGTGTCGCGCTGACAGCCTATCTTCTGCTGGGCCGCCTCGCTGTCTGTGCTGCCCAGCATGATATAGAACGACAGGTTCAGGTAGCGTCTGGAGCGTGCCATCCAGATACTTTCCAACTTCACGGGGTCTGTCTTCAGGTCGTCGAAGGAGCGTGGGTTGGCTACCAGCACGCGGCTCAGTCCCATGACCTGTGCCTCGTTGCCCTGCTTGTTGTAATAGAACACGGCGCGATAGACGGTGTCGGCCTTGGGCATCAGCGTTGATGAGAAAGGTGTTGTGACGTTGAACGTCTCCTCGTTGTCGGTGGTGAAGCGTACCACTTGTTTGGCTGCCGATGTGTAGCCGTCGGCCATCTCAGCGGTCATCTGCGAATAGGTGCCTTCCCCCTTGTCGTATGCATCCTGTGTGCAGGACGAAAAGACGAAAAGGGCACAAAGTGAAAGGGTGAGAAGATAACACAGCCGCCACATTATTTTCAACTCTTTAACTCTTTAATATTTCAATATTATAAACCTTTACCCCTTTAACTTATTCCTTGCCGGGTTGGCATACATCGTAAGCATACGCTCACGGAGGAAGGCCTCGTCCTTATTGGCTATCTTGATCTTTGCCAGTTGCCCTTTCAGGTAGGTCTCAAAGCGCTGTTTGTTGGCAGCGGTGTAGTGGCTGGCATGTTCGCTGTTGCCGTTCAGTTCATCGACGGCGATGTAGTTGCAGGGGTAAAGGGTGTAGCCGCGGTGGATCTCCTGGTCCATGCGCTGAGCCAGAGCTTTGAAGAAGTCGTTCTTGGGCAGGTCGCCCAGCTCGTCAATCCATTGGTTGATGGGTGTGCTGCAGTGGTAGCTGACGCGCCCTTTATAGCCCAGGATGCCGGTCTTCATGTTGTCCAGGTCGTCCTGCTTGCTTTTCTTGAAGGCCGGGTTGTCGCGTTTCTGCTGGAACTCCTGCGCCTTCAGGTAGTCGCAGGGGTCGTACTCGTAGCTGATGGTCAGCGGCACGATGTTCAGTTCGCGCAGGTCGCCTCCCATGGCCATCATCTTCAGCACCGACTCCTGTGTGCGGTCGTCGCTGTCCTTGGCCCGTCCTTCGCGCTGGGCAATCCAGATGTTCTCCTTTTTCCGGGTGACGGCAAAGTGGATATAGCGGCTCATCAGCTGACTGCTCTCGAACATCTCGTGGGCGGTCAGGCCGCGGCGCACGGTGAAGGCTTTGTTCATACGCACCAGCCGCCTGATCCAGGGATAGATAAGCAGGTTGTCGCCGATACCGATTTCTACGGTGGTGGGATAGCCGGCCTTGACGAGCAGCAGGTCGAGGAAGGCCGAGTCAAGCACGATGTCGCGGTGGTTCGAGACGAACGTGAAACGATCTTGGTGAAGGGTGACAGGTGCGCTCGAGTTCTGCTCGCTTGCTACCGAAGGGACGCAAGAAGGGTGAAGGGAGGATAGTGCCTTATCATCAAAAGTGCAGCCGTCGGTATGCTTGCGGATGATGTACTTCACCACCGGCTTCATGAAGCGCAGTTGGAAGTCGAGTGGCGACTTCACACCGATGAAGGCCAGCCGCAGCAGGCCGTTGCGTACAAACTTGGGCAACCAAGGTGCGAAGCCCTTCATGATGAGGTTGAACTGCCGGTCGTTCAACAGGTCCTCAAAGGCCTGCTTCATCTCCTCTGGCTCGTAAGGACGAATGTCATCAAACTCTTTCAGTGCTTCTTTATAGTCCATGGAGGTAGCAAATTCTTCACTCTTCATTCTTCACTCATTTAGAATTGATTCTCCACAATATCCGTCAGCACATCCTTGATATCCAGTCCGGCGGCACGTACCTGCTGTGGGATGAAGCTGGTGGCTGTCATGCCCGGGGTGGTGTTGATCTCGAGCATCGAGATCTGCTGGTCCTTCGAGATGATATAGTCAATGCGGATGATGCCGTTGCAGTGCAGGATGTCGTAGATGCGGCTGGTAATCTCTGCCACTCGCTTGGCTGTCTCCTCGGGGATGCGGGCTGGAGTAATCTCCTGCACCTGTCCGTTGTACTTGGCATCGTAGTCGAAGAACTCGTTCTGTGTGACCACCTCCGTAGCAGGGAATACCACCGATTTGTTCTTCGTCTTGTAGCAGCCGATGGAAATCTCGGTGCCCTCGAGGAACTGCTCTATCATAATCTCGTCGCTCTCCATCATGGCCTTGCGCATGGCAGGTGCCATCTGGTCGGGCTTGACGACCTTCGACACACCGAAGGAGCTGCCGTCGTTGGCAGGCTTTACGAAGCAGGGCATGCCGACGATGTCGATAATCTCCTTTTTGCTGATCTGGCGCTCCTGGCCGCGGCGTATCAGCACGCTCTCGGCCACCTTCACGCCAAAGCCGCGCAGGTAGTTGTTCAGCACGAATTTATTGAACGTCATAGCCTCTACCAGCACGCCGCTGGTGCTGTAGGGGAGATGGATCAGTTCGAAGTATCCCTGCAGGATGCCGTTCTCGCCCGGTGTGCCGTGAATGGTGATATAGGCGTAGTCGAAATGTCGGGTCTTGCCGTTCTCCTTGAACGAGAAGTCGTGCACCTTTATTCTTGATGTTGTGCCGTCGGGGAGGAACACCTGCCAGTCGGTGCCCTTCATCTCGACGACAAAGACGTCGTAGCGCTCCTTGTCGAAGAACGAGTAGAGTCCCTGAGCCGAGCGCAGTGACACATCGTGCTCAGAGGAGTCGCCACCACAGACGATGGCAATAGTGCGTTTTTGTAACTGCATAGTGTATTTATGTGTTTAAGTTTTCATTCATGTTTGTCTTCAGCCGGTTGCGCCATTTCTCGATGACTGCATTCATGTCGTCGGGCAGCGGACTGGTGAAGTCCATCTGCTCGTGTGTCCTGGGGTGCACAAAGCCCAGCGTACGTGCATGGAGCACTTGGCGCGGACAGAGCTTGAAGCAGTTCTGTATGTAGGCCTTGTAGCTGGCTGTGCGTTCTCCCCGCAGAATCTGGTCGCCGCCGTAGCGCTCGTCGGCAAACAGCGGATGCCCTATGTGCTTCATGTGGGCACGTATCTGGTGGGTGCGCCCCGTCTCCAGCACACACTCCACCAGCGTGGTGTAGCCATAGCGCTCCAGCACCTTATAGTGGGTGACGGCGGGTTTGCCTGTGTCCGAATCGGGTGGGAAGACCGCCATGCGCAGGCGGTCTTTGGGGTCGCGGCCTATGTTGCCCTCTATGCGTCCCTCGTCTTCCACGAAGTTGCCCCACACCAGGGCGTTGTAGCTGCGGTGGGTGTCGTGGTTGAAGAACTGCTTGCCCAGGTTCGACTTCGCCTCGGGGGTCTTGGCCACTACCAGCAGTCCGCTGGTGTCCTTGTCAATGCGGTGCACCAGTCCCACCTGCGGGTCGTTGGGGTCGTAGGTGGGCAGGTTGCGCAGGTGCCAGGCGATGGCGTGCACCAGCGTGCCGTGGAAGTTGCCGCAGCCGGGGTGTACCACCATGCCTGCCGGCTTGTAGATGACCATCAGGTCATCGTCTTCATAGCGCACGTCGAGTGGTATGTCCTCCGGCTCAATGGTGGTGTCGAAGTGTGGACGGTCCAGCATCAGGGTGATCACGTCGCCTGCGCGAACCTTATAATTACTCTTCACGGGACGGTCGTTCACGAAGAGGAACCCGGCGTCAGCCGCCTGCTGTATGCGGTTGCGCGACGAGTGCTGGGTGTGCTCGGTCAGGTATTTGTCTATGCGCAGCGGCACCTGTCCACGGTCTACCTCTATCCTGAGGTGTTCGTAGAGCTCGCCGCTGCCAGCGGGGCTTTCCTCGCCTTCCAGTAGTTCGTCGTCTATCAGTTCTTCTTCGTCAATCATTCAACAGCCTTTCTCGTCCTTATGGTTGTTCCTCTACCTCCAGAAAGTCGTCCACGTCGTCGGGGTTGTTGTCGCCGGTCTGGCCTGGCGGCAGCAGGTCTTCCATCACGTCAAGCTCCATCTCCTCACTGGTCGAGCCGTTGCCTATGACCAGCGTCAGTTCCGACTCCTTGGGGATCTCGGCGCCTGCAATCACGTTGTGCCCGCGGTACTGGATGCCGTAGACCCAGTCTTTCTCGCCGTCAATCAGCTTGGGTTCCAGCAGCACGAAGCCCAGCGACTTCAGGCGGGCTTGTGCCTCGCGGTAGCTGCAGTTGTCAATCAGGTCGGGTATGCGCTCGCAGGGCATGGTCAGCGAGTTGACGGTGACGTAGATGATGCGCCCCTGCTTTACCTTCATGCCGGCACCGGGCTGCTGAGACACGATGGCGCCGGCGGGCAGACCGTCGACGTACGAAGAGTCGTTGACCACTACTAGCAGTCCCAGCGTGTCCAGCTGATGCAGGGCTTTGCGGTGCGTCATGCCGTACAGGTCGGGCACCTCGATGCCTTCGCCGTGGTGTGTGTAGCTACCCAGCCACCATCTCACTCCGAGGCATAATGCCACGAGTATCAGCACGATAGCCAGAATATTCAGCCAGAGCCATCTGGTCTTTCTCAATAGTTGCAATAGCTTGTCCATTTTCTCGTATAAGCCGGTATCTTACAATTTGTTGGCAAAGTTACAAAAAAAATCCGATGTGCCATCATTTTTTCCTTAAAAAAACAAGCGGGATGAAGCAATCTTGCCTCATCCCACTCATTGCTCGCTGCCGACAAGCGGATTACTTTCCGTGGTTCTCGTCAGATACGGTCAACTTCTTGCGTCCCTTTGCACGGCGAGAAGCCAGTACGCGGCGACCATTCTTGGTGGCCATGCGCTCGCGGAAACCATGCTTGTTCACGCGGCGGCGGTTGTGCGGCTGAAATGTTCTTTTCATTGCTTTATTCTTAATTTTTACTTGTTGTTATTCACCATCAAATGCGGCACATCTCCACATTTCGGGCTGCAAAATTACGCATTTATTTCGAATTGTGCAAGTTTTTCCTAAAAAAATATGAATTATCCCTTAAGAATTAAGAATTATTTCGTACCTTTGCACCCAAATTGCAACAATACATACATTAAAATAGGTATATGATTAATTCACAAGACATTAAAAAAGGCGTTGCCGTACGTATGGACGGCGCCATTTGGGTTTGCATCGATTTTCAGCATCGCAAGCCGGGTAAGGGTAACACCATCATGATTATCAAGTTGAAGAACGTGAGCGACGGCCGCGTGTTGGAGCGCCGCTTCAACATCGGTGAGAAGCTCGAGGACGTGGTCATCGAGCGTCGTCCCTACCAGTATCTCTACGAGGACCAGTCGGGCCGTATCTTCATGAACCAGGAGACCTTCGAGCAGATTCCCATCGACAACGATCTGGTGATCGGTCACGAGTATATGAAGGAGAGCGACATCGTGGAGGTTGTCAGCGACACCACCGACGGCACCATCCTCTATGCCGAGATGCCCGTGAAGACCATCCTGCGCGTCACCCACTCTGAGCCCGGCGTCAAGGGCGACACTGCCACCAACACCCTGAAGCCCGCTACGCTGGAGACAGGTGTTGAGGTTCGCGTGCCCCTGTTCATCAACGAGGGCGACCTGATTCAGGTTGACACCCGCGACGGCAGCTACCTGGCTCGCGCTAAGGAGTAATCGGCCGTTAGCAATTAGCTGTTAGCTGTTGGCCAAAAGCCATGAAGTATTCATTCATCGTTCCCGTCTTCAATCGTCCTGACGAAGTCGACGAATTGTTGGAAAGCCTCTGTCATCAAGAGGTGCAGGACTTCGAGGTCATCATCGTAGAAGACGGATCGAAAAAAACATGCAAGGATGTCTGCGACAAGTACGCAGGCATCCTTGATTTACATTATTACTATAAGGAGAACAGCGGTCCCGGACAGAGCCGCAACTATGGTGCTGAGCGGGCCCAGGGCGACTGGCTCATCGTGCTCGACTCCGACGTCGTGCTGCCCCAAGGCTACCTCGCAGCGGTTAATTCAGCCATTGGCTGTCAGAAAGACAGTGCGGAAGCAAATTCTTCACTCCAATGCGATGCCTTCGGTGGTCCCGATGCAGCCCACCCGTCGTTCACGCCTGTGCAGAAGGCCATCAACTACTCCATGACCTCGTTCTTTACTACGGGCGGCATCCGCGGCGGCAAGGGCAAGAAGCTGGATAAGTTCTTCCCCCGCTCCTACAACATGGGCATCCGCCGCGACGTCTATCAAGAGTTAGGCGGCTTTACGAAGATGCGCTTCGGCGAGGACATCGACTTCTCCTATCGCATCATTGAAGCAGGCTATAAGACGGCACTCATCCCCGAGGCGTGGGTGTGGCACAAGCGTCGCACTGACTTTCGCAAGTTCTTCCGCCAGGTCTACAACAGCGGCATCGCACGCATCAACTTGGAGAAGCGTCATCCCGGCACACTCAAGCTGGTGCACCTGCTACCCACCGTCTTCACCGTTGGTATCATCTCATTGGTGGTTCTGGCTCTGCTCTGTGCCCTGAGCACTGTTCTCATTGGCATCTGGGGACTTCTCCTTGCCCTGCTGTTGCTCAGTCCCATTCTCTTTTATGCCTTTATTATCTGTACTGACTCCGCCCGCCAGAACAAAAGCATATACGTAGGCCTTCTCAGCATTCCTGCGGCCTTCGTCCAATTGATGGGCTACGGCCTAGGGTTCATTGAGTCGTGGTGGAAGCGCTGCGTGCTGAAGCAGGACGAGTTTCAGGCTTTCGAGAAGAACTTCTACAAGTGATGAAAAAGCTTAACATCAACCAATGGGCTGAGGAAGACCGTCCGCGGGAGAAACTGGAACGGCTCGGACCGCAAGCGCTGAGCGATGCCGAGTTGCTGGCTATACTGGTGGGGTCGGGGAGCCCGCACGAGGATGCCGTGACGCTGATGAAGCGCATCCTCAACGACTGCAGCAACAATCTGAATACACTGGGCAAGAAGTCCATTCACGACCTATGCCAGTACAACGGCGTGGGACCAGCCAAGGCCATCACCGTACTGGCGGCCTGCGAGCTGGGCAAACGGCGGCAGCAGGAGAAGCCCGAGGAACGTCCGGACCTGGGCACGGCCACCCGCATCTACAACCACATGCACCCCGTGATGCAGGATATGGACACCGAGGAGTTCTGGGTGCTGCTGATGAACCAGAACTACCGCCTCATCAAGAAGCTTCGCATAGCCCACGGCGGCATCTCGGAGGTCAGCGTCGACATCCGCATCATCATCCGCGAGGCAGTCCTTGCCAATGCCACCATCCTTGCCGTCTGCCATAACCATCCGTCGGGCAGCCTGGCGCCCAGCGCAGCCGACAACGACCTCACGAAGAGCATCCAGCAGGCCTGCTCCGTCATGCGCATCAAGTTTATGGATCACGTCATCATCACCGACGGACACTATTTCTCCTACCGCGAAGAGGGTAAAGTATAATTCCGGCTTGCCTTCTTCAATCTTCAGTTCCAGATGATAGTGGTCTGAAATGCGTTTCAGGTCTTCTGCCTATACCTTCAAAGTGCAATCAGTGGGACAGTCAATCAGGTGGACAGTTTTTGATTTAAATTCCACGAATTCAACAGAATTGAAGTGAACCCCAAAGTTTGGACAGATTAAACACTATTGCCCATATGGAATTGA
>ERZ842401.5625-NODE-5625-length-13791-cov-3.910017_pt1 | contig 13791 bp, 11 predicted proteins | sample MGYA00521270_ERZ842401 | MGnify/ENA primary metagenome ERZ842401 (study PRJEB31892, sample SAMEA3878208) | bioreactor metagenome | biome: Moose rumen | place: Sweden | collected 2011-10 | study: EMG produced TPA metagenomics assembly of the PRJEB12797 data set... | reverse complement strand
CCAGCTAGGCGATGACACAAAATCGTATACCGATTACAAAGAAATGCTAGAAAAAGAAAAACCGGAACTCGTTGCCATCTGCACTGAGTCCGGGGAACATGCAAAAATCGCCCTCGACTGTATCGATGTGGGCTGTCACGTCATCATCGAAAAGCCCATCGCGCTTTCTCTTACCGATGCAGACGAGATCATTAAACGCGCGAAAGGAAAAGGTGTAAAAGTCTGCACCAGCCATCAGAACCGATTCAATAAATCCATCCAGAAAATCCGTGAGGCGGTGGAACAGGGACGCTTCGGTAAAATGTTTTACGGAACGGCTCATATCCGTTGGTGTCGCGACGAAAACTATTATAAGCAGGCGATCTGGCGTGGAACATGGGAGCAAGACGGCGGTGCCTTAATGAATCAGTGCATCCATAACATCGACCTTCTGCGCTGGATGATGGGCGACGAAGTCGAAGAAGTTGTTGGCATGACCGATAAACTTGCTCACCCTTACATCGACTGTGAAGACTTGGGCGTTGCGCTTGTGAAATTCAAAAACGGCAGCTATGGAATTATCGAGGGAACCACAAATGTCTATCCGAAGAACCTCGAGGAAACCCTCTATCTTTTTGGAGAAAAAGGAACCGTCAAAGCCGGAGGGCAAAGCGTTAACATTTTGGAGGAATGGCGCTTCTCCGATGCCCTTGACAATCCTGAGGAAGTTCTTCGGGAGTGCAGGGAGGCACCGCCCAATATCTATGGCTTTGGACATACGGCGCTGTACGCCGACATGATCGACGCGATTCAAAAGAACCGCGAGCCTTATGTGGACGGGGAAGCGGGAAAAAGAGCGTTGGAGCTTGTACTGGCCATCTACAAATCGGCAGCGGAAGGGAAGCCCGTCAAGCTGCCGCTTGGAAACGTTTCGACGATGGATTTTGTGGGGCGGTTCGGAAAATGAAACACCTCCCAAGGTGAACTTGGGAGGTGTGAAGGGCAATGTATGGGTTAGGCGATGCCGTACTGGCGGTACAAATCCTGTCGTTTTTTGGCATCCTCGGCGGCAAGCGCGGCTTCGTCCGTTTTGCCGTTTCGGAGCAGGATGCTCATTAGCCGCGCAAGCTTGTTTTCTCCCTCGTTGCGTCCTTCGTCAATAACTTCCTCCAAAAGATTGCACATCTTGTTCACGCTCCCTTCGTTTTCCTTTACTGATTTCATGCGAGCCGCAAGCTCGCTGTAGTGCATGTCTTCCGGCTTTTCACAGAAAAAATCGTGCATCAGCCGGCCCAGTGGGTCATCTCCCCGATACTTTCCGTTCACATAGATAATCAAGGCCTTGTCGTCGAACCGCTCGCCCATTTCCTCGACAACGCACCGGATGTGGTACAGCGGCAACCCTTTGCCCAAGACATCATTCTCGCAGATGAAGATGACGATATTTTCGGGAAGATCTTCATATTCCGTGCCTTTTGCCACTTCCCGCGCATCTATCATCGCGCTGTTGTATCTTGCACGGAGCGGGATTGCGCCGTTGTCGTCTCTTTGGATTTCGCAATTGTAGCGCTTTCCTTGGGCGGAGGCGAAAACGTCAAACCGTACGCTCCGCCCGTAGAGATTTGCCACGGTTTGCTGGGTATGAACCTCATGGACTTGGAGGCTTGCATCCTCCATCACAATCCGAAGGATGAGCTGGATTCCTGGCAGATAGTCTTCCAAGGCCACGCTGAAAAAGAGATCGTCGATGTAGCGAAGTTCCTTCACTCTCTCGATATACTTCGCGCATGGATTGGCCATGACCATTCGCTATCGCCTCCTCATTCAAATTTTACTATTTCTTATAAAATCTTGTCAAGAATGACGTTTTGACGGAAAGGAGAGCCAAATGGCAAAGCAAACGGGTGACGGTTGTTCATATTTCATTCATCCATCGAGCTTCATTGATGAAAACGTGAAAATCGGCGAAGGGACAAAAATCTGGCATTTCTGCCATATCCAGTCTGGCGCAAAAATCGGGAAAAAATGTTCCTTTGGGCAGAATGTGAACGTCAGCAACAACGTCATCGTGGGCGACGACGTGAAAGTGCAGAACAACGTATCTCTCTATGAGGGCGTCGTGTTAGAAGATTATGTTTTCTGCGGCCCGTCCTGCGTCTTTACGAACGACCTGACGCCGAGGGCGAGATTCCCGAAGGGTGCGGCGGGCTACAAGAAAACCGTCGTGAAGCATGACGCGACGATTGGCGCGAATGCGACGATTGTCTGCGGGCATACGATTGGCGAATATGCGACGATTGCCGCAGGGGCCGTGGTGACGAAAGATGTGCCGCCCCATGCGCTGATGGCGGGCGTCCCAGCGAAACAGATTGGCTGGGTTTGCGAATGCGGGCAAGTGTTGGATGGGAACGGGCGTTGTATAGATTGCAAAAAGGTCTACCCAATTGTGGAAAACAGCTTGAAAAGGCCTGAGACGGAATTATGAAAAAAGTTGTCCATTTGACTAGTGTGCATCCGCGATACGATCAACGCATCCTTTGGCGGGAATGTTGTTCTTTGCGTGAACATGGATATGATGTGACTTTGGTTGTCAATGACGCGCAGGATAATGAAACGCTAGAAAACGGTGTCAAGATAATGTCTACGGGGTTTGTTCCACAAGGACGCTGGGAGCGAATGACGGAGGGCGTCAAGCGTGTATATGAATTGGGCATCGCGCAAAGTGCGAATATATATCATCTGCATGACCCAGAACTTTTGCGAATTGCTTTGCGAGTGAAGCAACAGGGAAAGACAGTCATTTTTGACAGCCATGAAATATATGGCATCCAAATTCGTACCAAGGCGTATATTCCGTCTTTATTACGAAATGCCATAGCGAATATATACACTGCTTATGAGACGTATGTATGTAAACGAATCAATGGAGTCATCGTTCCTGCCAAATATGATGGGAAAAATCCATTTGTGGGACGTGCTCCAAGGTGTGTTTATGTCAATAATTATCCTCGTGTTTCGGAATATGAAGGTGTTGCAATTCCTCCATATGATATTCGGAAAAATGTTTGTTACAGCGGCGGCCTTACCGCAGCGCGTGGCATTACAAATTTAGTTGATGCGGGGCAACAGGCAGGTGTTACGGTTGTTTTGGCTGGGGAATTTTCGTCAGAAGAGTATAAACAAGAGATATTAGAAAACGATTCAACACAGGTCAGATATCTTGGCTTTATGAAGAAGCGAAAAGATATTTTTGAAATGTACGCAAGGTGTGCTGTTGGTGCTGCGTTGTTGCGGAACGTGGGACAATATAGCGCGGTGGGGAATCTGCCGACCAAGGTTTATGAGTATATGGCGATGGAAATGCCTGTCCTCCTTTCCAATTTTCCGTATAACCGGAATTTGGTTGAAAAATATAACTTTGGTCTCGTTGCCAATCCAGACGATACTGATGACATTGCCGCCAAAATCCGTTGGCTTCTCGATCACCCTAAAGAAGCAGAAGAGATGGGAAAAAATGGGAGAAGATTACTGAAAGAGAAATTTACTTGGGAACGTGCGGCGGAGTCGGAACTTTTGCGGCTGTACAGAGAAGTTGAGGCCGATATGTGAATTCTTTTGCAAAGCGTTATTTCCAGCTCAGGAAAGGCGGAATCCGTTTTAGTCTTCTGTAGGGATTGAATCTGTATGCGACTATAGAGGGGTTGTAATGAACATTAATAATCTGAAAACTAAATTGGCGGAAACATTTCATCGTTCCCCCAAATTAAGAGCGGCTTGGATTTTGGTAAAGAATGTAAATAACGAAATGTTCGTTAGGCGAGTAAATGATTATGGTTGGGATGTACAGACTGTTTATTATGAAAAATATGGGGAGGAGCATAAGGGAAAAACATTTGGCTTAATCACGGATAGTGGAAAAAGTGGTTTTTTTGCAGTATTCAACAGAACACTGATGCAACTGTATTATTGCTATATCAACAATTTGATTCCCATTGTCAGATGGTCGAAAGACTGGATCTATTCTGAAACAGAGCCGATTCATAACACAAGAAATCCTTGGGAATATTATTTCAATCCATGCTCGGAATATTCGGTGGAAGATATTAAAACGGCAAGCAGAGTTGCAATCATAAATGAAAATTTGGCTTCTGCAATTATGCATGATTTAGGCGGCAATGGATATAGATATAGCAGGCCGCTCATGGATGCGATGGCTGTCTCTTTGCGAAAGTGGGTGCGCTTAAATACAGATACACAAGCCAGAATGAATAACGATATACCGAGGTGCATTTTCAACGAGAAAACGTTAGGGGTGCATATCCGAGGCGGCGGTATGCTTCTAGGAGCCAACAACCACCCCATAGTTCCAAAACTGGAAAAATATATTGAAGCAATTGAAGATATTTATAGTAATGGCAATTATGAAAAAATATTCGTAGCTACTGATGATAATCGGGCGTTAAATAAACTGATTGCTGCTTTTGGCGATGAAATTCTTGTTTACTATAAAGACGTAATCAGAGTCGATGGCGTATATGATAATTATATGTTGCATAATGATAGAGAAAATAACAATTATTTGAATGGCTATGAAGTGTTGAGAGACGCCTATACATTGGCGGCGTGTAATGGTATCCTGTCAGGGCTTTCACAAGTGAGCATTGCTGCAAGGATAATCGGGATGAGTACAATGAAAATGCTTTCGGATGATATCATTATTGATGAGGGAATCCACTTAAATGGAATAGACTCACAAACGGCGAAAGTGCAAATAGAGAATCAATTGAAAGGTGAGAACTTGTGAAGATTTTGAAAGTGATACGACATACGACCTTCGGTGAGAAGATTCTTTTGCCGATTTATGAAAAAACCATTGAGCCGATATTGTACTTTTTTAGTGACAGGGGACTGTTTACCGATCTGAAAAGGAAATTGTATATCAAATGGAAAGCATCACTGCATATAAAGGATTCTAACAATATAAGTGCTTTGAAAAATCTGTACAAAGGAAAAAGATGTTTCGTCATTGGAACGGGGCCTAGTTTGAAAATAAACGATTTGAATTGCCTTAAAGATGAATACACATTTGGACTAAACAATATATATGCTCTTTACGGACAAATGGTTTATCGCCCTACGTTTTATGTCACTGGAGTACCAAGATATATAAAATGGATCTTAAATGAGAATAAAGGGGGCGATTTGGCAGGACAATATGTTTTTTTAAATAATTACGATGGAAAACAAAAAAATCAGGGGAAATGTTGTTTTATCCCCATGTTCAGTTATTATTATGCAAATCATAGATTCATAGATCATGAGAAATGCAAATATGACCAGATGATCTATGAAGAAGACATAAATAAAGGAATAATTGCAAAAGCGACAGTAGCTATTACTGCAATAGAAATTGCCGTGTATCTCGGGTTTAACGAAATCGTGCTGTTAGGAATAGATATGGATTACTCTAAAGCCAAAAAGCATATTTATGAAAATGATGAGGGCATTACCGATGATGAAGGCGCAAGATGGGTTAAGGACAACACAGGCATAGACGATAGCAAGGTATCGATTGATAATTCGAGTCTTGTTGTAAAAGCGATGCTGGAAGGATTCAAATTTTGGAAATACGAAGCTGAAAAGAGGAATGTAAAAATTATAAATGCGACCAGAGGCGGAAGGTTAGAGTTTTTTGAGCGAAAATCATTGGGTGAAATATTATGATTATAACGCGCACTCCTTTTAGAATTTCATTTTTTGGAGGCGGGACGGATATTCCAGAGTTTTATTTGAAGCATAGCAGACAAGTGCTTTTAGCGATGATTGATTCAAAAGAGTGAATGAAATACAAAAAATCTTATTGAAATGAAGTTGTATGTAGACCAAGTTCTTGATATTCTGAATCATAATGAAGATATCCTGCAATTCGGTGAATTGTTGAATGATACTTGGAAAACGAAGCGTGAATTATCGGCTGCTGTGTCAAACAACGATATGAAAGCGTAAGACATAATATGAAGGTATAGTAATGATTTTTTTTAATATAATAAAAAAATTCAGGACGATATTGTCGAGACGGCAAAAAATAAGAATAATCGAATTGTTTCTTCTCATGTTTTTGGGAGGAGTATTAGAAACTCTTTCCGTTTCTCTCATTTTACCGTTCACAAATGCAGTTATGAATTTGGAGGAAACATACCAAAAATCTTTTGTTATATATTTTTGTAGCGTATTGGGAATAAATTCACCAAGAGATTTTTTAATATTTCTTTTGGCAGGACAGGAACGGCTGATTCAAATTCTCCAGCCGGATTTCACATTTGAGGATGAGCGGGGCTGCTTGACACAGCTGGTGCATGAGGGGCAGCGGCAGGTGAATGTGGTGACAACTCGAGGCGGCGTATTTCGTGGAGGGCATTACCATAAGGAGAACGTAGAAACTTTTTATGTGGTCTATGGACGATTTCGCTTTACGGCGGAACGTGATGGGAGACGAGAGGAGCGGGAGTTTGCCGCAGGAGATATGTTCCAAGTAGGCCCGTATGTGCTGCATGGGTTTGAGTATTTGGAAGATTCACTGGTTGTAGCGCTCTATGACAAGGGCGTAGAGCATGCGGACGGAACGATAGATTCATATACGGAGTGAAGACTATGGATAAGCAGGCAAAAATCTATGTGGCTGGGCATACGGGTTTGGTTGGATCCAGTCTGGTTAGGCAGTTGCGACAGGAAGGTTACACAAATCTTTTGTTGCGGACACATGAGGAGCTGGATCTGACTGATGCTGACGCTACCCGGTTTTTTTTTCAGGAGAAAAAGCCTGACTATGTGTTCATGGCGGCGGCAAAGGTGGGGGGCGTCTATATTAACAGCGTGGAGCCGGCCGATTTTTGCCGTATCAATCTGCAAATCGCTGTGAATACTATTGACGCGGCCTATCGGAGCGGAGTGAAGAAGCTTCTTTACATGGGCAGCAGTTGCATTTATCCAAAGTTGGCAGCGCAGCCGATTAAAGAAGAGTATCTGTTGACCGGAGCGCTGGAAAAGACGAACGAAGCGTATGCGCTTGCCAAGATTGTTGGCGTGAAGCTTTGCGAGGAATATAACATCCAGTATGGAACCGATTTCATTTCTTGTATGCCCTGCAATGCTTATGGCCCAGGCGACCATTTTGAGCCGGAGGGTTCCCATGTGGTTCCGGCATTGATACGCAAGTTTCATGAAGCGAAGGTGCAAAAAAAAGAAGAGGTTGTAATGTGGGGAACTGGTCGGCCCATTCGTGAATTTATTTACATTGATGACATTGCGAGTGCCGCGTGCTTCCTGATGGATAATTACACTGGCAATGAGACCGTCAATGTGGGGACGGGCACGGAATATAGCATCTTGGAGCTGGCGCAGATGATTCAACGGGTCGTAGGTTATGAGGGAAAAATCGTAAATGATTTGACTAAGCCGGACGGTACGCCTCGCAAATTGGTAGATGCCAGCAAGATATTTGCGATGGGGTGGCATCCTACGGTGAAGTTTGAGGATGGCATTCGCAAAACCTATGAGGACTTTCTAGCGCATGAGGAAAAATATTTGCGAGAGGGACGGGAAAAATGATCAAGGCGCTGATTACCGGAATGACCGGTATGGTAGGTTCGCATTTGGCGGACTACCTTTTGGAATATACGGACTGGGAGATTCATGGGATGCAGCGGTGGCGCAGCCCGCTGGACAACATAGCGCATCTTATGGGACGCATTAACCGCAAGGATCGTGTGTTTGTTCACTACGGGGATTTGCAGGATCAGTCATCGTTGCTGCATGTACTGGATGAAGTGCGCCCGGATTATATTTTTCATTTGGCCGCACAAAGCTATCCGCAGACGAGTTTCACTGCGCCTATTGATACGCTGAATACAAATGTTTTGGGAACGTGCCGCCTATTGGAAAGCATACGTTTTTTGAAGCAGGATCCCGTTGTTCATGTATGCGCCTCATCGGAGGTCTTTGGTAGGATCCCAGCAGAGAAAAAGCCAGAGAAGGGCATCCATGAGGAGTGCCCATTTCATCCGGCCTCACCCTATGCCATATCAAAGACAGGGACAGACCTATTGGGAAGATATTATGCGGAAGCCTATGGTATGAAAGTCATGACAACCCGCATGTTTACGCATACGGGACCAAGGCGTGGAGATGTGTTTCACGAGAGCACTTTTGCAAAGCAGATTGCAATGATTGAAGCAGGACTTCAAGAGCCGGTCATTAAGGTGGGCAATCTGGATTCGCTCCGCACCTATGCCGACGTGCGCGATGCGGTACGGGCTTATTATATGTTGGTGACAGTCAATCCGGTTCCTGGGGAATATTACAATATAGGCGGAAATTATACCTGCAAGGTCGGCGATACGCTGAATTTTCTCATCAGTCAATCCGCAGCAAGGGATAATATAAAAGTTAAAACAGATCCTGCAAGATTGCGTCCCATTGATGCGGATTTGCAGGTGCCGGATTGTTCAAAATTTCAAAATCATACTGGCTGGAAACCGCAAATCCCGTATGAAAAGACAATGACCGATCTTTTGGATTACTGGCGGGAACGGATAAAAAAGAATGGCATTTATATAGAACGATAATAATATTGCGGTGTTTTGATTGAAACAGAGGCATTTCATGGAAAATTTGCAAGTCATCATTATGGCCGGGGGGAAAGGGACACGTATTCGTAGCGTTGCAGACGATATTCCCAAGCCCATGATTCCAATAGCGGGCAAACCGTTACTGGAAAGGCAAATAGAATTCTTTGCAAGGAATGGGATTCTTGAGATTACTATATCCATTGGATACCTTGGCCATATTATCAAGGAATATTTGGGAAATGGAGAACGTTTTGGCGTAAGAATTCGATACATTGACGAGACAAGTCCGTTAGGAACGGCAGGAGCATTGCGATTTTCTGCGCCGGATCCTGAGTTGTTATTGGTCGTTAACGGCGATATCTTATTTGATTTTGATTTGGAGCGGATGGTCACATATCATCGGGAAAAACATGCGGATATTACGTTATTTACGCATCCCAATCAGCATCCTTATGACAGTGCGATCATCATAGCAGATTCTGATGGGCGAATTGTTCAATGGCTGAATAAAGAAGAGCTGCGGGAGGATGTCCCCAATCGGGTAAATGCGGGAATCCATCTCATTCAAAGAGAAGTGCTGGATTTTGGAAGCCCTGTATGGGATAAACAGATTGTGGATTTAGACAGGGAGATATTGAAGCCAAATATTCGCAATAAAAGAATGTTTGCTTATGATTCTCCGGAATATGTGAAAGATATGGGAACTCCGGAACGATTACGGCAGGTGGAAAAGTATTTTGCGGCAGGTATTGTCGCGGCGAGAAATATGCGAAACAAGCAAAAAGCGGTGTTTCTTGATCGGGACGGAACAATAAATCGATATGTTGGATATGTGTCAAAGCCGGAACAGCTGGAGCTCCTCGATGGTGCGGCAGAGGCAATTCGTAGGATCAATCGAAGTCCTTATTTAGCGATTGTGGTATCCAATCAACCGGTGATTGCCAGAGGGGAATGCAGTTTTGAAGAGATGCGAAAGATACATAATCGGTTAGAAATGCTACTGGGGGATGAGGGCGCTTATCTTAATGCAATTGATTTTTGCCCGCATCATCTGGACAGTGGATTTCAAGGAGAAGTCAAGAAACTAAAAATTGATTGCGTATGTCGGAAACCGAAACCGGGAATGCTGATTCGAATGGCAGAACGGTACAATATTAATCTTTCTGCTTCTTGGATGATTGGAGATAGTTGGCGGGATATGGAGGCTGGAATTTCAGCAGGATGCCGCACGGTGTATATTGGAGACGGGAATGATAATACTGTGAAAGCTACATATATGGTTAGAAATGTGCTGGAAGGGATTAACCGAATTTTTATGATGTGTGATTACGTATGAATACTTTCAGTGGCAGTGCAATGTTTAAGTTTCTTATTTTCGATATTGACGGCGTACTGACCGATGGCAGCGTCAGTATAGACGAATCCGGCCACGAGCGCAAATCCTATAATCTTACAGAAATTGACGCGCTAAACGATTTGCGGCGCGACGGATACAAGATTGCTGCCATGACCGGCGAGGACAAGCCGATTGTCGATGTCTTTCAAAAATTAGTCGCGTGGGACGCGTTTCTCCGTGGCTGCAAGGACAAAGTGGCGGGCATCAAACAACTGGGAAAGCAGTTTGCTATTCAGGCTTCCAATATTTGCTATATCGGCGACGGGAAATATGACGCACCCGCGATTCGATACGCGGGGCTGGGCGTCGCTCCTGCCAACGCCATTATGGACGCCAAGCAGGCGGCGGATATTGTGCTCGATGGCTTCGGCGGAAAGAATTGCATAAATGAATTGCGCATATTGCTTCAGAAATTGCAACTTCAGGAGAAAGGAGAAAATCCTGTGACTGTCAAAAATCTGCAAATTCAACCTACGCATGGCGAACGAACCGCCATGGACAAATTCACAATTCCCGGTCGTATCGTCATTATCACAGGCGGCGCGGGACTGATGGGGTACAACCATGCGGAGGCGGTGCTTTCCGGCGGAGGGATTCCTGTTTTGCTGGATATTTCCGAGGACGCGCTTAGTTTTGCAAAGCAACGTCTCACCGAGAAATTCCCCGATGGCGAAGTCGTGACATACCGGACGGATATTACAGACCGGGCAGCATTGGAAGCCGTGCGTGGCGAGTTGCTGAAGAAATACGGGCATATCGACGCGCTTATCAATAACGCCGCCAATAATCCGAAAATGGAAGGCAACGCGAAAAACATGGGTGCCATTATATTCGAGAACTTTCCGCTTTCGATGTGGGCGGCGGACATCGCAGTGGGACTTACCGGATCGCTCCTCTGCGCGCAGGTCTTTGGCGCGCAGATGGCAAAACAAAAAAGCGGCGCCATCCTAAATATATCCTCCGACCTTGGCGTCATTGCCCCCGACCAGCGCATTTACCGCAAAGAAGGGCTTCGCGAAGAAGAGCAGACGGTCAAGCCCGTGACCTATTCCGTCATCAAGCACGGCTTGATTGGCCTCACAAAATATATTGCGACATATTGGGCGGAAAAAGGCGTTCGGTGCAACGCGCTTTGCCCCGCTGGAATCGAGAACGGTCAAGACGCAGACTTTATCCAAAAACTGACAAACCTTGTACCGATGGGACGCATGGCATCGAAGGGCGAATACCAAAGCACGGTGCTCTATATGATTTCGGACGCCAGTGCCTACATGACAGGCGCAACGGTGATTGTGGACGGCGGAAGGACGTGCTGGTGAAGGATGCTTATGCAAAATTTGGGAATTATTCAAGGGCGACTTACGCCTTCTGAAGGGCGGGGGATACAGTTTTTTCCAAAAGCAGAATGGGAAAATGAGTTTCCTGCGGCGAAAGGACTGGGCTTTGAGAATATTGAATGGGTTTTTGATTATGTGGATTACGCGAATAATCCATTGTGGACGCGGGGAGGATGCAAAAAAATTTGCAACATAATCGAGCAGAGCGGCGTTGCAGTTCATACGGTTTGTTTTGATTATTTTATGCGACGTCCGTTTTACAAACATTTGGATGATGTTGCGTTGCGCGAAGAAAATTTGCGCTTTTTCAAGAATATTGCTGATAATCTTGCGCTTGTTGGCGGACATGTTATGGAATTGCCATTGGTGGATGATGCCGCGATACAGGGAGGAGATGAACGAGGAGCTGCTTTGGGATTTTTGCGGGATGCGTCCGAGCTTGCCCCCCCGAATTTGGCGGTTGCCATAGAAACGGATATGCCGCCGGGAGCGTTTCGTTCGTTTCTTGAGGATGTTGGGCGGAATAACGTCAAGGCCAATTATGACTTAGGGGATAGCGTGGGGCGCGGCTATGATCCATGGGACGAGATTTGTTCTTTGGGGGCTTATGTTGAAAATGTCCATATTAAGGACAAGCCCTTGCATGGTTCGACAGTTGCCCTAGGGAAAGGGGCAGCTGATTTTGATAAATTTTTTTCTGCTCTTGCCTATACCGATTATCGCAAAGGAATTACTTTGCAAGTTGCACGCGGAAAAGACGGGAAAGAAAAAAAGTACATTTCTGAACAGATTCAATTTGTGAAACCTTTCGTGGAAAAGTATTTGACAGGAGGTCTTAAAATGAAGAATGTCCTCGGGGGGGGGACACCGGATAGTACCGATGAGCTTCCGATTGGCATCATGCAAGGAAGGCTTACGCCATCCAATGGACGGGGAATACAATTTTTCCCCTTCGGTGCTTGGGAAAACGAATTTTCGCTTGGCGAAGAAATTGGTCTCGATGAAATTGAATGGATTTTTGATTACGAGCGCCATGAGGAAAATCCTCTATGGACGGAATCCGGCTGCCAAACCATAAAAGCAAAAATCGAAGAAACCGGCGTCAAAGTACATTCCGTCTGTTTCGACTATTTCATGCGACGCCCGTTTTACAAGGGCAAAGGGAACTACGAGGAAAACACGGCGTTCTTCTCCCGTGCATTGGACGGAATGGAACGGATCGGCGCGTCATTGATTGAAGTCCCGCTTGTGGATGACTCCTCGATACAAACGACGGAGGAGCGGAAGGAAGCCCTGCGTTTGGCAAGGGATATGGCGGACCGGGCTGCGCAGAAAAAAATGGTTGTCGGTTTTGAGACGGATATGCCGCCTGGGATTTTTCGGAAGTTTTTGGAAGATATAGACCGGGAAAACGTAGCGGCAAACTACGATTCCGGAAACAGCTCCGGGCTGGGCTACGACCATCGGGAAGAACTTTTGTCGCTGGGAACGCTGGTAGCCAACGTACACATCAAGGACAGAGTTTTTCAAAACGGAACGGTACAGCTTGGAACAGGAAGCGCGAATTTCGAGCAAGTATTTTCTTCGCTGGAAAACATCGGTTATCAGGGCAGCCTGATTCTGCAAGCGGCGCGCGGGATGGATGGCGATGAGAAAGACACAATCCTTGGTCAGATGCAATTTGTGGAAAAGTATGTGCAGAAATATGGATTAGGGGCGTAGCCGTGGAACTAGGATTAAAAGGAAAGCGAGCGTTCATTACTGGCGGCACCCGCGGCATTGGCTTGGCGACGGCAAAAGCGTTTTTGCGTGAGGGAAGTGATGTGTATTTGAATGGTCACACCCCCGCAAGATTGCAAACCGTCTGCAAAGCATTGCAAGAAGAATCCGGCGGCACTGTAATCCCCTGCTTAGGGGATATGACATCTGCGGAGGATGTGGAGAAATTTCCTAAAACTTTGCAAACCGATTCGCTGGATATCGCCGTGATGAACCTCGGGAATGGAAAGGTGGAAAAGTCGAACAGTCTGTCGCCGGAAGAATGGCGCAGGTTTTACGAAATCAACACCCTCAGCGCAGTCAGCGTCCTAAATCAGTTGCACCCGCTCTTACGGCGCGGAAGCGGTGCGAATGTTGTGCTGGTTTCCTCGGTTGTCGCCCGCGAGCGCTCGGCGGCGCCAGTCGGCTATGCCGCAGCAAAAGGGGCGATACTGACACTTTGCCGCTACCTTTCGTCGGCATGGGCCAACGACGGGATCAGGGTCAATGCTGTCATGCCCGGCAATATTTATTTTCCCGGTGGCCGCTGGGAGGAAATCATGGCGAGCGACGAAGCCGGAACAAGGGAGTATATCCGCCGTGCCGTGCCGATGAACCGTTTCGGGAAACCGGAAGAGATTGCTGACGCCATCCTGTTCCTCGCCTCGGAGCGGCCGGCGTTTATCACGCGTGC
>ERZ842401.5624-NODE-5624-length-13792-cov-4.966514_pt1 | contig 13792 bp, 12 predicted proteins | sample MGYA00521270_ERZ842401 | MGnify/ENA primary metagenome ERZ842401 (study PRJEB31892, sample SAMEA3878208) | bioreactor metagenome | biome: Moose rumen | place: Sweden | collected 2011-10 | study: EMG produced TPA metagenomics assembly of the PRJEB12797 data set... | reverse complement strand
TGATTATCCTCTAAACACTAAACACTAAACTTTGAGCAAGTTAACAACTTGCGAAACTTGAAGTCCTTACCACTGCAAATAACAAAGACCTGCACATGGGCGCAATGCCCCGAGCCTCCTCGTTTAATATAGTGTCTATTACACCCTGCGTCGCGCCACACTCACATTGATGCACAGCCCTTGATGTTTTCGCTAATCAGGACCAGGAATAATCCGGGCTAAAATTACGCTTTGACTTTTATGGTTGCAAACTCATAGTAAACCATTAATATTTCTTTGTGAGCAAAAAACATAATATTTTTGAAACAATTCTTGCAGGTATAGAAAAATATACCTATTTTTGCAAAAAATATATGTTATGCCAACTATATTAATTATTTTTGGATTTAGGTTTTATTTCTACTCCAATGACCATGAGCCTATTCACGTTCATGTGGATTATTGTGACGCTTGGGGAAGAATTCAGATAGACCCCAATGTTGAATTAATTGAAAATCATGGGTTAAAGCAAAAGGATATAAAAAAAGCTCTTGGCGTAGCTTCTCTGTATAGGGAAGAGTTTATAAAGAGATGGAATGAACATTTTAAAAACAAACAAAATGGGAAAGATTGATAAAGTGTGGTTTAAAGACGGCAGGATATATATCCATACCGATCTTGATGAAATTCTGAGCCGTTCGCTCATTGATTTTCCTCTTTTGCTAGATGCAACCAATGCCGAACGAGCAGAGTTTAGAATAGTACATAATGGAGAGGCTCTGAGATGGGACAACATTGATGAAGATATTCACATTTCAAGTTTCTACCAAACTGACAATTTCTATGACAATGAAATACGTCAAATTTTTATAAGTTTGCCACAACTCAATGTGAAACAATTTGCCAAATTTATAGGCATCAACTACACATTGCTTTCAAACTATATCAATGGCTCAAAGAATCCAAGTCCACAAAAGGTGCAATTCGTTAAGGAAGGCTTACACAACTTAGGAAATGAACTGTTAACTCTTTAAAACAGACTTTACTATCACTAAACAACATAACATATAAGATTATGTATAAAAGAACATTTGCCATATTAATTGTTACATTATTTTCTTTGCAGCTGACTTTGCTAATGCCGAGGAGAGGATAAAGATGACCCTTGAAAATGGCGTTTATACCATGCCATGCGAAGTGAATGGACTGCGCATGAAATTCATCTTTGACACAGGCGCAACGACTGTGAGCATTTCTTCAACTGAGGCAGAGTTTATGCTAAAAAACGGATATGTTGACAGAAACGACATCACTGGCACTACGGAAAGCACGATAGCAAATGGAGATATTGAAGAAAACTGGGTGATAAACCTTAAAGAAGTCAAGATTGGAAATACTGTTGTCAGGAATGTTGAAGCTCTTGTCTCTAGTTCCTCGGATGCGCCATTGTTACTTGGACAATCTGTTATACGTAATTTGGGAAAATGGTATATTGATTATAAAAATAATGATTTGGTAATAGTTAATGGACTCTCACAAGAAGAAAGAGCACGTCTTGATGAAATACTCAGAGCCGATCAGCAAAGAAGAGCCGAAGAGCAAAGAAGGGCCGAAGAGCAAAGAAGGGCCGAAGAGCAAAGAAGGGCTACCGCAAAGAATAACAAGACATATACTGGTGCTGAATTAATTGGGCACTCAATTCAATCTCCACAAGACGCCCAATCACAGTATTATTTAGGACTTCAGTATTATGAAGGCATAGACGTTCTTCAAAATTACAATTCGGCTGTCTATTGGTGGAAGAGAGCCGCAGACAAAGGACAAGCCGACGCAATGTATTATTTAGCGAAATGTTCTTTCAATGGCACAGGTGTTGAGCGAAGTTATATAGATGCTGCCGTCTGGTACGTAAAATCCGCTATAAATGGTCATAGTAAGGCGCGAGGTAGCGAGGTATATGTCTTATTGTTATAATCATCATATCTGCTATATTTTTCTTCAGATTAGCAAACAGATAAAGCCGCATCTCAAGGAATGCTTGAAAAACTGCAATAATTTGATGTTTTATTTGTTTTTAAACAATTCAGAGTGGCTTCCTAGCCTGATGAGATCAATAATGTCGCTCTCTTGGTCAATCCAGATTAAAAGGTAATCACTCTCGATATGGCATTCAATGCACCCTTTATACTTTCCATGCAACGGATGTGCATAGTATTTCTCTGGCAGTTCTACCTCATTCTGAAGCATTTCAAGAACTACTTTTAAAGCAGCAACCTTATCGGGAAAGTGGCGGTATTTCTTGTAGTCTTTTTTAAACTGCGTAGTGGGACGAAGCTTTTTCAATCCTTATCCAAATCACTAAGCAGTTCATCTGCCGTATTGTATATGGTGTTCTTGTTGTCTGAATTTGTGGCTTCTTCAATAGCTGCCACAGTAGTATCGTTAGGCTCAGAATAAACCACTTTCAGCAGGACGTACTCAACATAATTGTTGAGAGTTCTATTCTCTCTCTCTGCTGCTTTTTTAAGACCTTCTATCAAATCAGTTCTTAGCCTGAAAGAAGTCTGCTTGCGTTGAACGATGTTTTTCATAATGTTATACTATTAAATATATTTATAGTGCAAAGATATAACAATTGTATCACATGTGCAAGCGTTTGTTCAAAAAACTGATGACTGACAACTGATAACTGAAAACTTTTTACTAATTTTGGATAAATTAGGCTGTGCCTTGGAAATAAAAATGAAAATCTTAGCTTTTCATTTGGTATTTCACTCGGCTTGCACTAATTTTGCAGCGTGATTCTAATGAGTTTGGGGGTGCTGCACCCTGCAAGGCATTGAGAGCGTGTTGCTTGCCTATTGCGACTGCTGCTTTATGCCGGTGTGGCTGAGAACATACCCATGGAATCTGAACCGGATAATGCCGGCGTAGAGAACAAAACTTATTAACTATAACAGTATGAAGAAAACTATGCTTCTTGCTGTCGCTGTGATTTGCGGCAGCGTGGTTTCCACCGCGCAAACTGTGGTGGACAGTGACACATTGCACCTTCAGGAAGTGGAGGTGCTTGCGACTCGAGCAACGAACAACACTCCTGTTGCTTTCACCAACGTGAGTAAAGAACAACTAGCGAGTGTCAACTTAGGCAAGGATATCCCCTTGCTGCTTTCTTTTACCCCAGGTCTGCTCTTCACCAGCGACGCTGGTGCCGGCGTGGGTTACACGTCGATGCGTGTGCGTGGTACCGATGCCACCCGCATCAATATCACAATGAACGATATCCCCATGAATGATGCCGAGAGCCATAGCATCTATTGGGTGAATACGCCCGACCTCACCTCGTCGCTGCGCGACATCCAGGTTCAGCGAGGTGCCGGCACCTCGACCAACGGTTCGGGTGCTTTTGGCGGCAGCGTGAATATGCGTTCGCAAACTTCGTCGGTAGTCCCATACGCTGAAATTTCGGGCTCCTACGGTTCGTTCAACACCAACAAGGAGACCGTGAAATTCGGCACTGGCCGAATGGGTGAGCATTGGTATTTTGACGGCCGCTTGTCGCATATCTCAAGTGACGGCTACCGTGACCGTGCCACCTCGTCGCTGTTTTCCTATTTTGCCCAAGTCGCTTATATGAACGACAACACCAAATTGCAGTTCATCTCCTTTGGCGGCAAGGAAGACACCTACCACGCCTGGGACGGCATCAGCCGCAGCAAGCTGGAGAGCGACCGCAAGTACAACCCCAACGGTGAAATCAAGCACGATGATGTGGTTACTGGCTTCTACAGCGACCAGAAGGACATCTACAAGCAGTTCCACTACCAGCTGCTTCTCGACCACAACTTCACCAACCAGTGGAAGCTTAAAGCTGCATTGCACTATACCGACGGCTACGGCTACTATCAGGAGTACAAGAACCTGCGCACCCTCAAAGAATATGCCTTGACACCATTTGAATACAACGGCGAGACAGTGAAGAAATCTAACCTCGTGCGCAAGAAAATCGTGGATAGCGGCTTTGGCGGAGGTCTGTTCTCCATTCACTACAACGGCAGCCGCTTGGCGAGTGTGCTAGGGGCAAGCTTTAACAAGTACGTTAACGACCATTATGGTCAGGTGATATGGATAGAGAACTATATGGGCGTTCTTGACCCCGACCATGAATATTACCGCAACAAAGGCAAGAAGACCGACTTCAACATCTACTGGAAGAACAACTACAGCATTTGGCATGGGTTGAGCGCATATCTCGACCTTCAGTTCCGCCATATCAACTACAAGATTGAAGGCGACAACGACAAGTGGGACTGGACCGCAAGTCCTGAGCACTTGCAGGTGCTAAACGTTGACGAGACGTTCAACTTCTTCAATCCTAAAGTGGGTTTGAACTGGCAAGTTGACCAAAAGAACCGTGTTTACGCCTCGTTTGCAGTGGCGCAGAAGGAGCCTACCCGCAACAACTACACCGACGGACTGTTCCTTGAGCATCCTCGTGCCGAGAAGCTCTATGACTGGGAGGCAGGCTATGAATTCAAGAGCAGTCGTTTCTCGGCTGGCATCAATCTCTATCACATGAAGTACAAAGACCAGCTCGTGCTCAATGGCAAGCTCAACGAGATAGGCGAGCTGATGGCAGAGAACGTGCCCGACAGCTACCGCTGCGGCATTGAGCTGATGGCAGGCGCTCAACTCGCTAGCTGGCTGCGCTGGGACGTGAACGCCACTTTCAGCCGCAACATCATCAAGGATTATGTGGGCTATGTTAGCGACTACGACGATGGCTGGCATGATATGTGGACACAGACCGCCATCGAGAAGGGCAACACCACCATCGCTTTTTCACCCAAGGCAGTTGTCAATAGCGTACTCCAGTTCAACTACAAGGGCTTTGAGGCACAGCTGCAGTCGCAGTATGTGAGCCGCCAGTATCTTGACAACTTCGAGAGCAAGGAAGACTCGCTTGACCCATATTTCATCAGCAATCTGGGGCTTGCCTACTCCTTCAAGCTGCCTCATGTGAAGAAAATCACCGCCGGCGTGACCATCTACAACTTGTTTAACAAGAAATATGAGAACAACGGCTATGCTCAGACTGCCGCAGTCTATAAAGACGGTGACAAGAACAACCAGCCCACGCTAGTAAGCGACCCGCGTTTCTACCCAATGGCGGGAACCAATGTGCTGGCGCACTTGACGCTACTGTTTTAACTCGTTAAAGGAATAGACAAAATGCTTAATTTCCAAGTTGCAGATATTGTCAGTTTTATATTTGACGTCATATTATTGTGGCTTAAAATAAAGGTCAATTTCTGGACATACTTAATAACTTGGATAGCTTCATGCGATAAAATAGTTCTCATTGATATAATCAGCACAGTACTCGGGCTGCTATATTTGTGGCTCGAGTACAAGGCCAATATTTGGTTATGGGCTGTGAGCGTTATAATGCCTGCAGTTCATGCCTATCTCTACTTTGAGAAAGGGCTATATGCCGATTTTGGTATGGAGTTTTACTATATTGCCATGGCAATTTATGGTTTTGCCTGTTGGCGGTGGGGGAACAAAGGGCAAAGAGCAAAGGGCAAAGAGCGTCCTATTGCTCACTACACGCGTCGCCATGCGTTTGCCTCGTTGGCAACGTGGCTGGTGCTCTGGGGATTGATATATTGGATTCTAATTTCCTTTACCGACAGCCGCGTGCCAATCCTCGACAGTTTCACCACCTCGCTTAGTGCTGTGGCACTGTGGGCTCTCGCCAAGAAATATGTGGAGCAATGGCTCTTGTGGCTTGTGGTCGATGCCGTGTGCTGCGGACTTTATATCTACAAGAAAATTCCTTTCACCGCCAGCCTTTATGGCTTCTACACCGTAATCGCCATCTTCGGCTACCTCAAGTGGAGGAAGATGGCTGTTAATAATGCATAATGCACAATTCACAATGCACAATTCGCAATGCACAATTCGCAATGCACAATTCATGATAAAGAACCTAATATTTGACTTCGGCAATGTGCTGATTTGCTATGACTATCCGGCGTTTGTGAGGACTATCTTTGCTGATAATGATGAACTCCTTGAATTTGAGAGGGTTGTGTGTAACGAGGACTTCGTGAGGCGATGCGACCTGGGCGAGGAAAGTTTTCTCGAAATTATCAGGGACTGCCAGTCGAAGTTCCCATATTGGGAAAGGCAGTTACAGGAGTTCTATGACCGCCAGCTTGAGGCGATGACCGTAGAGATGCCAGGAATGCGCAACCTGCTCACCCGATTGAGGAGCGCCGGCTACCGCCTTTATGGACTCACCAACTGGAGCGATGCGATATATCCCATTATAGAGAAATATGACATCCTGGGCATGATGGACGACAGGCTCATCTCCTCAGAGGAGCGCATGGTAAAGCCCGATGTGGCGATCTATGACCGCCTTTGCGAGAAATTCGGGCTCGTCAAGGAGGAATGCCTTTTCACCGACGACCGGCAAGCCAATATCGCCGGAGCCAGGGCGGCAGGAATGCATGCAGTCCTGTTCTCCGATGCCAACCAGTATGAGAAGAGCCTAAGGGAATATGGAATCACCCTACTATAACTGGTTGTATTTCAATTATTACCTGTCTAAAGCTTGCAAAATGTTAAGTATTAAATTTGCGAAGTGAAAATAATAAACTGAGTCCACTTTAAAAAGTGGACTCAATTAATTAATTTTAAGCACGAAGTGCGCCCTCGAGTATCTAACGAAAAAATCCCCCGAGCTTGCGAGGCTTTTCGACACCGAGAGGTGCAGCTTTTTGAGACTGAGACCAGAAATGACTAAACGTCCTTTTTTTTGTGATTTTTTTCGTCCTGAAATCACAAATAATCCTAAATGAACCAATATGAACGGCATTTGCACTTAAATGCTATTAAAATCGTCCCAACCAGTTGAAAATAGTGCTCTTAACCTATTGCAGGTAAAAATCTTTATGCCTATTTTTGCAAAAAAATCGGCTCGCAATGACTAAAGTTCAAAAAAATTGACTATTTTTGCATTGTCATGAGTGCCACGGCACTCACACAGAGGCAAAATATCATCAGGAGCCACAGATGCTTCGCCTTGTCAAAATAAATCTGGAAAATTTATAAGTAGTAAGGGGCGACGCGCTGAACTAGGTTTTCCTGCCTAACGGCATTGGGACAGTTGCACACCACGCTGTGGTGAAGCAGCGCCATAGCTACAGGTGTGAGCCGATTTTCTTTAGAGGTGGGTTTTAAAAATTGCTGCTGACATATTTTGATTGATTGCTGAGCAGATTTGGACTCAAATGCGCCGACATAGTAGCGGGCTACAGGTCAAGCAGGTGAGGACAAAGATGCCAGCAAGGAACAAAAGATGGCAGAATAAAACCTAACCATTAGGAATTTTTCAAACCCACCTCTCATTACTACAGGTTTTCCAGAGCCTTTTTGACAAAAGAAAGTCATCAAGGCTCACACTTTGTGTGCCCATAAGTTTTGTTAATAATAAATAAGATAGGAGGAAGCCGAAAAACCTGTGAAAAGAGTAGGCAAATAATAATTCATTATTTATTATGGCTTTGCAAATTACCAAAGATTACGTGCCTGTCGAACCTGAAGAAACGATAGATTCTTACATTCAAGATTGTGATCAACTGTGTGCAACTATTCAAGAGAATCTTGATAAGATGAAGTCTCTACTCTCTTCGATGAAAGATGAGCTTGCACAATTGAAATCAGAAAAGAAATCAAAATAATTAATTAAAAACTTTATAACATGAGACTCAAAACACCAACTATCAAGGGGAAAATAGGTGTGTGCCCGGAACCTACACTGCCACCTTCCCCTAAATTATTGACACTCACCGACCTTGTCAATGATTACGTCAAGCCAAAAGGTAAAAGAGCCTGGCGAGTTACCTATGGTAATTGTTTGTTATTGAAAAACGGGGCACCTGTCAGCACTTTGAAATTGCCTAAGGACACTATTACTATCAGTGTGTATGGTCTTCATTGGGACAGCAAGCGCAATCTCTTTGTGCCTATGGATGGACACCAGCGTCGCATAGCTGGTTCTCTGCCATCAATCATTAAGGAGTTAAAACGGCATCAGCAGCGCAAAGTGAAACCCTTGACTTTTAGCACATTTGAAGACGTTTTTGACTTTATCACAAATGTTGCTTCTGTAGTGCGCTCAAATTCTTCAAACTTCAAATTTGGACCTTTGGCTAATTATGACATCGCAGGAAGGCTTGCTGTTGTATTGCAGGCACCTGGACCTAAAGACATTATCTATTTTCAGGCTGGTGCATTAGAAGGGATTAAAAACCTTTACAAGAATGCCTCTTTGCCATTACCCAGAAAAGTTCGTGCTGGAGTGGCAAATCTCACTATTTACTATAATAGTCTAATAGCTATTCCAAAGTTTTCTCCTCTCAGTAAACTAACTGCCGACGAGATTGAAGACTTCTGCTGTATTTATAGTGATTTACTCAAAACAATAAAGCTTCCATAATTTATGAGACATTTATTTAAACAAATTACAAGACTTGCATTGCTGGCACTCACGGCAATGTTGCCGCAACTGGCGAGCGCTTATGACTTTATGGTCGATGGCCTTGCCTATAACATCAACAGTGATGGCACAAGCGTGACAGTGACAAGTGGTGGGAATTACATTGGTGCTGTGAATATCCCATCAACTGTAACCAACAATGGCATTACTTACTCAGTGACTTCGATTGGCGAAAGAACTTTCTATATTTGCAGTAGCTTGACCTCGGTGACCATCCCCAACTCGGTGACTTCGATTGGTAATTTTGCCTTCTATGAGTGCAGTAACTTGACCTCGGTGACCATCCCCAACTCGGTGACTTCGATTGGTAATTATGCCTTCAGAGGCACTGGCTTGACTTCGGTGACCATCCCCAAATCGGTGACTTCAATTGGCTCCTTAGCATTCTATAATTGCAATAGCTTGACATCAGTGAATTGGAACGCGATATCATGCGCCGATTTCACAAGTGTTCCGTTTCAAACTTCAAGTAGTAAAATTAAGACTTTTACTTTTGGCAGTTCAGTACAAATTATACCAAAATTACTTTGTAAAGGGCTGACAGGACTAACATCGATATCACTCCCGACTTCTGTTACTGAGATTAGAGACTATGCTTTTCAAGGATGTACAGGATTAACCTCAGTGAGTATCCCCAACTCGGTGACATCGATTGGCGATCAAGCTTTCGAAGGTTGCACTAGTTTGACCTCGATGGTTGTAGAGAGTGGAAACACAGAATTTGATTCCCGCAACAATTGTAACGCTATAATAAAGACTGCTACCAATACTTTAATACGTGGTTGCAAGAATACAGTTATCCCCAACTCGGTGACTTCTATTGGGCAAAACGCTTTTGGGAATTGCATTGGCTTGACCTCGGTTGAAATCCCCAACTCAGTAACTGAGATTCACTTAAGTGCCTTCTCTGGTTGCAGTGGCTTGACCTCGGTGACCATCCCAAACTCGGTGACTTCGATTGGTGTATGGGCCTTTAGAGATTGCAGTGACTTGACCTCCGTGACACTATCCAATTCATTGGCAACTATTCCTGGTGAATGCTTTGATGGTTGTAGTAGCTTGACATCGATAGAAATTCCTAACTCTGTGACAATGATCTATTGGAATGCATTCTCTAATTGCAGTGGCTTGACTTCAATAGTCGTTGAAAGTGGTAATCCTAAGTATGATTCAAGAAATAATTGCAATGCAATAATAGAGACAATGTCAAATACTATTGTTCTTGGTTGTAAAAATACCATTATCCCCAATTCGGTGACTTCAATTGGCCGTAATGCTTTCGGTGGTTGCATTGGCTTGACTACCGTGACAATTCCAAGTTCAGTGACCTCGATTGTAGATATTGCTTTTAATGGTTGTACTTCTTTAAATAAAATTTATTGCCTAATATCAGAGCCAATAACGATAAATGAAAATGTTTTTTCCAATTATAATGCTGATCTGTATGTACCTGCTGCCTCAGTCTCAAAATACAATACAAAAGATCCTTGGATGAGATTTAATGTTTTGGCTGATAATTTAAATACTGTTACATCTATTGCACTTGATACTGAGGAGAAAACACTTAATGTTGGTGAATCATTTACATTGACCCCAACTTTACTTCCTGAAACTGCTGTCAATAAGTCGGTGACATGGTCGTCAAGTGATGCCACAGTAGCAAGTGTTGACACATTGGGCAATGTCACTGCCTTAAAGCGTGGAACAGCCACTATAATTGCTACCACTAACGACGGCAGTGACCTTAGTGCATCTTGCGTGGTTACAGTTCTTCAACCTGTGACAGGCATAACCGTGAACGAACATAATCACACATTAAAATATAATGGCAGTGATACCTTCTCGTTTAAGCTCACAGCATCAACAACTCCGAGCAATGCTAATACCAGCGCTGTCCAGTGGACATCAAGTAATGAGAATATAGCCACAGTTTCAAGCGACGGAACAGTAACATCGGCAGGTAAGGGCGTTGTGACCATTACTGCAACGACTACCGATGGTAGCAACTTGAGCGACTCGTGCATTGTAACCGTGGAGCAGCTGGTAACAGAGATCACTCTTGACCCACAAGCTAAAACGCTGAACGTGGGAGAATCGTTCACGCTTTCGTCATCAGTTCTGCCTGAGAATGCTAATGACAAGTCGGTGACATGGTCGTCAAGTAACACAAATGTGGCAAGTGTTGACACATTGGGCAATGTCACTGCCTTAAGGCGTGGATCAGCCACTATAACCGCTACCACTAAAGATGGGAGTAACATAAATGCTTCTTCGGTAGTGACGGTGCTCCAGCCGGTAACAGGCATCTCTCTCAATGAGAACAGCTACACATTATTATACAATGGTCAGCAGTTTTATTTATTTAGTCTCGTTGCTACAGCAACCCCCAGTAATGCCAACAACAAGAATGTGACCTGGACTTCAAGCAACGAGAGTGTTGCTGCAGTAAATAACAGTGGTGTAGTGACGTCGCAAGGCCTTGGCACTGCTATAATCACCGCCACAACAACCGACGGCAGCAACTTGAGCGACTCGTGCGTGGTGACCGTTAACCCTGTGCCGACTACCAGCATCAGCCTAGACAAGGCAAAAGAGGCTGTGGTCATGGGCAACACTGTGCAAATAACTGGCACTGTTGATGAGGCAGCCTACATCAAGACTTTCAACTGGACCTCGAGCAATGATGCCGTGGCAAGTGTTGACCAGAACGGCCTAGTGAGAGGCGTGGGAGTTGGCACGGTGAGCATCACCGCCACCACTATCGATGGCAGCAACCTGAGTGCCAGCTGCATCGTCCAAGTGCTCTATCCTAGCAACGCGGCTGGTGCTGGCGATGTGAATGAAGACGGCCGCATCGACATCACCGACGCCACACTCATCGTCAGCTACCTGCAGGGCAACTATCCCATGGCAGTCCTCGATGAAGCACTGATGGACGTGAACGGCGACGGCGACATCAACATGAGCGATGTGCTAAGAGTAATTAGCCTTATCCGAAACGATTGATATTGATTATTGCCACATTTAAGATTAATAAGAACTAAAATAGATATATTATATGAAAAAAATCACATTCGCAGCATTAATGCTAATCATGCTACTCACTCCTCGCGCCATGGCGCAGGTGAGTGTGACGCTCAACATTGAGCAGGCAGGAACATTGAGCACACTCATTGAGCCTGAAAAGAAGTACACTATCACGCAGCTCATTCTCACTGGTGAGATCAACAGTGATGACCTGAAGTACATCCATGAGATGGCTGGACTCACTCAAAACAATGGCACCACACCTGGTGTGCTGGCAACCCTTAACGTGTCGGGCGCCAAGACCATACAAGGCGGTGACTATTATTATAGAGAGCAGATAGGGGGATATTACCACTATTACTACTCCTCTACAGTGAATCAAGATGTGCCAGTCTATTATAACGGCACCTCTACTATCAGTCATTACAATCACTACCGTAACGACCTTGCCAAGTTGCCTCGTGGCAGCAAGATTACACAGCTCTACCTGCCAAACACCGCTACCGAGCTTACCGAGGACGCTTTTGCCAACTGCACCCAGCTCACTCGCGTGATAATTGGCACAAGCGCAGCGATGATTCGCAAAAACTCGTTCTACAACTGCTCAGGATTGACGTCGCTCACTATACCAGCCAACGTTACACTCATTGAACCTGAAGCTTTTGCCTACTGTAGCGGCATGAAGAATTTCTATGTCAACAGCTACAACACCAAGTATGCTGGTAGCGGTGGCGTGCTCTACAACAAGGCATGCACCGAGCTGCACACTTATCCCTGGGACAAGGGCTCCACATTTGAGGTGCCTTCAATCGTGACAGTGATAGGCGAGAGTGCCTTCCTGGGCGATTCCAAGCTCACAAGCATTACTCTTGACGCCCGACTCGATGCGGTGAACGCTAAGGCGTTTAAGGGCTGTTCTAATCTGGCTTCACTCTCTATCCCTAACCAGACGACTACCATCGCCGATGAAGCCTTCAGTGGATGCTACAATATAGCATCACTGACGATAGGAAACTCGGTTAACACAATTGGCGCGTCGGCATTCTATGGATGTACCAAGATTCCATCGGTGACAATCCCCGAGAGCACCACCGATATTGCTGCAAGCGCCTTCCAGGGGTGTGTGGCGATGACAGAGCTAAACCTTGGCAGCAACCTTGTGACGCTGGGCAATGAAGCCTTCAGAGGCTGCACCAGCTTGCTGAAGGTGGAGATGCCGCTAAGTCTGGTGCAGACAGGCGAAGGTATTTTCCGCAGTTGCGTATCGCTTAACGAGGTCACCATTGGCGCTAATCTCATGGCATTGAACCCATATTCGTTCAACGGCTGTTCGGCTCTGGCAAATATCCACTGCCACGTTGTGAAGCCTCTGTCAATTGTGAATAATGTTTTTGAGGGTGTAAATTACAACACTTGCAACCTCTATGTGCCCAAAGGCTCTTACAATGACTATTGGGTGGCGCCCGTTTGGGGAAAATTTGTGTGGATTAACGAGGAATACTATGATGACCCCAATGCCGACCGCATCTATATCGACAACTTCGAGATTGCTACTGGTGCAACTAAAAAAGTGGAAGTTCAGTTGCAGAATCAATCCCATTCCTGCGTAGGTTTCCAATGCGACATTCAGCTGCCTACAGGATTGGAGTTCGTTTATGATGAAGACAATTATGATTATGTGGTGAAAACTCCTCGTTCAGCACAGTTTGTAATAGGAAGTACGCTCCAAGACAATGGCATTTTGCGTGTGACAGGCTTCTCGCCAAACTATAGACCATTGAACGGCACCAGCGGAGCTATATTCTCATTTAATATCCAAGCGGCGAACGATTTCCAAGAGGGTAATATAAACATCAACAATTCCAAACTATCTACTGGTTCAGGTGATGAGGGTGACACATATCAGGCTCCAGCAACTATGTGTGTCGTTACTGCTGGCTCGGCAAGTGTTTACGGTGATGTCAACGGCGACGGCTCGGTGACCAGCGCCGACATCACAGCCGTTTACAACTACCTGCTCACTGGCGATGACACCTACCTCAGCACCTGTGACGTGAACGGCGACGGCTCGATTACCAGCTCCGACATCACCGCAATATATAATGTGCTGCTAGGTAACTAAGAAATAAAGAAATAGTCACGTTAAGCAAGCGCCGCACGGTTTCCGTTGCGACGCTTGTCGTGTACGACGGGCATGTTATACATCTGTGGTGAAAG
>ERZ842401.5623-NODE-5623-length-13795-cov-39.759534_pt1 | contig 13795 bp, 10 predicted proteins | sample MGYA00521270_ERZ842401 | MGnify/ENA primary metagenome ERZ842401 (study PRJEB31892, sample SAMEA3878208) | bioreactor metagenome | biome: Moose rumen | place: Sweden | collected 2011-10 | study: EMG produced TPA metagenomics assembly of the PRJEB12797 data set... | reverse complement strand
TTGACAAACAAATTCGTGGGATGCTTGATAAGAATTGAAAATAATCTGCTGCAATAGCTGGCAGACCGATGACGATGCCGGTTGAGTTTAAGCCCAGCAAGGATTTTCTGGCGTACCACAGAGACCATGTGTTTGTGGGGATGTAAAAGATAATGGATGTAACAAAATAGATACGAGTAATGGATTACGACGGTGGATTTATCATGCAAAAGACGGTGGACTGGTCGCTGTTGAACGACGGGATGACCATTCCGACGGCGGCATGCTCGCTGCTGAGGGCGTGGGACGAGTCCATTCTGACGCATGGTAAGGGCAAGGACGTGAAGGTGCTGATTGACGGCGAACTGTATGAGGCGAAGCTGAAGAACCAGAATTTCTCGCAGAGCAACTGGGCGGGTCACAAGGACGTCATTCAGATTCGCTACGGACGGCAGTCGGCACTGGCGATGAAGTTGCGAGCCGTATTCCAGAGGAGCTACGATTATCTGTTTGCGCAAAAGCAGTTGCTGGGCAAGAGCAAGCGGCAGATTCCGCTGCCCGACGACATACACGAATATATCCGTCTGTACCTGACGGCATCGAGCGATGTGCTGTGCATGGAGTGCTGTGCCGCTGCTGACTATCAACAGTTGGCTGCGACGCTGAGTGACGTGCCAGAGGAGGTCTATGAGGCGAGCGACGACGACCGTTTCTTCATGGCTGACAAGACGGCCTCGGTGGTTCAGAAGGAGTTGCTGGTGAAGTACCGCAAGATTGACCGCAGCATTATTCGCCAGCTCAAGGAGTTTTATGGCTACCGCGACGAGATTAGCGGTGAGCGGATTGGAGAAGAGTATGGCGACAGCGTGGTGGAGGCTCATCATATCGATTATTTCACCCGTTCGCAGAACAACGACTCGACGAACATCATTATCATCAGCCCCAATTACCATCGCATCATACACAAAAACAATCCGAGGTTCAACCGGCGGAAGTTCCAGTTCGAGTTTGAGAATGGCGAGGTGCTGAGGCTGAAGTTGTATGAGCATTTGAAGGTGTAAAAGTAAAAATTATAATAGAGTAAAATATGGCATTGACATCCAAAATTGTAATTCCAGAGAAGTTACCATACGATAAGACTAGCGCATCAAGCATCTTTAATTATAGTAAGGGGTTGCTCGATAAGACCTTGCGTGAGTTTGTATGGGAAGGATACGAGGCCAAAAGGGGCAAGGGTGGCCTTGGACAAATGGTAGAAAACATCTACTTCTTTCTTGAGACAAACAGCAACCCTTCGTCAGATTTCTCAGAGGCAGGAATGGAGCTTAAGTGTACTCCGTTGAAGAAGAGCAAGCGAGATGAATACCTCATAAAGGAACGTCTTGTTTGTAATATGATTAATTATTGCGAAGTCGTAAAAGAGGATTTCGAGCATTCGCATTTTTATTTAAAATGTCAGCTTATGCTTCTTCTTTTCTACTTACATAGGTCAAATTGTGATAAGCTTGATTTAAAATTTCTATTCTCTGTTTTGTGGAAATTACCAGAGAAAGATTTGCTTATAATTCGTAATGATTATGAAGTAATAAAAGCCAAGATAGAACGTGGAGAAGCACACCTGCTATCTGAGGGCGATACAGAGTATCTAGGTGCATGTCGTAAAGGACAGAAAGGAGAACGTCCTGTTTCACAACCCAACTCTGAGATTTTGGCTCCTAAAAGAGCGTTTTCTTTGAAGACTGCTTATATGCGTACTGTTCTGGAGTACATAAATAATAGCAAGAAGAATGCTGTTTCAAATTATGAATACAAAGTTACAGATTACCAACTTGTAACAACAGAAGAATTGAGAAGCCAATCATTTGATTCTATCATTTTGAATAAACTAAATAGGCATAAGGGTAAAAGTTATATTCAGTTATGTAATATTGTTGGAAAGCGGTATGATACCGCGAAACATAAATATGCATTATTATCTAGTCGATTGATTGATCCAAACGTTGGTAATGTAAATCAGACTGAAGAATTCAAGAAAGCCGGCTTGCAATTAAAATCTATTCGTATAGAACAAGATGGCAGTATAAATGAGTCTATGTCATTTGAAAATATAGATTACCAAGAGGTGTGGGAAACAAAAAATTGGTATGACTCAAGATTGTATGACATATTTAGCGGACGTTTCTTATTCGCAATTTTTAAAGCAGACGGTGGGACGCTAACATATACTAATAAAAAGGGGGAGGTTGTCACTGAAAATACATATTCATTTTCAGATGCATTTTTCTGGACAATGCCCATTGAAGATTTGGAAAGTGCGGAAAGATATTGGTTACATATCAAGAAAACGATATATGAAAATCATATAGACCCCAAATACTTCAATTCAATAAATCATAAGAGATTTCATGTTCGTCCCAAAGCAGAAGTAGCTAAAGATCTTGCTATTAATCCAAATGGTGGCGAGGCCAAGAAGTATTGTTATTGGTTTAACAATAGTTATGTTACAGAGATAATAAAAAAATATGAAGAATCAAAATAAAATAAAAGTAGTAGAATTATTTGCCGGTGTGGGTGGCTTCCGCATCGGACTTGAAGGTGCGTCGGATGCTTACGAGACCATCTGGAATAACCAGTGGGAGCCATCGACACAGCATCAGGACGCATCGTTAGTATACCAGGCCCGCTTTGGAAGAAATGGGCATTGCAATAAGGATATCAATACTGTACCAACGGCAGACATACCAGATCATGACTTGTTAGTTGGCGGCTTCCCTTGCCAAGATTATTCTGTGGCTGCATCATTGAGCCGTTCAGGTGGTATTGAGGGTAAGAAAGGTGTGCTTTGGTGGCAGATTCATCGCATCCTTCAGGAGAAGGGCGATAAGCGACCTCAATATATATTCTTTGAGAATGTTGACCGCCTGCTGAATTCACCAGCCACCCAGCGAGGACGTGACTTTGCAATCATTCTCGCCTCATTGGCAGATTTGGGTTATGTAGTCGAGTGGCGTATTATCAATGCCGCTGACTATGGTATGCCCCAGCGCAGACGCAGGACTTACATCGTAGGCTATCAGAAGGACTCTGTTGTGGCCAAGAAGATAGAAAAGATGGAAGATTGGGTAGAGTTTGATGGCGTTCTCGCTCAGGCTTTCCCTTTTAGTGTGAAAGAGAAATCAGTATCTTCATTTGACATCGAAGGCACGATTAAAGAAGTTTCTGATGGCTTCAACAAAGGGTTGAAAGAAACTCCATTTGGTAATGCTGGCTTAATGATGGACCGCCACGTTTATTCTGTAGATGCTATCCCTGTTTATGAGGGTCCTATTCAGACTTTAGGGAACGTTCTCGTGGATGAAGATTTTGTACCAGAGGAGTTCTTTATTTCAGAGGATGAGCTACCAAAATGGAAATACGAGAAAGGAGCCAAGAAGATTAACCGTGTGTCGAAAGAAGGATTTGAGTATGTGTTCTCTGAGGGTGGAATGGCCTTCCCTGATTATCTAGACAAACCATCACGCACCATGATTACAGGCGAAGGCGGTAACGCTCCATCACGTTTCAAGCATGTAGTACAAACGCCATCTGGTCGATATCGTCGACTGATTCCAATCGAATTGGAACGTCTGAACATGTTCCCTGACAATCACACTTACCATCCTGATGTGTCTGATGGACGTAGAGCATTCTTAATGGGTAATGCTTTGGTTTGTGGTATCGTTCGTGAGATAGGTAAGAGCCTCTATCGCTTTATCTACGACGAGGCACCTACATCAAAACATCCTATTGACGAGAAACGCAAGTCATATCCTAAACTGACGCTTGACTTGTTCGAAAACGAAGAGACTGAGTTGGTATTTAACAAGCCCAAGAAGACGTACAAGTTGGATGGTACCAAGCGTCTGCTCGTTGGTTTTGTAAAGCCAGATAATATAGATTATTTCCTGAAAGAAGAATCTTCAAAACTGTACTATACAGGTAACGTCAGTACGTTCCCTTCAACTATTGCGCTCAATAAACTCTACTATTTCATGCCTCATATAAAGGGAAAAGGTGTACGTGATATCTATCTGATTAAGATTGTACGTATCGGCAGTAAGACGGAGGTGCATCCTGAGATGGAAGACAAGAAGGCACCTCGCTTGGTTTTCGAGTTGGAATACTTGGAGAGCCTGCCCGAATACAAGATGATAAATCTGAACTTCCAGAGGGCGTTCACAGACACGTTCTTGGGGAGAGTGATGGATAGATAATAATAAGACAAAAGGAGTATGTTACAGAAAGAAATATACAAATATATGACGAGCATGCCAACCGGTCTTGCTGCGCTTGAAGTTCCAACTTCATTTGGTAAGACCTATTCTATTGTACATGCCATCTATGATTATTTATGCGAATGGAGAAAACAAGAAAAGAAAGAATTCCGACAGGTTATCTTTGTAACAACTTTAATCAAAAATTTACCTGGAAAAGAATTAAAAGAACTTCTTGGCGATGAATTATTCGAGCAAGAAGCCATTCAACTTGAAGCAAACTATAAGACGCTCGCGAAATCCTTAGATATTTTGAAAAATGTTCCTTCCGCATTTAATAGCGAAACATTACAGAGTCTGATAAAGTATATTGAAATTATTGAAAACAATAAGGTCTCTGACAAAGAATTCCGCCAAGAAATACAAGACAAGATTGGAAACTTGGATCTGAAGTTCAGACAAGAAATTACAAATATTCTAAAGAATGACGGCAAACGAACTAAAGCATCGCGCTTAAAAGCAATCAAAAAAGAAAAGAAGTATTGTTGGATTGAGAAAGTTTACCCATCTGTTTTCATTGAAGACAAAAAGGTTGTAATGATGACCATCGATAAATTGATAATGGGCAGACAAGTAATTGTTGAGCAATATCCATTCCTTTCAACAGATTTTCTTCAGAATAAAATTGTGTTTATAGACGAGTTCGATGCGACAAAAGACTACATTATAAAAGATATTTTAAAGCCACAATTAGCATTGCGTACAGATCTGTTGGATTTATTCCTAAAAATACGTGATGCGTTGGTTGAGAAGAGATTCTCTAAAGATTTGCTTCACGCCAATGAAAGGCTGTGTAACCAGAAACTAAACCTAGACGTACTTACAAACAGGGCAAAAGAGTCTTATGAACAGTATTTTTTATCCTATCCATATAGGACAGAATCCACAGAACAAGCCCGTACGTTTATTTTTAACGACGGTTCTGTACTAACTATTGCCAAGAAGAGCAATAAAGACAAGTTGTGGGGTGTCTTGGAAGAAAAAAACGCCCGGGTATGTATAAAGCAAGGAACTAGTAGTGACTTTATCAAATTGTATAAAGATGATAATGTAAAAATAGACGAAATGATTAGATGGATAACAGGCTTCATCAAATTGTTTTCAAAGTTTCTTTACGAATGGGCAACTGAATATGCTAATTATATTAATGAGCAAAAACACAATGGAATAGAACATGGTATTGAGGAGGAAATGATGACGTTTGACGATGCTGTTTCTACAATTCTAAAGAAGATTACCACTGACAGAACACAACGTGACATTTTGAGGAAAGACCTTTTGGCATTAAAAGCGAAAGAAACGAGGAATGAAAAGCAATTGACTTCATCATATTATAATGATGGATTCTTGTATTACGAATTATCAGATGACGCTCGGCATAATGATGACACGGTTATCTCTATGGTCAGTGTTTCTTCGACACCAGAATCTATTATGCTTTATATGGCTGAAAATGCGCTTGTTTTCGCTGTATCTGCAACAGCAACAATACCAAGCGTAACGGGTAATTTTAGCTTAAAATACTTGAAAGAAAATCTTGGCGGTCAGTATATTGATATTATTAAAACTAATCATCAATTAAGAGATTATATTTGCCAGGAACTAGAAAAGAAATACCAGCCATATCAAAATCAGATTAAAATACACATTGAAACAATTCTATCTGGAGACTCTAGCTCCGAAGGGTTGCAATCTTTCTTTGAGAGCAAGAGAATCATAAAACAAATAGTTGATAAAATCAACATTTCTATCACAGAGAACTATAAAGAAGGAAAGAATGATTATTATGCAGAGCGTTATTGCAATATTGCAAAAGTAATGCGTGACTTTGCAAGAAATACGGAACTACAATCCTTACTATATTTAGGAATGGCATCTGCTAAAGATGACAAGGTCTCAACATTGCAGAAAGATGTGTTGAATTTTATTGTTGAAAAGGTTAATAAAGATGCCGGCCTAAGTGGTACTGGGGCTATACATTTATTTTATTTGACAAGTGCTTTGTTTGATGACGAAAAGGAACAAATGGCAGAGAGACTAAAGAATGGGGAGAAACTCTTTATCATTTCTACTTATAAAACTGTTGGCGCTGGACAGAATTTGCAACATCCTGTTAGTGGAATATATAAACCTTTTCTTGTAGAATTACCACAAAAAGAAGGCGACACACGGGGCTACACAGAAAAGGATATTGACAGCATCTACCTTGGAGATATCACACATCTTGTAGCTAACTTTAAAAACAGGAAGGAGTTTGATGAAGAAACCTTATTACGACACATTATCCAATCGGAAGAGCTATATGAAAACTTTGAAATTTCCGCTGGAACAAAAACAAAAATGATTCGAGCCGGTTTTGATACGCTTTCTAAAAATGAAGGTTCTGATATGTACAATGTTCTATCAAAACTACGTAGTATCAGTCTAATGCGTACACGAGATGTTATACAGGCTGTTGGGCGAATTGGCAGGACAAATCTGAGAAACCGAAGCGTAAGAATTTATATAGATGAAAATGTTTTATTAGGTCTGGATTCAAGTGTACTGGAAAAAATGTTACTTTCTCCAGAAATGAAAGAGATTTCTCATAAGACAATAAGAACAGACGGACATTACGCTGAACATGCTTCTGATATTTGTTACCGAGCAATTAAGAAAACTGAAGATGGTAGAAGGCTTATCAGCAGAATTCTATATAATAGTGAATTGAGAAAGTGTTGGTATCGTGATTACATAGAACTTTGGGAAGAGTTGCGCAAAACTGTTCTCAAATACCCAACGAGCCATACTGATGCATATTCGTCAGAACCGATAATTCGGAATCTATATATTGATAACGGCCAAAGTTGCCTAAATAAATATCATTTTGCCATTGCGAATGACAATTTTCACGACATTAGAATAGGTTTCGACGGAAAGTCCTCATTACAAAGAGAATTGCCAAAAGAAAGCCATCTAAATATTATTGAGGTTGGTGAAGAAGCCGCAAGGCTTTCAGTAATTATGAAATATCCTGGTCTTAAAGATTATTTCAAACAACAAGGATATGCAACAGAGTTTACTTCCGGACAATATATCATGTCACCTGTTCTATACCAAAACATATACAAAGGAGCCTTAGGTGAAATTGCAGGTAAATTTATTATTGAAGATTTTACGGGAATTAGGTTAAAAGATATTTGTAGTTCGATAGATTATTCGGAAGACGGTGCGCGCAAATACGAAAAGTTTGATTACATAATTGAAGGTAGGGATAGAGAATATGTTGATTTTAAACATTGGTCAATTAATACAAAATTTGATCAAACTGAAGTCTTTCATAAAATAAGGCGAAAAATGGACAAAATTGAGGCAAGGCGAGTATATGTCATCAATATTGTTAAGCCTCAATCACCGTATCGTATAGTAAAAAGCGAGGATGGAAAAATCGTCACAATACCTTATCTGATAGATAGAGAGGGAAAAATAGATCAAGATATTAAAACAAAAATAATGGAGGAGATATTATGCTGACCAATAAGATTATTGCCAATTTTTATTTTGAGGCTATAGATAGAGACTTTGATATTTTTGAGGTTACGAACGAATTAGACACAAACGTGGATATAAATATTTTGGATATAAACACCAAAGACCAAAGATATTTGGCACGAAGTGTCGTTTATACATGGGGTAGAACTTGCTATATGATGTTCGACAAGGGGGGAATGACTGATGTTTTGCTCAGAGACATCTTTGAGCAATCTAGTTTCGACGGGTATCTTGTGAAGAAAATAAACCTTTCAGAAAGACCTAATGGCTGTTTTCTCTTTTATGATAATTCACTCCTTTTATTACAGCTACTACTTAACTCTTTATCTACATCATACGATAAAGAAGAAAGATATAACAACCTAACAGGAAAATTGTATTACTTTAATCCTACGCAAAATAAAAAGGCAAGCCGTTCACTAATATTGCAAGAAATTTGCTTAGAGAAAGGTATGACTTTGTTTCCCAGGATTGTAACATTTCGAAAGATGCCTATTGGTTTCCGCGACCAAAACAATACTCCATACATTATTGATAAGAATACTTCAAGACTTAGAAAATTAATAAAGGCAGACAAACTCAAGGAAGCCTATTTTAAAAAAGGCTTTGATGGTACACATGCTAGTGCTCCATATATAGGTTTTTATTATCAAGATTATGAGATTTCAAAGGCAAAAGCCATGTACGAAGTATGTGAAGATATTAAAGAAAATTTGAACAAATATGTAAAGATTGAGTTTTCAAATTTTGAAATAGAAAGTGTTCAATCGGAAAACACAACAATCCATTCAGATTTTGAAATTAATGAGGTTGTTAGGAGAATAGCAACTAAAGGCATTCGATTTGTCAATCTTGCTGGAGAAAACGGCAAAGACACTCTCAAACAATGGAATAATGTATGTAAATCTTTAGGAATTCCTTGCAGAAGTGCTTCAAAAATCGATGATAACAAATATAACATTATCATTATTCATGATTCAAATTATTATAATGAGAATAATTTGAATGACCCTCATAAGCGCGATTATGGTTGTGCAATAGTTCAGCATGTTATAGCTGAACATTTCAGAGAAAAGACACCGACAGATATCCAAAATCTTAGCCCTCGCTACAAAGTTGTATTGACAGAATTGTTAATAAAAGAGGATGTAATGCATAGTCAAATATCACTCGTTGACTGGCATGATTTCGGATTTGACAAGCCAATATCATTCGTCACAAGAACCCCCTGCAACTCTAACGATGTCAAATGGAATGTTTTCACCGTCATAACAATTGATATTGATGGTTCGTTTGTAACAAAGACTATAAAAGAAAGCGATTGGAGTGTTGATTTGCAAACAAACTCGACAGATTATTCCATCATGGAATGTTTTAAAACGCAACATAATAATAATGATTTCCAAGTAGACATGGTTGTTTTTGAAGATATTGACAATCCCTATATTATCAGACATACAGGTGAACGCACAATTCCAGATGTAGAATATATTGGCAAGCAGATGGACAAAACGAATCCCAAACGAAAAATAAGGACTGGTCTTATATTGGAGCATCTTAATGCTTTTGAACTTGAATATGGCCATTCAGAATACTGCAATTTAATAAGAGAAATGTTAGAAAGATGTGGTGAGTATATATCAAGAGAAGATTTGCATATTAAAGGTTATAAGACAGAGAAAACACACTTTTATGATTATCTCGAATCTATGACAGGTGAAATTGTAACGCCAAAAATTAAAAGAAAGAAAGAAGATCCTGCACAATTGGACAATCTTGTTGGAATAAAATATTATCGTACACCTAAAAGTTCAAGTGGATATGATTCATATTCATATAGTTATACCGTAGGCTCTAAAGATTATTCTTCTTTCAAATTTAGTATTCCAAAAGCATATTTAGTTAGACAAATAATAAGAAAAAATAGATTAGAACCAGACAAAGACTTTGTAGAAAAACTATTGGGGTTAATGCAGGTTGGCTTTGTTAAATTTAAAGAGAATACCGTATTACCTTTTCCCAATAAGTATCTTAATGAGATTGTTAAATTGCTTACAGTTCGTGAGCCTTTTACGTTTGGTGTCAATCAGTAGTACAATTATGATTATTAATTCATATAAATATTATAGAAGATATTGAAACACAACCACCAATCAATAGATAAGTTTTCGAAACAGCAGCGGCATAATAATATGGCGGCGATTCGGTCGAAAAATACGAAGCAGGAGAGAATTCTTTGCGGAGCAAAGCGGCAAAGCCGAGCGGTGCGGCGGAGGAACTTACGGTTCAAGGTGAATGGTTAGGTTATTAGAAATAAGGATGGAATAAAAACGTGATAGAATAAAAAGAATACGAGATATGACGCAAGAGAATAAAGAGCTATTGATGAAGTTGCTGCAGCGGCATAAGGAGTTGGGCATTTCGGAGCAGATAGATTTTGACAAGTTCTATCTGTACTCTATTATCACGCACTCTACGGCCATTGAGGGCAGTACGGTGACGGAGGTGGAGGCGCAACTGCTGTTTGACGAAGGCATCACGAGCAGCAAGCGGACGATGCTGGAGCAGATGATGAACCTCGACCTGAAGGTGGCATACGACTTTGGACGGGAGTGGATCAAGCAGCATGAACCTATCACTGTGGATTGGCTCGTCTTGTTGGCCTCAAAGGTGATGGCTCGTACGGGCGGCGAGTATCACTCGATAGGCGGTGACTTCTCTGCTGCCAAGGGTGAGTTGCGCAAGTTGAATGTAACTGCCGGTACGGGCGGCAAGTCGTATCTGGCGTATCAGAAGGTGCCTGCACGTCTGGCTGCGTTCTGCGAGGAACTTAATCGTAGGCGCAAAGCCATTGACCCTGCTGACGTGGCTGCCATTTATGAACTTAGTTTCTGGGCGCACTATAAACTGGTGACGATTCACCCTTGGGCTGACGGTAACGGGCGTACTTGTCGCTTGCTGATGAATCTGCTGCAATGGGAGTTTGGCGTGCTACCGACAAAGGTGCTCAAAGAAGACAAGGCTGAATATATCCAGGCGCTGATTGACGCTCGCGAGCGTGAAGAAATAAGTGTTTTTGTTGAATGCATGACCAAACTACATTGTCAGCATCTACAATCGGATATCAATCAATTCGTGCAGTCTGTCGCGTCAGATATGGTCGATAAAGCGGCTTTGAAGCAGAAAATGGTCGACAAATGGTCGATAAAGCCCTCGTTGGCAGAGAAATTGGTCGATATTTTGGAATTTGTGACCGATAAAGACCAGATTACGACAGAAGCGATCGTCAGTCACTTTGGCTTCAATCTTACTACGGCCAAGCGCTATCTGCGCCAACTTACGGAGTTCGGTTATCTGGAGGCGCATGGAGGAAATAAGAACAGGACGTACGGTAAAACAGTAAAGGCTGGCTGAAGGGGCAAGAAAGAATAATAAGGAAACGAATAAAAACGTTATAAGAATAAAGAACGAGATATGATGACAAAAGAAGATATTAGAAAACTGATTGGGCAGGAAGAAGGTACTGAACTTGAGTACAAGTCTGCCAAGGGTGGATTCCCAGAGAGTTTCTGGGATACGTTCTCTGCCTTTGCGAATACGCATGGGGGCATCATCGTGTTTGGCATCAAGGAGAAGGACGGAAGACTGATTCCTGACGGACTCGATGACAGTCAGATAGCGAAATACAAGAAGACGTTCTGGGACTGTGCTCATAACAAAGGGAAGGTGAGCGCCACGATGCTGGCAGACCACGACCTGACGGTTGAGGAGATGGATGGCTGCAAGTTTATGGTGTTTCGCGTACCCAAGGCTGCCTACGACCTGAAGCCAGTGTATCTGAACGGCAATCCGTTTGGGAACACCTGGCGCAGAAACCATGAGGGCGACTACCACTGTACGGACTCGGAAGTGAGGCTGATGATGGCTGATGCAGAGAGTCAGAGGCAGTCGTTCGACAGCAAGATTCTTGCGAACTACACCATTGACGACATCGACCCCGGTACGCTCCGTGCTTATCGTCAGCGTTTTCTGCTCAGGCACGAGAATCATCCTTGGAACGAGCTGGACGGCATGGCGTTTCTGACCAAGATAGGTGCCTATCACGTGAACCGCGAGGATGGTACCGAGGGATTCACTCGTGCGGGCATACTGATGCTGGGAAAGACTGATAGCATCACCGACCAGAGTTGTGCTCCGCAATATTTCGTTGACTATCAGGAGAAGTTATCGTCTGACCCACGGCTGCGATGGACGGACCGTTTGTATCCTGACGGGACGTGGGAGGCGAACCTGTTCCAGTTCTTCTACAGAACGTATGGCAAACTGTCGCAACTGTTGCCTATGCCATTCATGTTGAAGGGTACTGACCGCCAGGAGGAATCGACGGCTCACGTCGCCCTGAGAGAAGCATTGGCCAATACGCTGATACACTGCAATTACGCCCAGCAGGGGAATATACTCGTGGTGGGAAGGCGAGAAGGCATTACGATGCGCAATCCGGGCTGCATGCTTATCTCGGTGGCTGACTTCTATGCGGGAAGTCACAGCATCTGCAGGAACCCGACGTTGCAGAAGTTGTTTATGTTCCTGGGGAATGGTGAGAAAGCTGGTAGCGGCGCAGACATTATCCGAAAGGGATGGGACGATAACCACTGGCCTGCACCGGAGTTGTCGGAGAGGACGCAGCCTGACGAGACGATGATGACTTTGCAGTTGGTACATGTTGAAAAAGACCAAGAGAGCAAGCGTAATGTCGGAGAGAATGTCGGAGAGGGTGTCGGAGAAGATGTATGGAATAGACTTACTGAAAGACAGAGACTTATAGTAAAGGAATTGCACAAATCTCCGGCATTATCAGCTAAAACGATGTCGGAGAGCATGTCGGTGTCTCCACGAACCATTGAAAGAGACTTGCAGAAGTTGACTGCTATGGGAGTAATTGCTCATGAGGGCAGCGATTTCGGAGGTGAATGGAAAGTGCTTATCGATGTTCCGGACATACCATAAGCATACTCTAAGCTGCTTTTAGGCTGCTTCTAAGCTTACTCACGAGTATGCCTAGAGTATGGGAAGAGCGAGAGAAGAAGGAGGATAAAGGCTGGCTGAAGGGGCAAGAAGGTATAATAAGAGAATGGATTAAAACGTTATAAGAATATATGGCAAAGAAAGAGAATAACGAACTGGTGAACAGAAATCAGGCTTTTCTGATTTATCAGGACGATAACGGCATCGCTCGGGTGAACGTGAGGTTCGAGGGCGAGGACGTGTGGCTGACGCAAGAGCAGATGATGGACTTGTTCGATGCTTCACAGCAGGATGTAAGCTATCACATCGGGCAGATATATGAAGATGAAGAACTAGACCCGGAACGAACTCACAAAAAATTTTTGTTAGTTCGACAAGAGGGCTCTCGTAGTGTCAGGAGACAGATAAGCCACTATAATTTGGACATGATTATTGCCGTGGGTTATCGGGGAACTGATAGACAAGGAAAAGGAGAAGAAGTAAATAAATGTGAGAAATGTCTCGCTAATTGATGTAGATGTAGACTTGTTATGAAACAGATAGAGGTCGTAGCAGCGATCATTCGCAAGGGAGATAAGATATTTGCTACGCAGCGGGGGTATGGCGAATGGAAAGACTGGTGGGAGTTCCCTGGCGGAAAGGTGGAGGCTGGGGAGACGCCGGAGGAGGCGCTTGTGAGGGAGATTCGCGAGGAGCTTTCAACGGAGATTCGTGTGGATGAGCTGCTCTGTACGGTGGAGTATGACTATCCTAAATTTCATCTCACCATGCATTGTTATCTCTGTTCGCTGCTGACGGAGGCGTTGCATTTGAATGAGCACGAGGCGGCGAAGTGGCTGGCAAAGGATGAGCTCGACAGCGTGAAGTGGCTGCCTGCAGATTTGGAGGTGGTTGACTTAGACTAGAAAAAGTTGTCACTTTAGGAGGCAAAAAAATGAAGTGACAAT
>ERZ842401.5622-NODE-5622-length-13797-cov-4.062655_pt1 | contig 13797 bp, 11 predicted proteins | sample MGYA00521270_ERZ842401 | MGnify/ENA primary metagenome ERZ842401 (study PRJEB31892, sample SAMEA3878208) | bioreactor metagenome | biome: Moose rumen | place: Sweden | collected 2011-10 | study: EMG produced TPA metagenomics assembly of the PRJEB12797 data set... | reverse complement strand
ACAGTTACAATGATATGCCTCGTGTTGAGGGGGGATTTTTCATGCGTGGGGTTTGTTTTATTAGTATAAAACCCTTGACAATTTCGGACATTTGCTGTATAATGGTATATTATATATGTAAATGCTGTGACGGAATTATCCGAACTGTCAGGGCTTGCAGAGAGGGAGCGGTCGGTGTGAGCTCCTGTGCTGACGTCGGTGGCTGACCTGAGCTTGCGCTGTGAAAACAGCGACGTATGCCTGCGTTAAAGGCTTCGAGTGGCAGAGGTAACTCTGCAATTTGGGTGGTAACACGGAGTCATCGGCTTCGTCCCATGTTTTGGGGCGAAGCCGTTTTTTATAGCAGTGAGCCGTGCTTCGATAAAACAGGAATTATGAGCTTTTAAGCGTGTTCGGTCTTATACTTTGCAGGAGAATTGATCATGTCGGACAGAAAAAATAAACGCAGCTTATCTGACATAGTTACAGTGATCGCTATCGCAGGTGCAATAATCCTGTTGTATATCCCAAGTGCTTTCATACCCGCAAGCTACGTGGGCGAGGATATCCTTGCCGTTATGAAAAAGACTGTGATCGCCACCCTGGTTAGTGACGCTGCGGCGATACTATGCTGCCTTTTTCTGGTTTACAGAGTCATTCGTGAGGTTGCAGCGCTGCTGCGTTCAAGGCGTTCCTTGAAAGAGCTGGAGAACTCCTTTTCAGATAGGGAAAGGGCAGTCCTGCAAATGCCGCATTTTGGCAGAAATATTGCCGTGAGCCTTATCATCTGCTCGTTCTTTTTGATCGTGCTTGCTGAAAGCGTTATCCATGTGTTTGTATCATCTCATGTTATTATGAGCACAGGCGAGCAGGACTACGGAGTAAAGCATACCGTGGAGGTTTTGCGCAGCATTGTTCTCGATGAACAGGAGGGCAAAGCTGTAACTGCCGAGCTTAAAGGTGTTGAGCTGCATAGCAGCACCGTATTTATAAGCGGTTCGGATACGAGCCGCGGAAGATACAAGAGATATTGCTGGCTGACAGACAACAGCGGCAGGTCTTTGCCTATAGGTCTTGCGGACTTCAGTGATATATTATCGGAAACGGAGAAATACTCCGAGGGCAGATATATAGTCAGGGTCGAGTATTATGAGCATTCGGGACTGATAAAGTCATACAGCGTAGAAAGCAGCCGCTGGGAGGTCGAGGAATATCCTCTTACTGACGTTGAGATATCTATCGACGATGACCTGACGCTGCACCGCCCAGCAGATATGAGCGAATACGGCGATATAGCCTGGGTCATAAAATGCAATGGCGAGATGCTCACCCTGGGCTCGTCAAGGGAGATCCACTATTTCAGCATAAACGCAAATAACCACGACAGCTTAGCCTTGGCAGAGCACAAAGCACTTTTTAAAAAGAAACCGGGAAATTATACTGCACAGCTTGTAAAGGTGTTCAGGTACAAAGACCCCGAGACAGGGCTTTATACCGACTTCGAAACTGCACCGATCAGCAATGAATTGTCTTTTACGGTAGACGACAGCGGTAAAATATCAAATCAATAATTTAGAGGTCATCTTACCTCTTATCTCTTACATCTTATATCTAAAGGAAGGAATGTTAAAAATGGAATGGACAGGTCTTAACGAACTGCGTGAGTCGTATCTGAAATTTTTTGAAAGCAAGGGCTGCCTGAGACATAAAAGCTATCCGCTGGTGCCTCAGAACGACAAGAGCCTGCTGCTGATAGTTGCAGGCATGGCGCCCTTAAAGCCCTATTTTACAGGTCAGGAGGTACCCCCGAGAGTGAGGATGACCACCTGCCAGAAGTGTATAAGAACAGGCGATATCGAAAACGTGGGCAAAACTGCAAGGCACGGCACTTATTTTGAGATGCTGGGCAATTTCTCCTTCGGCGATTATTTCAAGAAGGAGGCTATCGCATGGGCTTGGGAGTATGTTACCCGGGTACTGAAGCTGCCTGAGGACAAGCTCTATGTTTCGGTCTATGAGGAGGACGACGAGGCTGAGGAGATCTGGAACAAGGAGGTCGGCGTGCCCCTTGACCGTATAGTCCGCATGGGCAAGGAGGATAACTTCTGGGAGGCAGGCACTGACGGTCCCTGCGGTCCCTGCTCTGAGATCTATTTCGACAGGGGAGAGAAGTACGGCTGCGGCAAGCCTACCTGTAAGGTCGGCTGTGACTGCGATAGATATATGGAGTTCTGGAACCTGGTGTTCACCCAGTTTGAAAGACATGAGGACGGCACCTATACCCCCCTTGCACAGAAGAATATCGACACAGGCATGGGTCTTGAAAGACTGGCTGCCCTTATGCAGGACGTTGGCTCTATCTTCGATGTTGATACCGTCAAGGCTATCAGAGACCATGTGTGCCGCATTGCAGGCTGCGAGTACGGCGCTGAGTATAAAAAGGATGTTTCCATCAGAGTTATCACCGACCATATCAGAGCTGTCACCTTCTTGGCGTCAGACGGCGTTCTGCCTTCAAACGAGGGCAGGGGATATGTTATGAGGAGACTTCTCAGAAGAGCTGTGCGCCACGGCAAGCTGCTGGGTATAAACGGTCTGTTCCTCAAAGACCTTGTAAAGACTGTTGTTGAGTGCAACAAGGGCGAGTATAACGAGCTTGAAGAGAAGTTCGACTATATCGTAAAGGTGCTCACCACCGAGGAGCAGAACTTCAACTCAACAGTTGACAGGGGTATGAAGATACTTGAAGAGTATATTGAAAAAATGCAGGCTGAGGGCAAGACCGTGCTGGACGGTGAGAGCTGCTTCAAGCTTTCCGACACCTACGGCTTCCCCCTTGACCTTACAAGAGAGATACTTGAAGAAAAGGGTCTCACAGCCGATGAAGAGGGCTACGCTGTCTGCTACCGGAAGCAGAGAGAGACCGCACAGGCTGCCAGAAAGACCCAGGGCTATATGGGCGCTGACGAGACTGTTTTCCATAAGATAGACAAGAATGTGACCACCCTTTTCACAGGCTATGACAAGACCGAGGACACAGGCGTTATCTCCTACATCGCTACAGATGACGAGCTTATCGAGAATGCAGGAGTTGACGATGTGGTATACATCGTTCCCGACAAGACCTGTTTTTATGCCGAGAGCGGCGGACAGGCTGGCGACACAGGTGTTATCTCTACAGTAACAGGTAAAGCAGAAGTGCTTGACACCCAGAAGGCTGTGGGCGGCAAGTTCGCACTTAAAGTTAAGATAACCGAGGGCGCACTTTCGGTGGGTCAGCAGGTAAGCTTCAAGGTGGATAAAGCAAAACGCCTTGCCACCATGAGAAACCACAGCTGCGCACATCTTCTCCAGTCGGCACTCAGAACAGTGCTGGGTGAGCACGTTCATCAGGCTGGTCAGCTGGTAGACAGCCAGAGGCTAAGGTTCGACTTCTCCCACTTTGAGGCTATGACTAACGAGGAAAAAGCTAAGGTGGAGGAGCTTGTAAATAAATACATCTTTGATGCGCTGGATATCACTATGGAGGAAATGCCTATTGCCGAGGCTCAGAAGCTGGGCGCAATGGCGCTGTTCGGCGAGAAGTACGGCGAAACTGTAAGGGTCGTTACAATGGGCGATAAGGCAGAAGCCGCATCTATCGAGTTCTGCGGCGGTACTCACCTTGATAACACATCCAAGATAGGTCTGTTCAAGATAATCTCCGAGAACTCGGTGGCATCGGGCGTCAGAAGAGTTGAAGCCGTTACCGGTACGGGAGTGCTGGAGCTGCTCAATAATAATGCAGATACCATCGTCAAGGCAGCCGAGACCCTCAAAGTCAATAACCCTGCCGAGCTTGTGAACCGCTGCGGTGCCGTTATGCAGGAGGTAAAGACTCTCGAAAAGGAGAGGGATGCTCTTGAAGCAACTATAGCTAATATGCGTTCAAAGGCGCTGCTGGATAATACCACCGAGGTAAAGGGCGTTCAGGTGGCAGCCGCCGCTCTTGAGAACATCAAGCCCGATGTTTTAAGAAAGATAGCCGATGACCTCAAGGGCTCAAAGAGTGACCTTGTGGCAGTTATAACCACAGTGAACGGCGATAAGGCTAACCTTGTGGTAGCCTGCGGCAAGGAAGCAGTAGCAAAGGGCGCCCACGCAGGAAAGATAGCAGGAAAGATAGCTGCACTGACAAACGGCAAGGGCGGCGGACGTCCCGACTCTGCAATGGCAGGCGTCGGCGACAAAAATCTTATAGCTGACGCTCTGGCAAAGGCTGCTGATGTAGTCGGCGAATTTGTGAAATAAAAGGAGGACTTAAAAATGGCTGATTGCTTATTCTGTAAAATAATAGCAGGTGAAATACCCTCTAAAAAGATATATGAGGACGAGCTGGTGTATGTGTTTGAGGATATCGCCCCCACAGCGCCTGTTCACTATCTCTGCATTCCCAAACAGCATATATCCAAGCTTGATGAAGTGACTGAGGATAACAGCGCAGTTATCGCTCATATCTATGAGGTCATTGCCAAGCTTTCAAAGGAGCTTGATCTTAAGGACGGCTTCCGTGTAGTTTCAAACTGCGGTGAGTCCGCAGGACAGAGCGTGTTCCACATACATTTCCACCTGCTTGCAGGCAGACCCTTTGCATGGCCTGCAGGCTGATCTGACAAAATCGCTGCCGTAAGAATCTTACGGCAGCTTGCATATATGGCGGTGAGGATATGACCAGAAAGCTGGCATGGGCAGGCTTTTCGTTCTGGGCAGCGCTGGCGCTGTCGGCGATATTCAAAAGCGGATATAACAGAGTTCTTCTGCTGGCGGCATTGGGGCTTGGTATCATCGCCTTTGCTGCCCTTGATAAGTACAGAGCGCAGACTGTTACCTGTGTGTTGTTTTTCACGGCAGGTATTCTGGTGAATACTGCCTACACAAACAATGTTTATGATAAGCTGACAGTCCTCGACGGCGAGGTCGTGACCATTAACGGCTATGTCAAGGATATGTCCGTTACAAAGGCTGAAAGGCTGGACAGGGTAGTGGTCTGCGGCAAGGTCAACGGTAAAAGGACCGAGATAAGCTTTTTTCTCCCTGCGGACGATTATCACTATTTTGATGAAATATCCGTCACCGGCAGGGTCAACAGGATAACCGACAGCGTTAAATTTCAGGGCGAAAGCTATTACTACTCAAAAAGTGTATTTTTGCAGGGCAGCCTTGCTGAGAGCTGCGAACGCTCGGGCAGATGTCTGCACCCTGTTCTCAGGGATGTCAGGGAATACCGTGACAAGCTTTTTATGCTGATTAATGAGATAGCTCCCGAAAATGAGGGCGCTTTTCTGTCGGCAATGCTCTGCGGCGATAAAAGCGAGATGACTGAGTCGATGAAGGAGAGCATTTACCGCTGCGGTCTGGGGCATATATTTGCCGTCTCGGGAACACATCTGGTCATTGCGGCTGCGGTTTTCTCGGCGGTAATAAGCAGGCTCGTCAGGATACGAAAGCTGGAATTTCTGCTGTCGCTCATAGAGATATGGGGCTTTGCGGTCTTTGCAGGTATGTCGGTAACTGTGGTGAGGGCTGCGGTGATGATGACCCTGTCATCAGGCGGCTTCCTCTTCGGCAGAAAGAGCGACTGCGCAAATTCGCTGGGGCTGTGCGCACTGCTGCTGACTGTCAGCCAGCCTTACTGTGCCATTTCACCGTCCTTTGTGCTGTCATTCACGGCTGTATTTGCCATAGGTGTTATAACTCCCAGAATAAATGAGAATGCCGAAAGCAGCGAAAGCTTTGCCATGACGGATAAGCTTCTTGGTACATATGTTGTGCCCACGGCAAGCCTTTTGTTCTTCACAGCACCTGTGTCCGCTGCGTTTTTCGGCGGAGTATCGGTGGCTGCGGTGATAAGCAATATTCTGCTTGTGCCGCTGTGCGTAATATCATTACAGCTGTGCTTTACCGTGGTGCTCACAGGGGGTATCTATGTTATTGCAAGACCCCTTATAACCTGGGCGGCACTGTCAGTAAAGCCTGTGCTGTGGAGTGCAAAGCAGCTTTCACGTATAAAGGGGCTTTATGTTTCGGTATCGTCATATAAAGCGGTATTCACAGTGCTTTTGCTCACTGCTTTTATCCCCGTTATTTACGGCATTTTAACTCACAAAAGGCGAGCTTTTACACTGGTCTGCCTTGGAGCGGTGTGCGTCTGGACGGCGGCTTCAAATATCGCAAGACTGCTTGATGATACATACAGAGTCACCATTCTCACCGACGGTGAAAGCAGTGCGTATATCCTTAGCAGCGGCAGTAAGGCAGCCATTTTCGATGTGGGCAGCGCAGGCAGCCTTGACCGTGCGATACAGAGCGAGCTCAACCAGAAGGGATTTGACGAGCTTGAATTTGCCTTTATCTCAGAGCGCGGTGTTACAACAGCCTCGGGCTATGAGGAGGAGCTGTTTTTGCAGCCGGGCAGGATATTTATTACAGATGAACCAAAAACTCATGTGGGAAGAAAGCTCAGCGACAAGCTGATAGTTTTACCCCGCGGCAGCGTTACCGATCTTGGAGACCATACCGTGACCTGCAGTGACGATGGATTTTTGGTGAAATATAACGATGATGAAATGTTCTTTGGTGAGAGCAGTATTGTAATAAACGGCGCTGAGTATGACCTTTCCGACCAAAACACGCTGCTTGAAACCGATTTTGAGACTTTAGAGCTAAGGAGTGAGGGCTGATGGGAGCGACTAATGCTACACAGATCACTAAAAATGTTAAAAACGGCGAAGCTGCAAGCCTTTACTACTTCTACGGTCACGATGTTGCAGCGCTTGAAAGCTTTGTGGGCAGGCTCATAACCACCCTTTGCCCCAAGGACGCCCGGTTTATGAATTATCATAAATTTGACGGCAGAAAGCTTGATATAGCTGCCATCGCCGACGCCTGCGAAGCTCTGCCCATGTTTGCCGACAGGGTAGTGGTAGCCATAAACGACCTGAGAATGGAGGACGTTGCCAAGCAGGACGGCGATGATCTGAGGAAGATACTCTCAAACCTTTCTGAGACCACAACAGTCATCATCTACGCCACGGGGGTCGATCTTTATAAAAACAAGCGCAGCCTCAGCGATAAAAACAAAAGGTTCTGCGATTTCTGCGCAAAGCACGGCGATGTGTGCGAGTTTGCTTACAAAACCCCTGCCGAGCTCGGCAGGAGCATTGCAGCCACCCTTTCAAAAAGCGGCTGCACAATAAATAAACGAAACGCCGAATATATAGCGGAGATATGCCTTTGCGACTCGGCTTTTATAAAGCAGGAGCTTAAAAAGCTCTCAGCCTATGCTCAGGGCAGAGAGATAATGCGTGAGGATATCGACGCCTTGTGCGTTAAGCATATCGAGTCGGACGGGTATGATCTGGCTAAAAACATACTCAACAACAACGCAAGGTTTGTTTTTAACCGTATCAGCGAGCTGGAAATGCAGAATTACGACGCTTATGAGATACTCAGCATTATCGGGTTCTCGCTGACGGATATTTACCGTGCAAAGCTGGCAAGATCGTCAGGCTTTGATCACAGGCAGGCGGCTGCCGATTTCGGCTATGCCAAAAACCGTGAGTTTGCGGTGAAAAAGGCTTACGATATCTGCGGCAATATGTCGCTTGCCAAGATAAGGGCGGTGATCGGCATAATATCACGCACCGACCTTGCCCTTAAAACAACATCAATGGATAAAAAGGCAGCTATGCTGGCTCTTGAACAGAGCATTGCCCAGTGCTTTATGGCTGAAAACGGCAGAAGGTGACCCCATGGAAAAAATAAGGCTGAAACAGGCTGTAGTTGTTGAGGGCAAATACGATAAGATAAATCTTTCAAAGCTTATTGACGGCGTTATAATCACCACCGATGGCTTCGGCATATATAAAAATGCCGAAACTGTCAGGCTTATCAGGTTTTATGCAAAAAACGGCGGTATAGTCATACTTACCGACTCTGACACGGCAGGGCAGCAGATAAGGGGCAGGATAAAGAGCCTTGTTGACAATGCCGATATCGTCAACGTATACTGCCCTGTGGTATTCGGCAAGGAAAAGCGCAAAAGCAAGCCCTCAAAGGAGGGCAAGCTGGGGGTAGAGGGCGTTGACACAGCAGCCCTCAGAGCTGCCTTTGAGAGAGCAGGGCTGATAGGTGATGAAATAGTCAAGCGTGAAAAGGTCACAAAGGCTGATCTTATCATGCTGGGTCTCAGCGGTGCTCCCGACAGCTCACAGCTGAGAAAAGAACTGGCAAGGTCTCTTGAGCTGCCTGAGAACCTTTCATCGGCGGCGCTGCGTGATGCGGTGAGCACCCTGTTCGGCAGAGAGCGATTTATCGAGTATTTCAAAGACTTCACAGGGAGGAAATAAATGGTAAGTATAAGCTTTATATATTTTTTCCTTCCTGTATTTATGGGCATCTATTCGCTGGTGTCCTCGAAGGTGAGAAAAAAGCTTTTGCCGCTGTGCACAGCGGTGGTCGTCTGCTGGGCTGAGCCGCTGGGCATAATACCCCTGACGGTCAGCGTCCTCAGCGCCTATCTGGGCGGTATCTTCATATTCAATTTCAGAAATAAGCCTGTAAAGCAGAGGATATTCCTGATAACAGCTGTGGCGCTCAACACCGCAGGTTTTCTGCTGTTTCATAAATGCCGTTATGACGGCTCTGACCTTATGACGATACTTGGCTGCAAATCACTGCTGAAAACGGCAGCGGTGGTGGGTGCGGCGGTATATCCGCTCAATTCCATCTCATACTGTGTTGATATCTACAGGGGCAAATACCGCTGTGAGCACCACTTTGATATGGTGGCTGGCTTTGTGGCGTTCTTCCCCACCTTTACAGCAGGACCCCTCACACGTTTTGATAAAATGAGAAAGTGCCTGAGAAAGCCCACCGTGTCATTTGCATCAGGCGCTAAGGGCATAAGGCTTTTTTTGCAGGGGCTTTTCAGAAAGCTGATACTCTCAAACACCATGTTCGAGCTTTGGCAGAATGTGCGTGAGATCAGCCTTGATAAGCTGCCTGCTATCTCGGCATGGATAGGTATGCTGGCATTTGCACTGTTTGTGTATTTCGAGCTCAGCTCATTTTCGCTTATGGCTTCGGGCATAGCTTTACTTATGGGGTTTGAGCTGCCCGAAAATTTTGATGACCCCTACACAGCTTCAAGCTTTAAGGAGCTTATCAGAAGATTTAACATCACCCTATACAGGTGGAACAGGCGGTATATACACCACTCGATATCAAAGGGCGGCAGCAAGACCGCCGATATCGCAGGCTTCTGCATTGCGGTGTTAATGGGCGGCTTCTGGTACGGTATATCCGCAAGGGTTCTGATATTCAGCCTTGCGGTGCTGCTTATGCTGGTGCTGGAAAAGCTGTTTGAAACACCTTTGAAAAAGCTGCCTGCCTTTGTCAGAAGGCTCATATTCCTGTTCATGTTCATGTGCATAATGCCCCTTCTGGCGTTCTCGGCTCCTGACGAGTCTATGAGGTATATCGGCGCCATGTTCGGCTCAAACCATGCGGCGGTGGATATGCTTTCACAGTATCTTACAGAGACCTATCTGCTGTTTTTGGTGATATGCATCATGGCGGCAGGTGGACTTCTGAACTCAGCCTATAAAAAAGCCGAGCATTTAAGCGAGTATCTCACGGTGATAATACAGCCTGTGCTGACCATAGCAATGCTTTTGTTATGCACGGCATTTCTCATCGCAGGCAAAGGCAGTCTTACTGGCTTTTTGCTGTAGGGAGGGCAGGACTATGAAAAAGTTTTCTGATGCAATAACTGTCATATCGTTTTTTACCATACTTGTCATGTTTGCGGTCAGCGTGCTGTTTTTCAGCGGCAATAAGGATTTTGAACTCTCCGGCAGCGACCCCGGTGAGGTGAGAGATGCGGTGAATGATTATGTTGACAGCAATTTTCCGCTGTCGGCTAACTGGCGCTCGTTGTATGCCAACCTTATGCTGCTCACAGGCAGAGTTCAGTTTGACGATGTGTTTTACACCGATGAAAGGCTCATAAGGTCTTATGACTCCATCGACCTTGACAACGGCATGGATAATGCGGACAAGATAAATACCCTTGCGGATATGTATTTAGCCCCTGTTTATGTTATGCTATCACCAACTGCCGCAGGCATTTACAGCGCAGACCTGCCCGAGTATGCCGCAGATGACGAGCAGAAGGACAGCATAAACAAGATATATATGGAGCTTGATAAAAAGGTGGGCACTATTGACGCCTACTATCCTCTGTATTCTGCCAGAGATGAATATATTTTCTACCGCACCGAGGACCTGTGGACCTCATTCGGAGCATATTATGCCTACTGCGGCTCGGTGGGGCAGCTGGGGCTTGAAGCCAGCAAGCTGCAGAATTACGATCAGGAGTATGCTTCATCATCATTCACGGGCAGCCTTTATGCCAAAGCCATGTGCAGCGGTATACTGCCTGACAGGATAAACATTTTCAGATCGAAATACCAGAGCCCTGTTGAGAGCGTTGAACTTGAAAAAAACGGCGAGGTAAAAAAATCAGGCTCGGTATATTTCCGCTCGGCACTTAAAAGCGGCAGGCAGACGGATATCTTTCTGCAGGGGGATAATTACGAGCGTGTGACCGTAAGGACCGCCTCAGAGGACGCACCTACCCTGCTGGTGATAAAGGGCAGCTTTGCAAATACGCTGATACCTTTCTACACTCCCCACTACCGTGAGATAACCCTGATAGACCCCGAGCTTGTAAAAAAAGCAGGCAAAAATATAACGGATTATGTCAATCCCAACAGGTATGACCAGATACTTGTAATGTACGATGTTGAGAGCTTTTGCGAAGCAGACTGCTTTGATGTCCTCACCGCCGAGAGAAAGTCTAAACAGGCTGAGAGCGGTGAAGAGGACTGAGCTGGCTAAATGATAAAACGATTTAAGAAAGGGTGTTTGAGATGAGCAGTATTTATAACAATCTTAACCTTATTGATCTTAATGATTTCCCCGTAGCATGGTGGGAAAAGCTTCTGGAGCTGGGGCATGAGATAAGGCTGCGCCCGGGGGATTATTCCGAGAGGTGCAAGGGCAGGATAATGGGAACTTTGTTCTATGAGCCCTCCACCAGGACCCAGATGTCCTTCCAGACAGCTATGCTGAGGCTGGGCGGTACTATAATAGGCTTTGATAACCCTGCGACATCATCTGTGGCAAAGGGCGAAAATATCAAGGATACCACAAAGATAGTATCGGGCTATGCGGATATTATGGTCATGAGACACCCTGTGGCAGGCTCGGTAAAAGCGGCGGCTCTCACTGCCGACTGCCCTGTTATAAACGCAGGGGACGGCGGACATCTTCACCCCACCCAGACCCTCACCGACCTTCTTACCCTTAAAGAAGAAAAGGGCAGGCTTGATGGGCTGACCATAGGCTTCTGCGGCGACCTTAAAAACGGCAGAACGGTTCATTCGCTCATAAAGGCGATGTCCTGCTTCAAGGATAATAAGTTCGTGCTTATCTCTACCCCTGAGCTGGCACTGCCTGCATACATAAAGGACGTGCTGTCGGCAGGCGGTCACAGGTATACCGAGGTAGCGAGCCTTGATGACGCTGTGGGTATGCTGGACGTGCTCTATATGACCAGGATACAGCAGGAGAGGTTTGCAAGCAAAGAGGAATATGAGAAGCAGAAGGGCTGCTACATACTCGATAAGAAAAAAATGGCTAAGGCTAAAAAGGATATGATAGTTCTGCACCCGCTGCCCAGAGTTGACGAGATAGCTATTGAGGTGGACGACGACGAGAGAGCTATGTATTTCAAGCAGGCTAAGTACGGTATGTATATCAGAATGGCACTGATACTTACCATGCTGGAGAGCAGGGACAAGCCTATGCCCCTTATCACAGGCTCGCTCCACCCACACCAGAAATGCTCAAACCCCGGCTGCATAACTCATAAGGAGAAATACCTGCCCCACTATTTCAGAGGCAAGAGCACCATGCTTGAATGCGAATACTGCGATGAGAGGACCTTGGTGGAGTGATAGACTGTTTTGTAGAAACTGTAAATTTTCATCATGTGATGTTGAAATCATCAGCAAAATGTGCTACAATGTTATTTGGTGCAGTCAGAATGCACCGGGATATTTATTACCCCTGCGGCGAGTAAAGTCAGGGGGCGAACGGAGCTTAGTAAATGGGAATGTCAGATCAGGAGTTTTACGAGCTTTACGGCAGAATGCCAAGGCGTAATAAAAAGAAAAAGATAAAAATTTACTGGCATAGGATCATAATCGCACTTATCATACTGATAGGTCTGATAGTCGGCTTGGTAAAACTTGTTACATTTACAGTAGGCAAGATCAAAGGCAGCAATGACGACAATAAAGCGGCAGCAGCTGATAACAGCAGCACAGCCCGTGAGGATAAAAAGACTGAAAAGGATAACGGCGAGCAAAAGCAGGAGGAGCACATCATCTATTCCGATGTGCAGCTGATAGTCTGCGTAGATGCAGGTCACGGCGACTATGATGCAGGTACCACCGACCGTGACGGCACCAGGTATGAAAAGGACGATGACCTTGCAATTGCGCTGAAGGTGAGAGATTATCTCGAAAGCTGCGGCGTAACCGTTATAATGACAAGGGAGGACGACAGCTTTTTAGAGCTTGGTGACAGATGCGAGATAGCCAATGAAGCAAAGGCTGATTTTATGCTTTGCCTGCACAGGAACAGCTATGACGGCGATATACAGGGCGTTGAAGCATGGGTGCATAACAGCGAACCCACAGCAGATACAACTCTTGCCAAGAACCTGCTTGCCGACCTTGAAAAAGCAGGCATATCTGCCAACAGGGGTGTGCAGTACGGATATGTGGGCAATTCTCACCTGAATTACTATATCAACAATGATACAGTAATGCCCAGCGTACTGCTGGAGCTTGGCTTCCTCACCGATGATCTGGATAACCAGCTTTTTGACGAGAATATAGACGCATACAGCGTGGCGATAGGCGATGCGACCATAGAGACCGCCATACAGCTGGGCATAATCGACAAGGACGGCAACAGGCTCAAAGAGGGTCAGCTGATATCTGAGGAGAAGCCCATCAACAATAAGGATAACAGCTACAGTGAGGATAACTTCGATATAGAGTACACCGAGCCGGGAACTACCCCGGATGTATACAACACCCAGGAAAACGAGGTGTTTGGCGAAGAAGCCGACGGCGAATATGACGACGGCTATGAAGACGGCTACTCTGAGGAAGACTACGGCACTGATGATTACTACTGATAAAACAAAGCCGAAGAGCATAAAAACTCTTCGGCTCTTTTACTTTTATTTAGTAAGCTCAGTACCCAAGCTCTTTTCTCACCAATTTGAATTTTTCAAATTCTTCGGTAAGGCGCGATATGCAGTCATCAAGTCCCTTCGGCGAAAATTCCTCGGAGAATTCAGCCTGAAACTTGCTTACCTTGTCGATACATTCAAGTCCGTACCATACCTTGACCTGCAGCTCGCTCTGCTTTTCATCATCAGCCTTGCGCTTTAGGGGCACTATGCGGTAGTTGAAATATTTATAAAGGCTGCCTGCCCAGATGTTTTTTTCATCAAAAAAAGTAAAGGTGGGCAGGTCAAAATAACCGTGAAGCATTCAATACATCTCCTGTCCTTTTGTGTTGTGGGATTATTATAACATAAAGCCGCAGGCGTTAAGTCTGCAAGCGGAGCTTCAGCGCCGCAGTCCATGCGATAGCATGGGCTTTGGCTTTATTATAACATGAAGGCGAACGGTC
>ERZ842401.5621-NODE-5621-length-13802-cov-26.905361_pt1 | contig 13802 bp, 7 predicted proteins | sample MGYA00521270_ERZ842401 | MGnify/ENA primary metagenome ERZ842401 (study PRJEB31892, sample SAMEA3878208) | bioreactor metagenome | biome: Moose rumen | place: Sweden | collected 2011-10 | study: EMG produced TPA metagenomics assembly of the PRJEB12797 data set... | reverse complement strand
CCCTGGGTCGTGGTGATGACCTGTGGGTGGCGAGACCAAAGGCTGAAAGGCCAGATAGGTCGGAAAAGGCTGCGGTGCAGGACATTGCGGGTAAGAAGAATTTCGTAACGAAGATTCTGATGAGGTTTACATCCAAATAGTCGGCAAAACTAGTTTGAAACACGACCTCGCGGGATTGGGTTACGCCTTCATAGGCGTACCCTTTCCTTGTATATCGTGTTAGGGCCTGTTTGCCGACGGCTCGGATGTAAGTATGCAAGGGATGAGGGTGCGCTTTCTTTGTCCCTTTATATCAAGACCCCATTTGCTCGTATAAGTGAAATAACGAAAATAGTAAATGAAGGAATGTTTAAAGTAATATGGGATTCTGAATATAACGGTGTACGACTGACGATGTCGTCGAAGGGGGATGCGCTTAACGTGTCACCCCGGCCTGTGTTCTGGGAGGAATTGGACTTATTAGGACTCAACAGAAAAGGGTGGATATATCCCCATGTGGAAGAACCTCTGTTGTGGGCATGTGACCGTCGCTACTTTTATAAGGGCCAGTTCGTGCTTGAGGTGAAAGGCGGTAACGTGTTCGATGCTCCGACGGTGGTACAGCAGGAAGGTTTCGAGACGCTGACTCTCCAGCCTGTTGATATGGAGCGATTGCGTTCTCGTAATGAAGATACAATGTTCATCATCGAGCATGAGGCAATGGACTTCATCAACCAAACCTATCGTCGGTATAAGAATATCCGTGAGGTTTCACAAAAGAATCCTGATTTAGACTTCCAGCAATTAGCCACATCACTCGGCAAGAAAACAAAGGAAGAACATGTTGTCGTGAAAGAGGATTGCGACAGCTTCGACGTGATGCCGTTGAGCAAGGCTGAAGAACAGGGAAAGGCACCGATACTGAATAATGACATAGAATTATTTGTGGTATCTTTCTCTGGTGGCAAGGATTCTCAAGTAACTCTAGATTTAGTTACCAGAGTAATTCCAAGTGAAGATATAAAGGTGGTTTACTCTGATACAGGATACGAATTACCTTCCTCATTAGATTTGTATAAACAAGTCGAATCAGTTTACAAAGAACAATATCCTACAATAGAATTTTACACGGCAAAGAACCATGAGGAAGTTCTTACCTACTGGGATATGATAGGTTCTCCGAGTAATGTGCATAGATGGTGTTGTGGCGTTATGAAAACAGCCCCACTCTATAAGCTCCTAAAAGAAGTTGCTTTGTTAGGAAGGCAACCTCACGTTCTTTCCTTTATTGGAACAAGAGCAGAGGAAAGCCTTCGCCGCTCATCGTATCTTAAGGTGGCAAAGGATGCAAAACACACAAATGTTATAAACGTAAGTCCAATATTAGAATGGAACACAACAGAAGTGTGGCTTTATCTTTTTCTGAAAAATCTACCAATAAACGATGCCTATAGAAAAGGACTAGGACGTGTTGGATGCATAGTTTGTCCGTTTGGTTCTGATTGGAATGACTATTTGTGTAATCATGTTTTCCCAGAAACTGCAGCTCCTTTTATAGAAAAAATACGAGAACTTGTTCGCAAAAGGGGTGTCAAGGATGTTGATAGCTATATAAAGACCGGTAATTGGAAAATAAGAGCGGGTGGAAAAGGTGGTGAAACGCATTCTAAAGTTAGCATTATAAGCACAGCACAAGCTCCAGATTTCAAGGCTTTATTGACTTACCCTAAAGAGAATGTTTTCGAGTGGTTAAAAGTCTTGGGACCATCTTCATGGGAACAAAAAGATAACGTTCAAATAGGGCAGATAAGATATTACAAGGCAATCGTTGATATTAGATTGACCTTTGATGACAAGAATCAAACTGTCTTTGTAGAAGTCCCAAATATTGCGATAAATCCTCAATTTGTTAGTCATCTTAGGCGAATATTAAACAAGGTTACCTATTGTGTACATTGTGAACTATGCGAAGTTGAATGTCCTTCGGGTGCCCTTAGTGTAGTGCCTATTGTCAAGGTTGACGAAAATAAGTGTATTCATTGTCGCCGCTGCCTTGATTTCAAAGATGATGGATGTATCTCTGCAAATTCCCTAAAACAGGCAGAGGGGATAAAGACAATATCGAAGAAAGACAAGAAAACGACAATTAATCGTTATAACAACTTTGGATTCAGAGAGAAATGGCTTCAGTTCTACCTCGAACATATTGATACATTTTTCGAAAATGACGAGCATGGAATAAACAAGGATAACCAGATGAATCCATTCTTGAATTGGATGCGCGACTCTGACATTCTCAAATCAGGTTCTAAGGAAATCACAGAGATAGGTAAGTTGTTCGCTGAAAAATACTCATTGAAACCAGAGATCGTTTGGGAACTGATTTGGATTAATCTAACATGCAATTCTGAGATTTGCAATTGGTATGCAGGCAGCATCAATTATTCATTGCCATATAAAAAAACAGAGATTGAGGCAAAGATGGATATGGATCCCGACCTCGATATGTATGGCAGTTCAGTTAAGAAAAATGCTCTTGGGGCACTTCAAAATGCGTTTGTTTCATCACCTCTGGGAAACAAACTGCAAGTTGGTATTATTTCGAAAGATGATAGTAACAAGCCTGTGTTCTCAAGGACACCTCACAATACCTTATCGCTTGTTGCGGTAGCATATTCTCTATACCGCTATGCAGAACGACAGAAACGTTACTTACTAACAGTATCAGAATTTTATGACGAAAAACAGAAGGAAGGTTTCTATCGCCAGTTTGGTATTGACCGTGAAGTTCTGGAGAGACTTTTGCTTAGCTTGCAGGAAGAAAGTAATCATGTGCTCCGAGCTGAATTAAATATGGGACTTGATAATATCATCCTTCGTGAGGACCTGACCTCCTTAGACATACTAAAACTCATGCTCTAACCGAAACAAATAAAAAACCAATAACAATAATATATAATGGCAACAAAATATTCAGACTTTATCAAGATGCAGGACTTCCTGCCGGTCTATGACATGACGGACGAGACTCCTGAGATGTGGCGCACCTTTATTCCTACAAAGCAGTTTTGCGACTTGATGGAACGTAGCCTGACAGCCATTACATCGCATGAAATTAGCAAGCGGCGATCTATGTGGGTGCGAGGCACTTTTGGTACGGGTAAAAGTCATGCCAGTAGTGTGGTGCGTCACCTGCTCTGTGACCCTATCAATGAGGTGAAAGACTACATACAGAATCTTCCTAATGAGTCCTTGCGGGCCAATCTACAGGCTATTCGCAAACAAAAGGCTTACTTTCCCGTAGTACTGAAGGGTGTGGAGGGTGCTTACAACATTCCTCGTTTCTCATTATCAATTCAAAAGCAGACAAAGTTGGCCTTGGCAACTGCTGGGTATAAAGACTTAGTTGTTCGTTCTGACTTTGACAAGGCAGTTAATTGGATAGAAGGCCATAAGGCACGCATACCAGAACTATTAGAGTTGAGTGACGAACTGGCATCGGAGGCTCCTACTTACGAAAAATTATTAGCAAAGCTGAAAACGCAAGACATTGACGTGTTTCTGCATTTAGAAGAAGTGTTGGCTGCAGATGACACCTACCTTACTACCGACAGCATCAGCGACTGGCTGGTTGAAGTGGAGAAGAAGATAGAAGAGGCTGGCATTGCTGACGGATTGATTATCTTCTGGGACGAGTTTACCAGCGTTATGGACACATTGAAGAGTGACCGTATCAATGTACTACAGAATATTGCTGAGAAATCACAGAATAACAACGTTTTTCTCTACCTTATTTCGCATCGTACAGAGAGCAGTAGTCAGGATGCCAAAGGAAAAGATATCGCGAAGATGGGTGATCGCTACGACAATGTTGAATACCTGATGGATGAAATCTCCACTTACCTAATCTTGCGTCACACATTCACCATTCCTGACAAATCACAATTGGCTATGATGGCATATAGCATAGCCAGCAAGTTAGATACAAGCCTCTATGACTACCTCTGTGAGAGTAATTCACCTGATGAACGAGAGCACATACATAGTCTATTCCCGTTACATCCATATACTGCCTTTCTCTGCTCAAAGATGTCGAACATTATGGGTTCGGCAAACCGTAGTGTGCTAAAGTTCATGAATGATGAGCAGAATGGATTCAGAGGCTTTATTAACGACGAAAACAACTATGCGCAGAAGATGATGCTGACAGCCGATTGGCTATGGGATTTTTTCTATGCCGATTTTGGTCGTGACCCTCAGTATTCTTCTATAGTCAGTACTTATACCAACTATGTTGGCCGAGTGGAGAAAATGGGTGACGATTATATAAGAGTTTTCAAGGTCATATTGCTCTTGAATGTTCTGATTGTGAAGATGGAGGGTATCGGAATTAAATACAAGGATGATGCGCGATCTAACAGATTTGGGCTAGATGAAGATTCCTTGAAGTTAGTATTTTCTGCCGACCGCTGTAAGGATAAAATAACGAACATCTTGAATTGGTTGAACGACAACAGAATCGTTGTGCGCGACCTATTCAATGAGTATAAAATTTCTATGTCCGCATATAACTCAACGGAAATCATCCAGCAGCGGACAAGAGCAAAAGGTGAATACAAGCTGGCTGTTGACTATATGCGGTTTAATCAGCCAAGTTGGGATGAGCTCGTCAGACTTTTCCTTGTTGGTGAACGGCTTCTGCGAAAGTGTGAACCGCAGTTCTATTCGTGTGAGGAGGGTGAACATGTGTTGAGGAGTAAGTTAAATAAGTACACACGAGAGAAACCCAATTACTTGCATGTAGCTATACTTTTTTCCATTACAGACGAGCAGAGAAACATGATGCATAATCGCGTACGAGAATTCTCTGAGGAATTTGAAGATTGTCTTTTCATTCTTCCTTCACAGGTTCTTACTGAAAAGACTCAAAGTCTGTTTATTGACGCGGTAGCCCACGCTAGCGTGAGCCGATCACATCACAATACTAATGAAGCCAGCCAGTATGAGAATGTTGCCAAGGAAAACATCGATAAATGGAAGAATCGATTGATGGGCGGAGATTCTCTCTTGTTTTTCAGAGGCGAGGTGCATGCCGATGGGAATTTCAGTAATATAGGTAATGACATCAACAGACGGTACAGCCCCATTCTGTTTCCACATGGCATGGAAAGTGTAAAAACCATTCAAGGAGTTCAAATGACGTTCTTCGCGAACAAAAACTACAAAGCGCTTTCACTTCAGATGCTGCAAATGCGAACACGAGATGAGCTCCTTGCTTTTACAGGCTCCAGCATTCCTGCTAAGAAAATTTTCTTGGATGGAACCAATAATCTGTTGAATGACGTTTGCGAATTGACAGAAACAGCAAAAGAAGGAGATTCATGGCTTGTAATTATCTGCAATGAGGTTGATCGCCTAATGGCAGCTGCAAGAAAAAAATATGCCGACCGCTTTTCTTTGACTGAGATTTTGGCACCGCTTATACGGGAACCTTATGGTTTTTTTGCCAATCAAGCCAACTATGTTGCGTTGTCTTATGCCCTGCGCAAGCACAAGGATAATCTGTTCAATCCCAGCACATCTCAGCCCGTGGGTGACGAGAAACTCAGCGAACTGATAGTCGAATTGTTCAAAACTTGGGACGGAGGCAACAGCGAACCGAACAAAAAGCAATTGTTACGTTTTGGTTCAACCGAAGAACGCAATTTGACCAGTATCCTTGGAGAGGTCTTTAATTTGAGCCAAGTAAAGGGAGTTAGCATGAGTGACCTAAAGAGTCTGAACTACGCTAAATGGAGTATCACAGAGTTCTGCAAGCAGAAGGCTAAGTTCCCTCTTTGGTCGCTGCTATACTGTAGTAAAACGCAAGACTCGTGTGCTAAGGCTATCACGGACTTGATAGGTTTGTTTAATCAAGACAGTTACTCTTTAGACAAAATAAAGACCGTGTATGCGGAAATCAGGGATGACCAGGTTGATTTGTATAAACTACTGACTAATTCCGCAAATTACGAGGAAGGCTTCAATAACTTTATCAATAACATCAAAGATGTGGAACTTCAACCAGAATGGCGTGAAGAATTGGATGAAGAGTTGAGTCACCTTCAGTCGGAAGTTGCATTCCGGCGTGAAGAGGATGTGAGAAGTTGCGTGATGTCGTTCTATATCAACAAAATCAAAAAGCCCGAACCTATAATGCAGCCCTTGATTGCCGCAGATGAAGGTTCCGTGCCAGCACCCGTCATTCCTAAGACCGACGACATCAAGAAGGCTAAGACCCTAGTGCGTGAACAGACCATGCCAAGCATGATGTGGCAGAAAGTGGTTCTCGACTTGATAGAAGAGCATCCAGAGGTTTCACAGTTCCTGATTTCATATCTTGGCAGTTAACGACAGACGATTATGGATTCAGCAGAGAAGATTATATTGTTCAAGACGTTTGAAGAGCTGAAACGCGAGATTATCCGTGACAGGGACACCGGCGACATGCTGGCACAACGTTATGCCGTACGTTTTATCATGCTCAACAACTTCAATGAGTTCAAGAATCTGGCTAAATTCATGGCGAACATTTGTGTGGATGCTTTGGACTTGGAAAACCTGATTGAGGAGGGCGAAGATGACACATGGATTACGAAAGACATGTTGAAAGCTGCCATCAAGAACTGCGAGAAGTCCACCTTTGTTTCGCCGTTTTCCGAATTGGCCCGGTTCTTCAATGATGAGGACTTTCGTGGTTTCTTCAATGAAATCATGCTGTTGGAGGACATTCGCCACCCCAAGAAGCGCATCTACATTCCATTGATAGGACTGCAGAACCGCTTCACCGACTTTCTGAACCACTTCGCACGCATTCAGGAGAGTGCCCCCATATGGCGCTTTGATGCTGAGCCGCAGTCGGTAGAAGTATTCTTTGCCAAATACAAAGACTTCAAGTTGCCGAGTGAAGGAATCCAATGCCAGTTGAATTCGTTGAGAGATTGGCTGAAGTTTTGGAAAGTTCAGGCTCCACAAGAAAGGATTGTTTGCAGTTCCATACCCATTTCGGCAAAGTTCAAGTATTCCAAGCCCGACAATATATTCAATTTCACAAGGATAGGCAGTCCTTACGAATTTATGACTAAGTTCTTGGAGCTAAAGTTCCCATTCGAATACGACGATGAGGAAAGAACCTACTGGGAGGACTTGTTGAAGAATCTGGATAAAGACCATTTGTCTTCTTTCAATTTTGAATCGTTTACACGCTCGCTTTTCAACAAGGTGACGCTAACTGCATCTGATGTCATATCAGAATGGCTGAACAGGAACAATACGGCTTTCAAGAGATGGATGCTCAAAAACTATGTGTTGCATACATCGTTCAAGGAGGAATATCCGTATCTGGTGCTGTGCATGGAGGGGGTCTCAGACATGAATGATGAGCACCAGCTCTCTACATTCATCGCAACGAGAATACTTTACGAACTGCCTACAGGCAAAAGAGAAGCATTTGCGGAAGAACGCAGAAAGATGATAGTTGACAACAGGTCTGTATTCCTCGATGTCGTAACAGCACATGACCAAGACTGGCTATTGACACGCACAAAGGAAATGTTCCAGCAAGGGCAAGACCTTAATGTAGCCATTGATATTTGTACGGGAGTCTTTGATTTTGAGAAAATCTTACTGATGGGATGGTATTCTCATTACCCCGGTAATAAGAAGCTAAAGAGTGCTATAGAGCAAATCTTCCCTGAGTTTGCTGCCTATATATCGTCTGTCAAACCGTCGCACTTTAGGCTGGAAAACCAATGGTGTATAGACTACATTGCCGAGTACAAGAAGGCAAAGTTAGCCGACAAGTACACAGAAGAAATTGCTGGATATGTCAAAGAAAAGAACGAGTCGGCCAAGACTTTCTACAAGTGGTATTATGAATTTGAGAACTCACATAACCTGCTTGCAGAAGTCAGTAACAGCGTCATATATAAGCCAGACAAAGTGTATTGGATAGACGGTTTGGGAGCAGAATTTCTATCGTACATACTTTATCTGATAGAAGCAGAACATAGCAACCTGAAGGTGGTGCGTTCGCAGATTTCGCGTGCTGATGTACCATCATCTACATTCCACAACAGGTTTGAAGGCGACGAAGTTAAGAAATTTGGCGCGTTGGATGAACTTGGGCATGACTCGCACATGTATCAGTATCTATATACATTGAAGGATGAACTTAAAGTTCTGAAAGATATTGTGCATGAAATCATTGGTGCCAGCAAGAAGCAGGCATGTACCATTGCCATCGTGTCGGACCACGGGTTAAGTTGTCTTTCCAGGAAGGCACCTTCCAAGAAATACGAAGGAAAGTTTGAGCATGAAGGCCGATATATCAAGACCTCAGCAGAAGCTCAGTCAGACCCTGACTATCTGGTACACAAGAACGAAAAGGACGGAGAATGCTATAAGGTGGCTCTGACACATTCTTCGTTGTCAAAAGCTCCGACACACCAAGTACACGGAGGATGCACACCTGAAGAAGTTCTGGTACCCTTCATCCTGTTATCGAACAAGAATGTTCCTGGCTACATCAAATATGAAATCAAGATGTCGCCAGACGATGTGATGCTTTCAAACCCAGCAGTTTCCCTTACCGTCATACCCGAACCCAAGGGAGTCACGCTTACTTGCGAAGGTAAGAGTTATAAGATGGATAGAGTCGGAACGCAATGGACAACCGTATTGCAAGATATTACGGAAGGTACTCACATCATTGACGTGAAGCCGGACGGAGCACAAAGCCATCAGTATTCCATCAAAGTAGTGGGAATTGGAGGCGAATCGGATATTAATGACATGTTTGAATTATAGTTATGAGTGCAATAGGAGATAAAATCAGACAAGTGTTCGGAGCGGCAGCCGTTTATAAGAACCCTGCCAACTACGACATCTTCAGTGGAAGGAATCTTCCCTCGTTCGTTAAGGACTATTTGATTTCCACACATATAGCCCCTGACGGTTCTTTCAAGCGGGCAGAACTGTCTCGATTCCTTGATGCCCATATACCAAGGGACAATAGTGCTATCAGAGCGCGATTGCGCAGGGGAGAGACGCTGACGCTGCTTACCCGATTTGTGGTAACTACCAGCTTGGCCCAGAATAAGACCAGTTTTCAAATACCCGATATGGGTATAAAGGCATCAGATACGCTGATACCAGATTATCTGATTGAAGAATATCCCGATGACTTGATTGACGGTGAGAAATGGGGTATCATGAAGATTGTCTATATCCAACCACAGGATAAGGAGGCTGGTCACGTAGAGATGGTGAAGTTTAAGCCATTCCGCCCTATGCAAAAACTGGACATCAACTATATCCGTCAATGCCGTGCCCAGTTTACACTTGAAGAGTGGATTGACGTGTTGATTTCTGCGATGGAATATACTCCTTCTGCTTTCAGGAACATGACTCAGAAACTGGAGTTCCTAACTCGACTGTTGCCATTTATCGAGCCACGCCTGAACCTGATAGAGTTGGCACCAAAGGGAACTGGCAAGAGTTATGTGTTTGGCAATCTGTCAAAGTTCGTCTGGCTGGTCAGTGGTGGCAAAGTGTCTCGTGCAAAGTTGGTGTATGACAAATCAACGAAGTCGCCTGGCATTATGCGCTTCTATGATATGGTGGCATTTGACGAGATACAGACTATTACGTTCTCTGATAACACAGAAATGCAGTCGTTCCTGAAGAACTACCTTGAATTTGGTAAAGCCACCATCGACAACTATGAATTCATGTCAGAATGTGGACTAATGCTTTTGGGCAATATACTGTTGTCAGAAAACAACGAGCCTTTAAGCTATAAATATTTTTCTGCTTTGCCTGAGGTTTTCCGTGAGTCAGCTTTGCTTGACCGCTTTCATGGTATGATTGAGGGATGGCTGCTGCCACGAGTAAATGTTGATATGGCCTTACATGATTGGACACTCAATGTGGAGTTCTTCTCTGAGGTTCTCCACCAGATGCGTACTGAATCTGTTTATTCGCACATTGTTGACGAGGCTATTTATGTGCCGAATGGAGCAGACATGCGTCATACGAAAGCGGTGAAGAAAGTCGCTACCGCTTATCTGAAACTTCTGTTCCCGCACGTCACTTCAACAGATCAGTTGGATTTGGACGAATTCAATGCGCTTTGTCTGCAACCTGCCATCAGGCGTCGCGACATCGTGCGACAGCAATGTAGCAACATCGATGCAGAAGCTTCATTCTCGAAGCCCATGCCGGAATATACTATAAAACAGCATTGATAAAAATGACAACTAAGGAAGAACTCGAACTGGTGTTGCAAATTATGAAGAAACATGATTTGCCCATGAGTCCTATTCTCGAATATGCTATCAATGAGAAATTGCAGGCAGGTTCTTCGCGTTCTTCTGAAATATCCATCACTGGAGAGGCGGCAGTTGAAGAGGTTAAAGATGTCAATTACTATGAAGAGCTGTTTGAACAACTGTCTACAGGAGTTCAGAATGGGAAAAAGCTTCCCCATAAGGCCGTATTGCTTCTGAGTATAATGTCTCTGTATCACGATGGAACTATTAAAGACAACAAGATAGAACTTACAAATACAATAGCACATGCGTTTTCAAGCATTTGGGAATCTTATAGCCTCGGAGACAAGGTACCTTCTGTATGGATTCCATTCTGGTATATGAAGAGTGAACCCTTCTGGCATTTCAAGGCGAGTACGGACGAAAATGTACTACAGAGCCTACTAAGTTTTGCGGGACATCCTTCTGTTGGTCAAATGCGTAGCGTGATAGCGTATGCATATTTAGATGAGCCGTTATTTGTGTTAATGAAAGAAATGGCACAGCGTACATTTCTCGCCCAAGTGTTGGTTGATACCTATTTAAAAAACAGATGAATGTATGAAAGAGCGAGACGAACTTGAATTGATACTTAAACTCATAGGGAAATACAGTCTTCCGTTAAGTCCAATCTTGGAATATGCCATCAAGGAGAAGATTGAAGAGTTTGGAGGTGGTGAGGAAGAGAAGCAGATATCCGTCCATGAAGATGATGTTGTTGTGATAGTGCCTCCCGTTCATGAGGATGAAGAGGTTGACGTTAAGCCCAGTGTCAATGACGACAGCAAAGATATCAGGATTGTCGAGTTCGGTGCGCGTACAATAGCAGTTGTTGGTGACACCGAAGCATACAAGGACGAATTGAAGACTTTAGGTGGTTACTTCGTGATGCGTTCACAATGGGGGCCAGCTTGGATATTTCGCTCTAAAAAGCGTGAAAAGCTCCAGACCTTCATTGATGGGAAATCTCCTAAAGCTACACCTGCTGTTACCGATAGTCTGGAAGAAGAACAAAGAACTAACTCGTCGCGCTATATTATTCGTGTAAAATATCCAAATGGTAGCGTCTTTAGCAGTGATTTGGTGTGGGAAACATTGGTTGATGTGGTAAACTATGCCGGACCAGAAAGAGTCAGGCAACTCAATATGGTTTATTTAGGCGACAACCTCGTAACGCCACGTCTTAACGATAATCCACAATACCGCAGAGCGCAGAAACGAGTAGGTAGAGGATTATATGTCAGCACTTGCTCATCGACTGATGTAAAGTATAAGCAGATAGAGAGAATCAATGAGGAATTGAGACTTGGGCTGAAGTTAGAGAAGGTCTACGTGGATGAGTCAGAGAAAACGCAAGACGATACAAACGCCAAAATGTTTTCAGAAAGCAAACCTGCGGATAGGAAGCATGACAGGACAAAATACTCATTTGAGGGTAGTGAGTGGTATAACAAACGGAGATTTGTCTTAGAAGTTGTCAAATATTATGTCAGCACTCACCCTGGAGTTTCTTATGAAACACTTATACGAGTGTTCCCCGCCTCACTACATCCGAACAAGTCGAATGGAGTCATAAAACGTTACAATGATGTACTTAAACAGATAGCTATCAATCCCGATGTGCGCAATCGTTTCTTTCTGAAAGAGGATGAGATTATAGAACTTGCAAACGGTATGAAAATTGTTGTTCATAACCAGTGGGGGGATAATATCGACAAATTTCTTGATGTCGCAAAAAGCTTATATCTCGTCAAAGTTAGTAAAGAGGAAGACAGTAATTATTATACGACTTCTTCCAAAATTTCCAACGCGAGTACATCTGTCGATACACAAAATAAGGAAGACCTGCGGATAGGTTATATTGTGCGGCTATTTCCTTCACAACAGGTGGGAATGATTGTAAATGCGAAGACAGATGGGAAGGGTATCAAGAAGCTTGTAGTAAGAACCAATGAAGGCAATACGATGGTCATTGACGACCTGCCATATCTTTATGAGGTTCTGAAGAGAAAGGCTACTCCAGAAGTAGACGATAAAGAAACAGAACTGGAAGAAGCGAAGGATATTAAGCAGGAAGAAGCTACTGTTGTTTTGACAGAGAAGATTATTGAGGATGCAAGAATACCAAATGGTGGGTTTACAAAGAGTCAGCTGGCGGCAATTGGTATTGGCTGGCCGCCGCCTGATGATTGGATTAAGCAGATGGTAGGAAGTATGATTACTCCATCGCAGCTGGCAGTCTTCAATCGTATAGAATATGTGGCAAAACCATCGGAAGCATCGTATCGAATGACGGGGTCGAGGACCTATAAGAATGTCGCTTTCAATTCGGACGACCGAAGAAGGATGGAGGCTATCTTACAGGCTATGACCCATTTCTATGCTCCAGCCACGCCTCATGACATTGCACGCACTATAAGTCGTAGTGCCTGGGGGGACGATGTGGTGCATGAAGACACCGTTGATTCAATATTGAAGCGATTGCCTGAGGTAGAATATGTGAAATGGGGTAAGTACATACTCAAAAGCAGGAACAAATGACATAGTGTGACAAGTTAGTTGTCAGTTCTACAACAACCGATGGCGAAGAAATACATCAAGACGGTAGAACTGGCCCAACTGACGGGGCGACCGTACAACGAGATTCCGAGTCTCGTCAATACAGGTGTGCTGCCTGGATATAAGACTCACAGGGGACGGTGGCTGATCATCATCAACGAGAACCACTATCGGGAGGTTGTTGAACGGATATGTGCGGCAAAATCGTCCATCAGGATGATGACAGCGAACTTCAAACGGTTTCGGCTGAAGCCGACAGACCATCAGGGGCAGGACTACAACGACGGCACACCGTTCGTGAAGGCCCTTATGGACAAGGCATTGGAGGGCGGCGAGCGTAATCATGCCAAGGTAGTCATCGTGGATGACCGGCTGGCCTATGTGGGTTCGGCCAACGTCACTCCGGCTGGTCTCGGACAGGGCATCTTCACCCCAGGGAACTTCGAAGCGGGCATCCTGACTGAGAATCCCGAAATTGTCTCGTCGGTCAAGGCTCTGTTCTCAATGATTTGGGATGGTGGCTGTTGTACCGATTGCCACAGGGCTGGGCAATGTAGTGCCCACGACGATGAAGATTGAGACATGAAGAGTGGGCTTTTACATAGTGTAGGCATACTCCAGGCTGCTTCTACCCTGCTTCTAGGCATACTCTAGCCTGCTTCTAAGCTTACTCATGAGTATGGCTGGAGTATGGCTACAGCGAGGGTGTAGTCTGAGTGAACTGAAGAAATACCTGAATGCCGACTGGTAAGGAAAGGCTATAAAATACTAAAAATGTGATTTTTCTTTTAAGAAATAGCCGAAAAATGTGATTTATTTCTTAAATTTGCAGTCGAAAATGTGATTTTGCGATATGAAATTGCTTAAAAGAAAGATTGACAGATATCTTTTGGATTGGAAAAACAACCCAAAAAG
>ERZ842401.5620-NODE-5620-length-13802-cov-49.476540_pt1 | contig 13802 bp, 15 predicted proteins | sample MGYA00521270_ERZ842401 | MGnify/ENA primary metagenome ERZ842401 (study PRJEB31892, sample SAMEA3878208) | bioreactor metagenome | biome: Moose rumen | place: Sweden | collected 2011-10 | study: EMG produced TPA metagenomics assembly of the PRJEB12797 data set... | reverse complement strand
ACTGTATTTCAATTATTTCAAAGACCGATTAGTCCACTTTAACGGGACAGTAGTGGATTTACAAAATTGATGAGTATCAAGTGGCCCATTATAAAAAAAGTATATTTGCTTGTTAGGAATGGTTTCAAAATACTCAATACTATCCACTACTATGATTTCTGGAAACAATCGTGTTCCTTCTTCATAATAATCGGCTAATTCGTTAACCAAATATAGAATACCATTTTGCAAAATGGCATTCTGTTCTTCTCCTTGAAATATAAAGCCTATAGTCTGAAGAAACGTCTTAATAGTTCCAGAAGCAAATTCTTTTAATGATACCGATAACATTTTCTAATCGTTATTGTCTAAATGTTTTTTTAGGAACTCAATGAGTGGCTTCAGAGCATCACTAGATAAATCCCAATACTTGGAATCATCAAACATCCAGTAACCTTTGCTCAACTCTTTCTTTTGCTTCTGCGACATCTTCTGCAGAGAAATGTATGAATACATCTCGCCTTTGCGTCCAGGAGTCTCATACTTTTCTTCTTCTGGGTCATTTGCCCTAACTTCATCCTCAAAGTGTTCGTAACAATCCAACAGACATTGGTGTTCAGGATTGACGATCTTTGACAGAAGCAACTCAAAGTCGCCATCAGTTTGGTTATTCGGCCACAGGAATAAGTCAAAATCAATGGAATCTGATTTCAATGCTTGTATCTCAGCCTGTCTTATGGCGAATCCACCACCATTTTTCTCTTCGTCAGCATCAAAGATTACCAAGTTTGCAAATCCGTTGTCCGTGTTCTCTTTGAACTCATATTCAATGTTTGGGATATTCGTCCACCCGTTTGTGCCGATGACATCAAAGTCCTTTTTATACTGACATTTGGGGAAATGCTTAGCGATAACCTTCACGATGAAGTCTTGTTCGTTAGTGGTTTCCTTATTCTGATTCTTGGCGGCATTAACACCACTCTCTATGAATATCTTGATCATCTAATTTCCCTATCTTCGTTCAACAAGTAGCTAAATTGCTCATATGTGTGCTTGTATGCTTTTAGTTCTCCCTCCGAGAATTTCCTCAGAGTGAAAGCACGCCATTGAGGCTGCATCTCTTTATATGCATCTTCTTGTAGCACTGCATTTACGGCTTGAAGCGTGTCGATATTATGAGTGGTTGCAAAAACCTGTACGTTCAACTCTTTTGCTGTCTGAATGATTGCACGCCACAGAATCGGCATCGACTGATAATGAAAACCGTTTTCCATTTCGTCAATAAGCAACACTCCATTCTCACATTGGAACATCGCGGCGATGATGTCGAATATTTTACGGATTCCATCACCTAACACCTGGATAGGCACTCTTTGTTTTAGACCTATATCTACCATTAACAGATTGTCAGCAATGACAGCATCCTTGATAGAAGGCTCAATCTCACGGAGAATGGTAATCAACTTGTCTTCTTTCTTCTGTTTGAGTACTGTGGAATAAAAGTCATTCACATAATTGCTATGACCTATAATAGAAGATAGATAGACGGAATTAATGTGACTACCCAATTCCTTGGGGGCCTCAACTCGTGCTTGTTTGTCTTTGTCGCTACTTAAAATTAATTTCGATTGATACGTTCCTACAGGCGTGTCAAATGTCTGTTGCAACCCATATTCTTTTTCCAGAGCAGTCTGCTTGTCTTTAATGACATTGACATCAAGAGCCTCAGCAAAATGCTCCCAATATTTAAACTCTGCACTTCTTTTCGCCTTATCGTACATTCCAGATAAGGTGATAGGATGCTCTGTTTCCAAATTATAGAAATTCAATTTGTACTTCTCGTCACTATCAACAATCAACTGGCGTAGGTTGTTGATATTGACATTACCGATAATATTGTCATTACCGAGGAATAGATATATGGCTTCAAGCACAGTCGTCTTTCCACAATTATTATGACCCAAGAAGATGTTGAATCTCCCAAAGTCTTCAAGGATACATTCACGTATACCCCTAAGCCGTTCTATTTTAATACTATTAATCATTGAATTCTATTTTTGCTGCAAAAATAAGCATTTTCTTTCAAAAAGCAATGAATTTTAAATTAAACATTCTTGTTTTAAGTGCTTTTTTTTGAAAAAGTGCCATATTCCATTGCAGATACATTTTATTAACAATATTTTAACCTCAAAAAAATGCAGCTGATTTTTGAAAATAAATTTGGATATATGGAATAAAATGATTAAAGTTTCCGCCATTTTTAGATATATTTTGTCGTATTGATTGCTTTTTTGCTGATTTCGCATGGTTGAAGGTGGAGTTTTTTAGTGATGTGGCATAAGGAATTGTTAATTTTGTGTTATTTTTAGGGTCACAATTTGACACCCATAAGTTGGCAAAAAATTTGGAGTGTATATAAATCCTGATTATCTTTGCACCGAAAACGCCAAGCAACATAATTTTGCAAGGCATAGTATTAACAATTAAAAAGTATTAGTAATGAACAGACTTAACGAGTACAATGCAAAGATGTGCCTAAGCGCACATGGATTGCAAGGATTCGCCAATTTTCTTGCAAATCAATTTTGCGGAAATTGGCAAGTGACAACAACATCTCAAGATGTTCACGATGCATTCGAGTATAAGCGAAATGCAGCAAAACGTGACATTGAGAATTGCAGTGCATTATCTACCTATCAAAAAGCACTTTATTGTCAGCAGAGCGATAGGCAGATTATGAACCAAGAGATTTATACTAAAATTCTCTTGTGGGGAATGAATCGACTGCGCTAGTTATTTGATCTCTCAAAAAAGAACAGGGTACTATATATAAAATATGGTATCCTGTTCTTTGTGTTTTGGGAAGCTGAGCATGAAGAGTTTCTTTGCCGTATTTGACTATCCTCTTCATATAAGATTATATCTCATTGTTGATTTCTGATGTAATGCATAATCGTTCGTTTTTGTTGTTAGACATTGGCGGGCTGCAAATCCTGATACTCTGCGATGGCATCGAAGCAGGGGCAGTCCTTGTGGACGTTGGGGAGGTCGCGATGGCCGAGGATGCGGGCATCGGGGTGGGCCTTCTTCAGGCGACGGAGCAGGCGCAGCAGGGCGCGTTTCTGGCGGGGTGTGCGGGTGTCGGCGGCGTTGCCGTGCTCGTCGAGGCCTCCTTCGTAGCAGATGCCGAGCGAGTGCTGGTTGTAGCCTACGGCGTGGGCGCCCACCAACTGTTCGTGGCGCGTCTGGTAGGTCCGGCCGTCGCGGGTGATGTAGTAATGGTAGCCCGTGAATCCGAACCTTTCCGCGTGACAGCGGATGAGGGCTGTCACGGGAAAGTTCTGGCTCGAGCGCGTGGCCGAACAGTGGACGACAATCAGATCAATGTGGCGCATGACTGTACGAAAAATGAACTGATAATGGCCGTCAAAACGGTGATGATGAACTGGATGATGGTCTTCCAGCGTTTCATGTCCTTAAAAATTTTCATAAAAATTCAATCGTTTTAATGGTGAATACTAGTTGATGTCGCCCTGCCAGTTGGGATCGTTTGGATCGTTGGGGTCGTTGCCGCTGTTACCGCTATTGCTACCAGTGTTGCTACCTGAGCCACTGTTGCTACCTGAGCCACCACCAGAAGGCGTTATGCTACCCGTTCCACCACTCTGTGACCCACCGTTGTTACTGTCGCCGCCCGTCGGAGTCGTTCCACCGCCATTGCTACCACCATTGCCACTCGTCTTCGTTGTGGCGCTGGCCTTCTTCAGCGTAGCCTCCAGGTTCAGGCTCTTGGCAATCAGTTCGCCGGTGGCACGGGCACGCAGTTTCACACCCTTGATGTTCTTCGACACGGTGAACGCCTCCTCTGACACGGCACCGCCGTTGTTCTTGATGCCCAGCGAGAAGATGGCGAGGTCGGCAATCTTCACGTTCTTGCCCTCCAGCAGCAGTTCCTTGATGCACGACACCATGTCGGTCAGCATCCCCTTGATGGCTCCCTTCGAGTAAGGTGTGTTGTGGTTCGACATGTGTTCAGCAAGATCATCCAGATTGATGGTCTCCTCGATGACGGGGTAGGCGAAGAACTTGCCGTAGGCCGCCGACTTCGAGTTCTTGTTCTGTTTCAATACATACAAAATCATAATCGTTTAGTTTTTGTGTTGGTTACTTGGAGCCTCCCGACTATGCGCACTTGTCTTTCAGACGAGACTGCTCTCGCTCGGCAAAACTGATGCGAGCACCGCTTTGCCCTCGCTTAATCGCAGCCTTGTCCTTCAACTCCCTCAGAGTGTTTCTCTGATAGTGCAAAGGTACGAAACTGGTAAACGGCGTTTTCCACTTGGTGCAGGCTCGTACAGATAACGCAGGATAACGCACGATAAAACGCAAAAAAACGTAGCCAACAGTGTGACTACGTTTCCAGATCGATGCAGAATCTGTCTGCAATCCATTTCACTATGTGGGGTGGCAATACCCTCATGCCAGGCTTCAGTCCCATCCGTGCCAATTCCTTGCGGTATGGTCTGCACCAGTTGAACAGCGTCCGCACCGTCACGCCCGCACACTGGGCCAGTTCCGATTTACTCATTGCTTTCATAAAACCATTATACTTTCTGTTGCTAACTATCATACTTTCAGTGTCTAAGTGCCATACTTACGGGTGCCAAACAGCATACTTCTGTCAGTGACGGATGACGGATATGTCACGTGGTTTCCTGATTTCTCTCGTGTGTACGCGGGAAGTGTTGTCACTGCCAAGAGTTCCTGCGTACACGCGTGAGGGATTCCTGTTTTTATCCGTCATATCTGTCATGTGTCATCAGAATGGGGCATCCTCATTTTCTTTGAACTCGATGCCGTCACCAGCGGCAAGCATCCGCTGACGGGCCTTGATTTCATCTGATGTCCGGCATACTACGACGTATCCACGTCCCTGACAGGTGCGCATGCTGCGGAAGCCCAGGTCGCGGAAGGCACGACCCAGCCGCACATCGCTGAGTTGCCCGACGGTGTTGCCGCCGACTATCTGCATGGCACGGCTGACGGGCATGAACTCGCCGCCCTCCAGTTCGCGCGGCTTGCGGAAATAGACGTCCACCAGTTCGCGCTCCTGCTTGGCTGTCTCATAGTGCTCGTTGTGCCTGCTGAGCCGCTTGATCTCGTCCTGGTCGAACCAGAACTGGAAGCCCTCACGGTACAGCCGGTAGGCCTGCGAGTAGATGCCCTCGTAGTTGAAGGGATGCTCCCGCGGGTTACGGATCTGCTCAATCTCGAACGGCAGCCAGCGGCGGTTGCCCGTCGGGTCGCTGAGGAACTGCACGTTGTTGCCCGTGCCGCAGAACGAGGCGATATGCTTGCGGTGCTCGTGGTAGTGGGCATAGGCCGCCCGTTCGTCGATGCTCGGCATGGTGACGGCAGCCTTCAACTGGTTCAGGTCACGGGGCGACATGGTGTCCAGTTCCTCACAGCACACCAGGCCGTATTGCGCCAGTGTCAGCAGGTCGTCCTTCGTCATGCGGTTCGAGTTGGTCTTCGTGTAGGAGTACTGCTTCAGTTCCGGCGGCAGCAGGCAGTTGAACCACGTCGTTTTGTACGACCCCTGTTCGCCTATCAGCACCAGGATGACGTTGTTCACCACCGACTCATCCACCCATGCCGCCACCATCGCCACCAGCCACTTCCTCAGATACTGACAGAAGAGTTCCTGCTCCTGTTCGCCGCCCTTCACCGTCACCGTCTCGGCCAGTTCGCGGATATAGTCCGTTCCGTCGAATTTGCCGCCCGACAATGCCTCCAGATACGCCTTGAACGGATGGAACTCCGGTGCATAGTCCGATTCCACCACCTTCCGCATGTCCTCCACGCTCACCCTGACGCCCTGCTTCGACAGGTTCTTCCAGTGCGTGTTCATCCAGTAGTCGCTGACGGGCTGCCATTGTTCATCATTTTCTTGGCACTCCACCCGCCCCGTAATCACATTCCTCCGCACCTTTACGGCCTTGTCCAGATATGCCTCTATATCCTCCACCGTCGCAAACGGCTTGCCACCGCTGCCTCCCGTCGGCTGCCAGCTCTGCTTCCGCACGCTACGGCTGCCGTGCTCCTCCGTCTTCTCGTAGCACGAGGCGATGACCGATGCCGTCTTGTCGTAGTCGGCAAACTCGCTGACCGCCCACTCCGTAGCCGCCTCCAGCGAGAAGCCGAACTGGTTGAGCCGGTAGCCCACGCGCATCACGTAGTCGTTGTGCGAGCCCGTCGCATACACCGCCCCCTCGCCCTCCACCTCCTGTTTGATGATTTTGGCGTAGAGCGCACGGATGCGGGCCAGTTCGCGGCTGCGTCGGCGGTTCTCCTTCATCGGCTGCTGCATCTGCTCCCACTCACGGTCTATCCATTCCGCCGTGAACGCCTCGGCCTCAGGGTTATAGTACACCTCCTCGTCGTGCGCCACCACCGACAGCCGCGTCACGTTCTTGCACTGGCCGTCGGCCTTGGCACCAATCAGCCGCTCATAGTACGCATTGCCCGCCGCAAACGCCTTCTTGTAGAACAGCATCTGCTGTTTCAGTTCAAACCCCTCGTCCAACTCGTAGCGGTACAGCACCCGCAGCCCTTCGCCGCTGATGGTGGTATAGCACAGCAGCGTGTGCGGGTCGGCCATAATGTTCTGACGAAGAATCTTCATGGCGGCAGCAAATTGACTTTCCCCTTCGGGCCGTCGAGCTAAACCTTCTTCACTCTTCACTCTTAACTCTTCACTTCCGATGTGGTCGAAGTCCACCATCGACACCCCCGTCAGCCTCACCACATGCTTCTGAGCCTTGCCGCCCTCGAAGATGCACGGCACGGCAAACAGCATGCTCTCGTTCTTCAGCGCGTCTATCTTCTGCCGCCGATACCCTGCTGTCAGTTCCCGTGTCCGCCCGTCCTGTCGGATGGCCTCCACCATCGCTTCTAATGTGCTGCCCTGAGGCTCTTTGTCCCAAAAATTCCGAAATACTGATACTTCCATAAGCAATAAATAGTTTGGGCACAAAGTTACGAAAAAGCAGAAAAAATTACCCGCTACATGGCGGCTACATGTAGCGGGTACATCATAGATAACTCAGCGAAACAGTTTCTTGATTTCGTCTTGAAATACCAACGATTGCTGAAGGTTCAGGGCTTTGTAATAATCACGGTACATATTCTTCCTGTTCCACAGCGCCTCGAACACCTTCCACTTCTCACGGATACCCAACCGCTCGGCCATTGCATCGGCCAACAGTGCCGATTGGGTACGGGAGATCAGTGGCTGGTAGTCGGCATCCACATAGCCAGCCTTCTGCACCTTCTTCCATAGCACCATCGCCTCCTCTGAAGCAAGAGGTTCAGGCAAGTTCCTTTCACCCTTGAAGGTATTTACATCCCGCCCTTTAGGGAGGGGATGGGGGCGGGTCTCTACATTTATCTGCGTCTCCACATGCTGTCCGCCAGAGGCGACATACACGAACTCTATTTTGCTGCTTTGATTGATATGACCTGCCCGGTGCAGTCGCCCCAGCGCTTCATTCAACATCGTCAGGACTTCAGCGGGCAGCATGCCGCCGAGTCCGCCCAGATTGTCTGGCTCTTCTTCGTTATACTTCATTTTGTCCCGATATTAACCTTTTTTAAACGTTTCTAATGTAACATTCCGACAATTCACATACTATCAGAATAAAACGTGGTTCAAAAAAAGGATGTGGAGCAATAGCGGCAAGAACATCTTCTCACAGGTATCGCCAAACACCTCGACACAGATGGATACCGCTAAAGCCCACATCCATATTACTATACGATGTGAGCTAACAGCAGTCTTCCCGTGTCTCATTTTATTTGGCGATTTTGTGAGTAGTACAGAAAGCTGTCGCTTATCAGTTGTTTGTCTTTTCGAGGTGCAAAGATAGTGCAAATCGAGTAAAATACCAAAGAAACAACATTTTTTCTTTGTATTTTCGAGATGCAGCCTATCTACGAGACATCTGTCTCAAAGATAGTGCAAATCTTTCGCGCATCCAATAATCTTACGGGCTTAAACCATAATATGTCATTAGTTGTTTCATTTGTTTTGTTTCTTTGATAAACTGGCATAATACCATATTATAATCCAAAATAGTATAATGGAGATGAAAGCAATAAGGGAAGTGTCATTTGAGAGCAACCCGCGTTTCGTGAAGTTCACAATACCATGAAATGCAGCGCAGAAAAGCAAAGAATGAGTGTCCGTTGCGACCTTTCCAATTCCCCATGAGGCGAAAAGCAGAAGTAGGAAGAATGGCAACATGTCGCGCTGATTTAAATCCAAATGCCACAGGAACCACATTACAGTAATGACAAGGACATATTGCCACGTGGGAAATTGCCTAAGTTCGTATTGCAAAAATCCTCTCCAACCATATTCTTCCAACAATCCATACGTAAATGCCAACAAGCATAATACTCCCATGTTCAATCCACCAATAATGCCAAATACAAGGCATGGAACAGCTATAGTAACGATGGATTTCCAAGTAGAAATGCCTGTGATGGTATATTCCGTTTGACGTTTGAAAACAGCCATAGCAATAAGCGCCCCAATGATTGGGCCGAGACCTGTTGACAGTGGGAACACATAGTTTTCCCTAAGTGCTGGATATTTGTAGCCAATAATCAGTGTTGTCAGGCGCAGAGTTAAAGCGATTACATAAAACAGAGCAATTGCGCCGAAGTGAATGCTCTTATTAGTCATAGTTTTCATTTCCCTGCCTGTTTCATTCCCTCTACAAACTTCTGTTGCAGTTGTTTAGCAAATTGGTTGTCGGGATTGATTCTCAGTGCTTTCTCGTAGTTCTGCATCACATCCATGTAGTAACGCTGGCCATTCTGGGCAGGGTCCTGTACGATGCGCACCATATAAAGGAATCCGCGCAAAGTACAGACATCAGACAGGTCTGCACCTTTCATCAGTTCCATCTTATTGATGGTCTGTTCGGTATCAGTCAGCAGATTCTCGGTATGTTCGGCATGAGGGTTCATCACGGAGAAGTTGAGACTTTGCAAAGCCATCTGATACTTGGGCTGGATGCTGTCCGGGAACATGGCATCAATACGTTTCAACTCGGCAATGCTGTTAAGCATCGTTTCGGGCTTAGACGGATTGACTTTGCTGAGAGACTGGCCAATGAGAGCTTGCATCTGAGCAGTTTCTTGGGCATTAATACTAACAGTTGCCATCATGCAGAGAGCGATGGCGAGGACACGGAGTTTAAAAATTTGAAATGTCATAAGCTTTATTACTTTTAAGTGAAACAAATATGCCGATATAGAAGAAGCGGTCGCGGTTGGCAATCACAGCAGAGCCGTCTGCATTGTAGCGGAAGATGTTGGTGCGACCGAAGATGTTGTTCAGTGATGTATAGACGATAACTTTCGGACAGACGAGCCAGGTGATGTTGGCATCCACACTATTATAATATGGTGTGGTGTCGATGGGATACTTCCTCCCGCTGGCATACGATTCTGCCAACCCGATGATGGTTTTGCCGATGGCGTATTTCAGGGTCAGCCGGAGATTATGGCGCGAAGCATAGTCGGGGGTTCGCAATGCCATGTAATCGAGATAGAGACGTTCGGAATCATTGAAGGAATAGGAAAGCGTGGTGCTCAGGTTCTTGATGAGCGAATGGTTCTCAACGAAGATGTCGAGACCTTTGCTGCTGCCATAGCCGTCGGCGGTATATATGTCGTTAGCGAGTAAGGGGAGGTGATGATATTTCTTATAGTAGGATTCGATGCGCAATAGCATTTTGGGCGTGCTGTACTGCATGCTGAGGATGGCATGGTCGGCAGTGCTTTGTGCCAGTCGCTTGCCACTCATGACGATATAGTCGTCCTCTGCCGTCTGGCTGTATCGTCCAAGCATGACCGATAGTTGGAAATGCTTGTTAAGTACGTAACTCAATGTGGCACGAGGCATCAGCAGCCAGCCGCCATCATTGCTTGCATACTCCACCCTCGCAGAGAGGTTAAGGAACAGTTGCGGCACTATCCGCAATTGGGCATCAGCGTGTGCGGCTAGCAGATGGTAGTCAAGGTTGTAGTGGCTTTCATCATACCGTTTCGTGCTGTGGCGAAGATAGTCCTCCATACCTGCCGACATCTTTAACACGGACGAATAGACTTTGCGGACATCCGCTTTCAGATGAATCTCATTTCGCAGATTGTGATAATGGTCGCCAAGAGTCTGCGCATCATCAATGTCGTTGATAACTGACGAGTTGGCAATACCCGTGAACAGACTATATCCTCGCCCGATGCTAGTTTTGAGCGTGGCGTTGGCATAGATGTTGTGCTCGCTGAGCGACAATTGGCGATTATCTATGTGTTGGCCAATGGAAGTGAGGTCATAGCCAACGTAGGATTTTAGAACAGTAGCCGACGAGTGTTCTGCCTTATATTGCGCTTCGCCAGAGAGTTTACGGTAAGGCCTTGTCCTGTCGAGACGGTCAGGGAATAATGCATCATATAGTCCCATACTGGTGTAATCGGCATTAAACGACAGACTGCTTGTCGTAAAGGCCTTCGTGCCCCCAATGTTCCAGTCCACCAGCGATGCACTCACGCCTAACTTGTCGCCTGTCGCCACATCGGTTGTCTCCATTGGCAGTACAGAAGACAGAGCCTGCCCGTACTCACCACCATAACCGCCAAGCGAGAAGTTGATGCCCTTGAACAGGAATGGCGAGAACCGCCCACGAACGGCATTGTTCTCAACGTTTGTGGAGTAAGGAACGAGTACGTGCATGCCGTTGACAAATGTCTGACACTCGTTGCTCTCGCCACCACGGACGTACAGTTTACCGTTCTCGCCAACTTTCTGTGTGCCAGGCAGCGATTGCAGGGCCGCCACTACATCGCCGCACGAGTTGCCCGCCATCACCACATCGAGTGCATCCATCGTTTTGAAGTTGTCGCTCTTGCCGAAGCTGTAGGTGCTGGCCGTCACTACCACTTCGTCGATGGTTGTTGCCCGCTCATGCATCATGATGTGCAGGCCGGTAGTCTGGCTGGTGGTCAACGTATAGTCTTCATATCCGATGAACGTCGCCCGCAACGTCATTTCTCCAGTCTTGCTGGTTTGAAACGAGAACTGTCCGAGTGAGTCTGTCAAACATCCGTCAATCGTACCTATTATAAATACGTTGGCTCCTGTAAGCGGTTCGTGTCCGTCTGTAACGATGCCGGTTACTGTGGTCTGGCTCGTTGCACGGCAGGCGACGAGTAGCATAAAGATGATAAGTGTCAATCGATGTTTCATGCCGCAAAGATAAGGCAGGAAACTGACACGGCCAAATTTCCGTGACAGACAGCTAAGAACGCTGACAGAAAACTATGGCAAATGCCGAATGACTAAGATTTCGGACAAATGACTAAACTATAAAGGACTTTAGCCGAGGCACATACGAACGGGAAACCGGAATGCTATTCGTGCATGTGCCAAGCGTCAACTGATAACCATTGGAGTTTCCCTTCGCCGAAGTGATATTGTTCACGTTAATCACAAACGAGCGGTGGCATTGGAAGATGTTCTCGTATTCCTTTAGATCATCAATTGCTGCTGTCAGTGTCGTGTGAATATCTACGCAGGTCGGAATGTCGTCTTTCATATAGCAGACGGAGACGTTATTCTTCTGAGCCTCGATATAGAGCAGGCTGTTTATGAGGATTGTAAGGTTGTTTCCTCGGACGTTTGTGTCATGGATAGTAATCGTAATATCCTTCTGCTCCTCTGTCGTATTACTCAGCAACTCTTCCATTCTTCCTCTTAGAGTACGGTTGTAGTCGATACCGATGGACGGCACGGTCACAAGGATGCCTATAATCAGCGTCCAATACAGGAACACACAGAAGAATGGGATGGTGATAGGATAATGGAAGACAAAAGAGAACAAGAGAAAATTGCAGATGGCGATAAAGAGTATCAGCCCGAGCACAGTGCATCCTTGATGCCAAATGCGCCAGGGTTTGATATGAGCGTGCAATGGAATTCCAACTGCCAACCCATAAATGCCATAGCAGCAAAACGTGACTAATCCGAATACCGCTGCAACCAGAAATTTGTTCCCATGATATAGATTAAATCCGAAAGGTTGCAATAAACAGAATATCGCCCAGATAACAACTCCATAGATGATGCTGTCTCTCAGTAAATGCCTGCTTGGTTTAAACGGATATGTTCGGGTAAGGATTGACATAACTCTATATTATTTGTGGCTGCAAAGGTACGAAATCTTTTCGAGATACAATCTGCCAATGCCTGTTTTTCTTTTTCATCCTCTATGAAATGGGCATGGACAGCAAGGCCGTGCGCCGCATCATGGGCATCACCCAAGAGGCCATCCGCTCCACAAGGTACAGGATTATGCAGAATGGGAGGAAGTAGGGGAGGGATATTACTTTCGTATTTCCTCTAAAATGTCGTCTAATATATAATGGTCACTCATCAACTGCAGGCCGTAGCGGGCATCTGAGAGTTGCCTGTGCCATATTACCAATTGGTATCCAGATCAGTGTTGACAAGCAGAAAAAGAATTTTAAACGGATATTCCTAATCATCATCTCTGTTTTGTTTTATTGTATTTGAATTCTAATATGCATATTTTCTGATTTCTATGTCAAAAATTCAAATTTTAATTGTACCTTTGCACCTGTTGACTGGTTAACAGACAAAGTTTCTCTACCACAAATTCACTCGTGCGTTCATTCTTTCGTACCAAAAGAATTGTGTCAGAATCGGGTGTGACAGTAATTGCCCGATAAATACTATTGAGTTTGATAGCCTTAATGGGGTTGCCATTCCAGTCATAGATAAGGAGCATGTCTCCGCCAAAGATGTCTTGTGGATAATCATCATAGCGTTTGCCCCAATAAAGGGCGACACAATAATGAGCATTTCCTGCTACGTCAATAAAACCATAGGTGTTGTGTGGCAGAAACTTGACAGAGCCGCCCTTTGCCTTTGCAAACTTAGGCAGAATGTTTCCCTTTTTACAAACTAATGCTGGTTTATTCAAAGCTTTTAGTTCATAGAATGCTATGAACGACCCGCAGGTTGTTGCTGCTACCATCTTTTTCCGCTCTGGCTCGTAATGGCAATTCCATTGACAGGCATATGCCTTTTGGGTGTCGTTCAGATCATCATCTTCTGCCAAAGGATAGATTCCAAAGAGTGTTGTAATGGAATCTGCCTTATTGTCCATGATAGCAAATGGATATCCCTTGAATGGCCCCGTTCCTAAACTCATATCATCGTTAATGCGATACACTTTAAAAATCTGTTCGTTGGTCTTCACAAAACTGACTGAATTGATGATATGTCCGGGATTATTTGTTCTTACAGTGGAAAGTTGCCGCTTGTTCAAATCCCAGAAATACAATTCTTCGCCATGTGTCTTGAGTGTCGTCATTATGCTTACCTCGCCATTCCCTCTTCCAGCATTGAGGAAGTGCCCCATAAAAGAGCTAGCTCTGTAATCATAAACGGAGAGGTGTGTCGGCTTAAACACATTGGAGAGCGCAATAATTCTGTCAGTGCAAGTCATCATGATAGGATTAAGAATCTCATGCTTGGGAAAATTAACCTTCTCAGTATTCCCTTTGGTTATGACTGTGAACTCAGACAAGATTCCGTCTTCTTCTACCTGATGGTCAGACATTGAGAACAATAAGAATGAAAACAATAAACTACTAATCATAAGGCATTATAATATATCAATAGTTCGGTAAAAATATAGTTAAATTCATTAACATTCAAGATAAATCCC
>ERZ842401.5619-NODE-5619-length-13805-cov-4.604073_pt1 | contig 13805 bp, 10 predicted proteins | sample MGYA00521270_ERZ842401 | MGnify/ENA primary metagenome ERZ842401 (study PRJEB31892, sample SAMEA3878208) | bioreactor metagenome | biome: Moose rumen | place: Sweden | collected 2011-10 | study: EMG produced TPA metagenomics assembly of the PRJEB12797 data set... | reverse complement strand
GACTTTTATATCGCTCTCGAACCGGATATCAATGAGAGAACGCTTTCCATCATCGATAACGGAATCGGCATGACCAAAGAGGAAATGGAAGCCTACCTGGATGACGAGGACGATATGCGGGAGGTAGCCATGGATTTGACCGCCATGAGCGTGTATATGCCCCTGATCAAGGTGGCGGATATGACCGCGGGCGCGTTCCCCTATACGCTGGTGGATCAGATCGTGCAAGCCATCAATGAAAAATAACGGAGGGAAAAGCCATGAAAAAGAGCAGTTTCAATCTCGGCTGGCGGGTGAAAACCGGTATTTCTCAGCCCTTTGACGCGGTGTTCGCGGGCGGCATTTCCGCGGGCGAGCCTGTCATGCTGCCTCAGGACGCCATGATCCTGGAAACCCGGGATCCCCAGTCCCCCGCGCAGAATCAGGCGGGGTATTATCCCGCCAAAACCTATACCTACACCAAAGAATTTGACGCTTCCGACTGGGACGGCAAAACCAGCATCCTGGAATTTGAGGGCGTGATGGCCAAGGCCCTGGCGTACCTGAACAATGAATTCATAGCCTGTCACAAATACGGGTACAGCAGCTTCTTTGTGGATCTGAAAAAATATCTGCGTCCAGGCAAAAATACCCTTAAGGTGGTGGCCGTCAATCAGGAGCTGGCCTCCCGCTGGTATCCCGGCAGCGGCATTTACCGGGATGTGAACCTGTGGCAGGGCGGCAAACAGTATTTCGTGCCTGACGGCCTCCGGCTGACCACCACGAAGGCCCAGGGAAACCAAGCCTCCGTGATGGTAGAATATGAGATGGTCAATACAGAAGAAGAGAACCAGGAAGTAACTGTGACCCTGGAAATCCTGGACGGGGAAAGGGTGATCGCTACCGCCTCTGCTCATCACATGCTGCGAGGAAACGAAACTGGCCGCATGGTGCTGGAATTGAATGGCGTGCATCTCTGGTCGCCCGGTGCCCCTTATCTGCACACGGTGCGCCTTTCCATGGTCAGCGAGGACGGCTTCATTCAGGATACGCACGAGGAAACCGTGGGCATCCGGCATCTGAGCATCAGTGCGGAAAAGGGCCTGTGCATCAACGGCGAAACCGTGAAGCTGCGGGGCGGCTGTATCCATCACGATCATGGCATCCTCGGCGCCACCGATTTGTATGCCGCCGAGGAATTCAAAATGAAGAAAATGAAGGAGGCGGGCTTCAACAGCATCCGCAGCGCCCACAATCCCGCTTCCAAAGCACTGCTTTCTGCCTGCGATCATGTGGGCATCCTGGTGATGGACGAGCTCACCGACATGTGGCGGGAGCAGAAAAACATGAACGACTTCGCTCTGGATTTTGTCGATACCTGGCAGGACGAAGTGGAGCGCCTGGTACGCAAGGATTACAACCACGCCTGCGTGGTGCTGTATTCCACGGGCAATGAAATCCCCGAGATCGGACGAGCCTCCGGCCATGAAATGAATAAAATGCTGGTGGACGCGCTGCACCGGCTGGACCCCACCCGCCCCGTTACCAACGCCATCAGCGGCTTCCTGGCCGTCGCCGACCACATGAAGGAGCATCGCGCGGAGCAGCAAAGCCAGTATGAACAGGAAATGGCAAAGATGGAGATGCAGGGCTCCGAGCAGCTGAACGCTATGGCCGGTGAAATCGAGAAAAAGATGATGGATCAGTTCTCCGTCAGCCCCCTGCTGAACGCATGTATTGGCCCGGTGGAAGAAGCCTGCGACGTGGCGGGCTACAACTACCTGACCGCCCGGCATGAATATGTGCACAAGGAGCACCCCGACTGGGTGGTGGTGGGCAGTGAAACCTATCCCACCGAGATCGCGGAGCTGTGGCGCATCGTGGAAAAGCACCCCCACGTCATCGGCGATTTCACCTGGACGGGCTATGATTATCTGGGCGAAGCGGGTATCGGCATTTTCCACTATGATCCGGAACGGCTGGATTCCGGCTATCAGGGCTGGTTCCCGGATCGCGTCGCTTATTGCGGGGATATCAACCTGAACGGCTATCGCCGCCCGGTGAGCTACCTGCGGGAGATCGCCTACGGCCTGCGGAAAAAGCCTTATCTGTTTGTGCGCCGGGTGGATAAAGCAGGCCAGCGCCACGACAAAAATCGCTGGAAGTATCACGACGGCATCCACAGCTGGACCTTCCCGGGCTATGAAGGCACAAAGACCCTGGCCTATGTGCTGACCCCCGATCCCGAAGCGGAGCTGTTCCTGAACGGCGTTTCTCTGGGCAAGAAAAAAGCAGGCGAGCAGGAGGGCCTGACGGCGATTTTTGAAGTGCCCTACGAACCGGGCACCCTCACCGTGCGGACGGCCGGCGGGGAGGACACCCTCACGACTGCCGGAGCGCCCGCGGCCCTGCGGGTGGAATGCTCCAAAGCCACCCTAAAAAAGGGCGGCAGGGACGTGTGCTTCATTACCGCCGATTTGGTGGACGAAAACGGCGTGACCAACCGGTTTGAGGCAAAGGACATCGAAGTGAAGCTGGAGGGCGACGCCGTGCTGGCGGGATTTGGCTCCGCCAATCCCAGCTGCGAGGGCAGCTATTCCGATTCTGTATGGAAAACCTTTGACGGCCGGGTGATGGCGGCGGTATGCAGCGGCGAAAACGCGGGCAAAGCCACCCTGCGGTTCTTCATGGACGGCAAGGAAGCGGCCTGCGTCAATCTGGAGGTCATCTGATCATGGATTATCAAATTCCCAATGGCCCGAAGGACGCCCCGTTCCTCTTTCTGATGCCAGGACAGGAGCGCATCATCTTTGATCCTGCGGACAAGCTGGGCGGGTTATTCATGCTGGACCATGATTTCAAGGGCTGCGTTCATTTTCCCTTTTCAAAAGAAGTGATCCCCGAAAGCGGCCGGGTGCTGCTGAACGGCCAGCCTGCGCCCTTTGTGGTCAAGCTGATCGAGATCATGGGCGATATCCGTACTTGGATGCTGGGCGTCCGGCTGACAGGGCTGCTGGTGGATTATGGCGTGGAAGCCGCGCTTTCGATCAGTGGATTCACCGATCTGAATGGGAATGTGATGGTACCCGTGACCCTGACTGTATTTACAGAAGAACAGGCCAAGCCCCTGCCGCAATATGCCGCTCACGAAGCGGTGGCCCTCCAGGCGGCGGAGGAAGGCATTGTGCTGCTGAAGAATGAAAATCAAGCGTTGCCGCTGAAAAATCCTTGCCTGAATGTGGTAGGCGAAGGCGTGTATTTCTTCCAGTCCTGCGCGGTAGGCGCGGGAAAGATCAATGCCCGGTATCAGATCGACTTCCGGCAGGCTGTCATGGAAGACACAGAATATTCCTTAAACGAAGAATTGGCGGATTTTTTCCGCATGCAGCCCAACGGCGTGCCAGATGAAGCCCTGCTGCGCCGGGCAGCGGAAAAGAACGATACCGCCGTCATGATCCTGGTGCGCGCCTCCGGGGAAAACATGGACAACAGCACAGCTCCCGGCGAATATCAGCTGTCGGCGGGTGAAAAGGCCCTGCTGGCCGCCCTGAACAGGCACTTCAAAAAGCTGGTGCTGGTGCTGAACACGGGCTATCCCATTGCCATGGATTTTACCGAAGAATATGCCGTTGACGCCATCGTGTACAACAGCTTCGGCGGCATGCTGGCGGGTCAGACGCTGCTGAATGTGCTGACCGGCAGGTCGAATCCATCCGGCCGTCTGACCAGCACCTGGGGAAGAACCTACAGCGATCTGCCCACTGCTGGAAATTTCTATGACTGTTATCAAAATGATATGCAGCGCTACACCGCCGATAACGGCCCCAGCCTGACCACCCGCTATGCCGAAGGGGTGTACATGGGCTATCGGTACTTTACCAGCAAGGGGAAGAAAGCTTTTTATCCCTTCGGCCATGGCCTGAGCTATACAACCTTTGAGGAAAAAGTGCAGGCGGTGGAATACCAGGCCGGTAAGGGCGCGCGAATCGTTCTGCAGGTCAAAAACACCGGCAGCATGTCTGGCAAGCATGTGGCGCAGCTGTACGTGAGCAAACCGCAAACTGGCGTAGAAAAGCCCCTGCGGGAGCTGATCGCCTTTGGCAAAACAAAACGCTTGGCTCCCGGCGAAGCTGAACTGCTGACGCTCTTTGCCGAGGAAAGAAACCTGGACACCTTCAGTAAGCAGGATCAGGCCTATCTGATCGAGGCCGGAACCTATACCCTGTACCTGGGCGACAACGCGGAGCAGGTACGGAAAATCGGCTCCTTTGAAATCCGGGAGACCATCGTTGCCCGGAAAACATTTGTGCACATGACCGGCCAGCGCACGACTCCCGGTTACAGCGATGGGCCGCTGTTCCCCGGCGTGGAGCAGATACCCGTCAAGGATCTGATCCGCCTGTCCGTGTGCGCGGGCGACGGCTGGGGCATGGAGGGCACCGGCGAGGCGGGCCGTATCGCAAAAGTCGGCAGTATCGATCTGCCTGATTTTGTGGTAGCCGACGGCAACAGCGGCGTGAACATGAAGCAAAAAAACATCGGCATGCCCTCCGGCGGCACCTACGCGGCCAGCTTCAATCCCGCCCTGCTTTCCGAAATCGGTCGGGTGATCGGCGAGGAAGCCAAAGAACTGGGAATTTCCATGATCCTGGGCCCGGGCTTTAATCTGCAAAGGAATCCGCTGTGCGGACGCAATCCGGAATACTTTTCGGAAGATCCCTTTTTGGCGGGCACCCTGGCCGCGGCCTTCGCCAAGGGACTGGAAAGCACGGGCGTCAAGGGCTGCTACAAGCATCTGGTGGCCAACAACGCGGAAGCCAGCCGCAAGCGCAACGACAGCGTGATGGATGAAAGCACCCTGCGCAATCTGTATCTGCGGGCCTTTGAAATCGCCCTGCGCGCTTATGAACCGGCATCGGTGATGACCTCCTACAATCTGCTCAATGGATGCTGGACCAGCAATGATCCTGAATTGGTGCTGGGCGTGCTGCGGCAGGAATGGGGCTTTAAGGGCTTCGTGATGACCGACTGGGGCAGCTATCTGACGGCGGATACCGTGCAGATGGTGAACAGCGGCATTTCCTGGATCACGCCGTGCTCCAGCGACGATACCTTCACCGTCCCCCTGGAGCAGGCAGCCAAAGAAGGCCGCCTGGATGTAAGGCGGCTCAGGGAAAACGCATCGTATCTGCTCAAAACGATCACACATTAATCAGAGGAGGCGGGCCGTCTGGCTCGCCTCTTTGCTTTACTCCTGATACTCCGTAGTGCTGTACTGGTTACGGTATTCCCGGGGTGTCATACCGAAATGCTCCTTGAACAGCTTGCCCAGGTGGCTCTGGGAGGAAAAGCCCAGGTAATTGGCAATGTCGATGTAGGAATAGGAGGAATACATCAGCATGCGCCGGGCCAGCTTCAGCTTTTCGGCCATCACGAAATTGGAAAAAGGGATTCCTTCGGTTTTCTTGAACAGCTCGGACAGATAATTCTGGTTGACGTGCAGCTTTTCCGCCGTCTGGCTCAATGTCACCTTGCGGTGCAGATTGGCGAACACATAATCCTTGGCCTTTTCCACCAGGGGATTTTTGATGGGCGCGGCTTCCGCTTGCTTTTGCCGCTCCTTGATCTCCTTCACCATGGAGCAGAAATTGGTCTTGGCCTTTTCGGTCAGCGGCTGCAAATCATGCAGGTTTTTAAGACGCTCTACCTCTAAAATATATGAATCACACAAGGAAAAAGCCAGCTCATAATTGACCCCGCCCCGGATGGCGGCGCGGCTGGAAAGCGTGATGGCGCAGATGGCCAGGTTGCGGTAGCTGCGCTCCGCGTTATCGGACAGCGTGCCGAATCGCTGGGGCCCGTTCATATCGATGATTTCCTGCCGGCGGCATTCCTCCAGGAGCACCAGGTCGCCCTGCTCGATGGCGGAGAGCATGCGCTTTTCCAGGCTGTAGGGATTATGGGAAAGCTGCTCCTCCCGGGCGTTGAACAAAAGCTCCTGATAATCCTTCTGCACGCTTTCCTCGGAAGGATGCAAAAAATTGTCCTTTAAATAATCGGCTTCGGACAGCCTTTCTTCAAAATATAAATTCCGGGAGGGCAGCAGCACCAGCTGATAGGTGTCGATGGACAGGCCGTATACGGCGTCCTCCTGGAAAATGAGCTGGCTGTCCACGTTGACGGTATAACGGTAGGGCTGGTGATTGATCACGATGTTGGGGCCCACGATCAGGATGCGGTCGGGCGTTTGAAAAATGGAATAGGTGTATTTCCCATTGACCAGCACCGTGCGGATGCCGTCGTTCGGCAGCAGGCTCATGAGCGTGGATTTTAACTCTTCCGGAAGAATCGGCGCATCCTCCATCATGGAGCGGTTGACGGTCTCCAGCGGCTTGCCGTCCTTGAAAAAAGCATACAGACAGGTGCGCAGTCCTTCAGCAATAAAGATAAAATGATTGTGCTCAACCATGATTTCGGCCCCCTTTTCTGCTTCCATGATACCATGAAAAATGGCCGTTTTCAAGAAAAGGTCATGGAAAAACCGGGAAGAAATCTGAAAATTATGACAAAAAACTGAAATGGAGAATAGCTTTTCCTCGTTTTTATGGATAGGATGGAATGGAAAATGAGGCGTCGCTGAACCAAACGCAAGGGAGGCGGGAATATGCTGCAGGGCGTCAATTTAGGCGGCTGGCTGGTGTTGGAAAAATGGATGACCCCCATGCTTTTTGAGGGCACTTTGGCCCGGGACGAAACCTACTTCTGCCGGGAATTGGGCGAGGATCGGGCAAGGGAACGGCTCAAAACCTTCCGGGATACCTTCATTACCCGGCGGGATTTTGCGGAAATTGCCGATAAAGGCTTCAACGCTGTGCGCATCCCGGTGCCCTTCTTCCTGTTTGAGGACATCGGGCCGTATGTGCATTGCTATGAATATCTCGATAAAGCCTTTGACTGGGCGGAGGAGATGGGGCTCAAAATCCTGATCGACCTGCACACCGCCCCCGGCGGCCACAACGGCACCGACAACAGCGGCATCATGGGCATTTGCCTATGGAGCACCCGGCAGGACTGCGTGGATTACACCCTGAACGTGCTGGAAAAGCTGGCAAAACGTTATGGGCAGCGCAAGGCGCTGTGGGGCATCGAGGTGCTGAACGAGCCCATGTGCAGCGATACGCCCAGCGGTCAATATCTGAATATTCAGGAGTTTATCAAGTTCTATACGCCCGCCGATCCGGAATTGGCCCAGGGCAACGAGAATTACACCCTGGATTTTCTGAAACAGTTTTATCTTGACGCCTATGCCCGGATGCGCAGGCACATGGGAACCGACAAATATGTGGTGTTCCATGACGCTTTTGAGTTGGAAATCTGGGATGACTTCCTGCTGCACGAGGGCATGGAGGGCGTGTGCCTGGATACCCACCATTATCTGATGACCCCGGACCGGGTGCTGTTCAAGGAAAAGAACCTAGCGGCTTATCAGAATTATCTGCAAAGCCTGGGTGAAAAGCTGACCAATGCAGGAAAGCGCATCCCCCTGATCGTGGGCGAATGGAACGCCCAGAATTCTGCCGACGGCCTGGAAGCCATGTCCGACGCGCAAAAAGACGCCTTGTATAGCGGCATTGCGGATGCTTTCCAAAACGCTTTTACCGGCGTCCTGGGCTGGTTCTACTGGAGCTGGAAAATCCTTGCGGAAGAAATGGACGCGGACTGCGACGACGCCAGCCGCTGTATTGCCAGAGGCTGGCTCAAGCTGAAAAACACATGATAAAAATGATAAATACCCGTTGAATATAATATAGAGAACCGATAAATTGGGATAAATTATAGACAGAAATTGCAGATGCTTTGAAGCCGTGAACGATCAGACTCCAGAGAGGATGAAGACAATGCAAGCAAAAGCGGTTCCCTCCAGCCGGAAAACCTACGATACCAGCCTGCGGCATGACTTTGCCATGAACAAGGGCCTGTATCTGCTGGCCATTCCCATCATCGCGTTTTTCCTGATTTTCAATTACGCCCCTATGGCGGGCCTGCTGATCGCCTTCCAAGATTTCAAGCCCCAGCGCGGAATCCTGGGCAGCACTTGGGTGGGCATGAAGAACTTTGTGGATTTCTTCACCAATCCCAGCTTTTGGACCATCCTGCGCAACACCCTGGTGATCAGCCTGCTAGGTTTGGTGTTCGCCTTCCCCATGTCCATCGTGTTCGCCCTGCAGCTGAACGAAATCAACTGGAAGCCCTTTAAAAAGACCATCCAGACCGTCAGCTACATGCCTTACTTCATTTCCCTGGTGGTCATCTGCGGGTTGGTTACCGAGTTCTGCGCTTCCAATGGCGTGGTTACCAGCATTTTCAGCGCCATTACAGGAAAGCCGAGAGAAAACCTGCTCACCAATCCCAATTACTTCTGGACCATCAATTTGCTGTCCGACCTGTGGCAGAACCTGGGCTACTCCTCCATCATCTTTGTGGCGGCCATCACCTCCGTCAGCGCCGAGCTGCACGAGGCCGCGGCCATCGACGGAGCGACGCGCCTGCGCCGGGTGTGGAGCATCACCATCCCCTCCATCATGCCCACCATCGTCACCATGCTGATCCTGCGCTGCGGCTCGCTGCTTTCCGTGGGCTTTGAAAAGATCCTGCTGCTCTACAACCCCAGCACCTATTACACCGCCGACGTGATCAGCACCCACGTGCAGCGCCTGGGTATTGAAAAAGCCCAGTACGGCTACTCCACCGCCGTGGGCCTGTTCAACTCCGTCATCAATACCGTGCTGCTGATCACGGCCAATTACTTCAGCAAGAAGTACACCGATACCGCGGTGCTGTAAGGGAGGGAGCAAGCAATGATCGAGCGTACGACAAAATCCCGAATCGTCTTTTGCATCTTCAATTACGGCCTGCTGATCGCCTTCGGCTTCCTGTGCCTGATCCCCCTGTGGCACGTACTGATGGCTTCCGTCAGCGATCCCCGGCTCCTCATGGCCTCCTCCGGCATCATCTTCGCTCCCTTGGGGAAAGCCACCCTGGATGGTTACGGCATCGTGCTCAGCAACAGCGCCATTCTGGAAGGCTACGGCAACACCCTCATTTACGTGGTGGTCAACGCCGTGGCGGGCACGTTCCTGACGGCCATCGCCGGTTTCCTGGTAAGCCGCAAGAATTTTAAATTGGCTAAGCCCCTCACCGCCTTCATCATGTTCACCATGATTTTCAACGGCGGCCTGATCCCCACCTACATGGTCATCCGCGGCCTGGGCATGATCAACACCCGCTGGGCCATCATCGTGCCCGCCCTGATGAACGCTTACTACGTGATCGTGATGAAATCCGCCTTTGAGCAGCTGCCCGGCGCGTATGAGGAATCCGCCAAGCTGGACGGCGCAGGCTCCGTCCGCATCCTGTTCCAGATCCTGCTGCCCCTGGTGAAGCCCACGGTGGTGGTGATCATTATGTTCGCGGTGATCGGCCAGTGGAACAGCTGGTATCCCGCCTCCATCTATCTGCCCCGGGTGCGCGATAAATGGCCCCTGCAGCTGATCATGCGCTCACTGCTGATCCAGAACGACGTATCCAAGCTGCTCACCACCTCCTCCGGCGACGCCAACCACGTGATCAACATGACCGGCAACCTGGTGAAATACTGCGTCACCGTAGTGGGCACCCTGCCCATCCTGGTGGCCTATCCCTTCGCGCAGCGGTACTTTGTGACGGGCATTACCCTGGGAGGAGTTAAGGGTTAAAGTGGTTTTTCATTCAAACATTCGTTTGTAACATAGGGAACCAAGCTGATTCTTATCCATCTCTTTCTTCCCAGATTGCCTTTCTCGGAAGGGGGTCTGGGGGAAACCACTCTTTAGGCTCTAAAGAGTGGTTTCCCCCAGTAATATCAATTAAAAGCGTGCATTCACGCTGAAATAATAAGGAGGACAACATGAAGAAGATCGTTTCCGTTTTCCTGGCTGTGATCCTGCTGCTGGGCGCGATGCAGACCGCGGCGCTGGCTGAGTATGACAAGAAGCTGACCTACACCGTGTTCCAGCAGGGCGACGATGTGCCCGATCCTGAGAACGCCTACCGCAACAGCGGCATGATCCATTACTGGCAGGATATGTTCAACATCGAACTGGACTGGCAGATTCCGCCCCAGGGCAGCGAAGCGGAGCAGATGAACCTGATGCTGGGCACTGGCGACTACACCGACATCATGGACATGGGCTTCAACACCGAAAACCTGGGCACCCTGTGCGACGACGGCACCATCTGGGACCTGACCCCCTACCTGGATCAGTATATGCCCAACTACAAGGCGTTTCTGGACGCCAATCCCGATGTGAAATCCGCCCTGTTCGATGACAGCGGCCGCATCTACCTGACCGCTAACATCAACGAAAACCCCAAGCAGTGGGGCGGCCTGGTGTATCGCCGGGATATCCTGAACACCATGACCCAAGGCAACGTGGCCTTCCCCAGCGGCAACGCTGAGCCCACCACCATCGCGGACTGGGAATACATGCTGGACCTGATGACCCAGTATTTCAAGGCTGCCGGTATGAACGATTACGCCGGATTGATCCTTCCCGCCATCGGCTATTTCTCCACCGGTGAACTGGTCAGCGCCTTTGGCATCGGCGGCGCGGATTTTGTGAACGCGGAAGGCAAAGTTTCCTACGGCATCGCGGAAGACAACTTCTACAACTACCTGACCAAGATGAAGGAATGGTACAAAAAGGGCTACATCTATGACGATTTCGCCAGCCGCAGCCAGGATCTGTTCTACCTGCCCAACACGGCCCTCACCTACGGCGGCGCTGCCGGTATCTGGTTCGGCCTGGTGCAGCAGCTGGGCGATGCCATGTCCCTGCCGGAATACGGCCTGCTGATGGACGTGGCTCCCGTGGGCTCTCCCGCTGACACCGAGCATGGCATCGAAGTCCCCGCTCCCGTGTATCTGGCCGTGAACCGCGCTTCCACCAATTCCGGCTGGGCCATTTCCACCGCCTGCAATGAAGAAAAGCTGATCCGCATCCTCACCGCTATCGACTGGCTGTACACCGCCGAAGGCGCCGCCACCCGCAGCATGGGCCTGAGCGAGGAGCAGGGCGCTGCCGAGCTGGCCGAATACCTGGATAAGGGCATCACGCATGGCGCCCGCAAGAATGGCACCATCGAATGGACCGAAGAAATGGATTCCGCCAAGGAACTGGGCCAGTATGAATTTGCCCAGAACCGTCTGCCCGGCATCGTGGTGGATTACAAGACCCGCACCTGCGAGCTGAACGATCAGGGCGTCGACCCCAACGTGTGGGGAACTGAAGTGTGGACCCGCTGCGGCCGGGACGGCGTGTTCCCCTACACCATTTCTTACACCGCTGAAGAGCAGGAAAAGATCAACCGCATCAACACCAACATGCAGGACTACGCCCATCCCATGATCGTCAACTTCATCATGGGCCGTACCGAGTTGACCGAGGACGCCTTCCACGCCTATCAGCAGAAGCTGCATGATCTGGGCCTGGACGAATATCTGTCCCTGCGCCAGGGCGCGTATGACCGCTACACCGCCCGCGCTGCGGACTAACGAAGGAGTTTTTCTGAGGGAAACCGCTCTTTGAAATATTGCTCGCCCAACTAAATCGTGAATTATCTGCGGGCGATAAATCGCTCCATACTGCGTCACTCAACCTTAAAATACCTCCAGTATTCCTGCGGTTTCGTTCCTTGTCTGGAACGATTTCTCATCCCGCATCTGAATTCACGATTCAATTGGGCGAACAATAGTCTGTAAACACTATAAAATCTTAACTCTCCACTCTCCACTCTCAACTCTTTTTAGGAGGTATCGGAATGGAAAAGTATAGGATTTGGAAGCCCGAATCAGTTCCGAAGGCCATCATCCAAATCGTGCACGGCATGGCGGAATATATCGACCGGTACGACCGGCCCGCGAAAGCGTTGAACGCGGCGGGCTATTTGGTATGCGGCCGCAATCACCGGGGCCACGGGCCGGGCGCCAAGCTGCTGGGATACTTTGCCGATGAAAATGGCTGGGACGCGATTTTGAACGACGCCCACGAGGTGTCCCTGGACATCAAAAAGCAGTACCCCGGGGTGCCCTTCATCCTGCTGGGCCATTCCATGGGCAGCTTCCTGGCCCGGGAATACGCCATCCGGTACGGAAGCGAGCTGGACGGGCTCATCCTGTCCGGCACCGGCATGTATGGCCGTCCCCTGTGCCGGGCGGGAAAGCTGATGGCCTCCCTCTCCCCCAAAAAGAAGCCCGCCGATTTTGTGAATAACATTGCTTTCGCGGGCAACAACAAGCCCTTCGCCCCGGGGCGCACGGGCTTTGAATGGCTGAGCCGGGACGAAAAAGAAGTGGACAAGTACGTGGCCGATCCCCTGTGCGGCTTCACCTTTACTGGAAAGGCTTTCGCCGATTTCTTCGGCGGCCTGGAAGCGCTGACCTATGAAAACGATCTGAAAGCCATGCCCAAGGAGCTGCCCGTCTATTTCATGTCCGGCGATCATGACCCCGTGGGCCAGATGGGCGAAGGGGTCCGGCAGGTGGCCGACCAATACAAACGCATCGGCATGCAGGATATTACCGTGAAGCTGTACAAGGACGCCCGGCACGAATTGTTCAACGAAATCAATCGGGACGAGGTCATAGCCGATTTGATTGGCTGGCTGAACCAAAAATTCCGCTGATATCTGGAGGCGCGCCATGCTGGGAAAACCGGAAGCAGGCTGGGCGCTGTTCCAATTGGGCAGCGAAGAAACGGCCTATGATTTGAGTTATGTGACCGACGTTGCCATGGAATGGCTTACCCAGGCCATTCACGGCCTGAAGGAACTGGATGTGTTTTCCGTTCACGGCTACTGCGAGCCGGGCCGCATGGTGTGCACCGTCAGCTACTGGTGCTGCTATGTGATCTTCGAGGATGACGGCCGTGCGCCCGCTTGCCACAGCGTGCATCAGCTCCACGTGAACATGCTGGATTTCTGTAAAAAACTGCATCAGGATATTTCAGAAAACCAGGATGATTGGGTGCATTGGGGCTATGACGCTCCTCAGCCGGAACGGGAAAAAGCGCTGCGCGAAAAGCTGGACGCCCTGAAAAGCCTGATTCGGGAACGGGAAGAAGATTTTCAGGAAGACCGCTGCTTTCTCTGAGACAAGGAGGAAACATATGGCCCGCGCTGTACCCGCCTTTCGGCTGATTCGATTCATACCCTTTTTAAACATCATCGCCGCCATCTTTTTCATGGTTCGGTTCCTTTTCCAGCGGCCCGCGGCCTCCCGCATTTTTAAAACCATGTTTACCTTGTTCCTTTGTTTCATGCTGCCCGCAGCGCTCATCGGCCTATTGGGAAGTCGGCTTTTCCCCGGCACGGTCATTGAAACGCTGTGCAGTTTCGCGTCTATGTATCTTTTTGCTCTTGGCACATGCCTGGTTTTTGATAAGAATACAGACAATCTTTCCAAATGAGGTGATTCCATGAATCCTTATCCCGGCGATATTACCCGGGTGCACGGCATTCGGGTGGGCCACGCCCAGAGCGTGACCGGAAAAACGGGCTGCACGGTAGTGCTGTGCCGCAAGGAAGGGGCCACGGGCGGCGTGTCCGTGCGCGGCGCGGCCCCGGGCACCCGGGAAACCGATCTTCTGCGCCCCGGCAACCTGGTGGAAAACGTGAACGCCGTCGTATTATCCGGCGGCAGCGCTTTCGGCCTGGACGCGGCGGGCGGCGTGATGCGCTACCTGGAGCAGATGGACTGCGGCATGGATATGGGCGTGGCCCGAATCCCC
>ERZ842401.5618-NODE-5618-length-13813-cov-4.461913_pt1 | contig 13813 bp, 11 predicted proteins | sample MGYA00521270_ERZ842401 | MGnify/ENA primary metagenome ERZ842401 (study PRJEB31892, sample SAMEA3878208) | bioreactor metagenome | biome: Moose rumen | place: Sweden | collected 2011-10 | study: EMG produced TPA metagenomics assembly of the PRJEB12797 data set... | reverse complement strand
GTAGCCGTGACTGGAGTTCAGACGTGTGCTCTTCCGATCTATGTGCTACGTCGATATATTGGTTCATAGGATTTGCGCCACTAGATGTATCAAAGAATTTTCTATTGTCAAAATCAACAGAAACTACGCCACCTCTATATGCTTTGACATTGTCTATGCGACAATGTTCCATAGCAAATGAGTTGACATAATACAGATTGGCGAAGCCGCCATCATTAGAAGATATATTTTCTATGTCAAGACCATAGAAGAATGCCTGAGTTTGATTTTGGTCTTTAGCTTGAGCAGTATCATTGATAGATATAGTTAGGAAACTTGAGTTGTAATCAGTGTATTTGTCTTTAACTCTTATATATGTGTTGTATAAATTATTATTAGGGTAAGCATAGATGTTGGTATTTGTATCGGAGTCAGTCTGTCCCTTTCTTGGGATGTACTTGTTGATAACTGTATCATCATGAATGAAACCTCTGATAGCAAGTCTTGTCTCTGCAGTAGAATATGTGGCCTTACGGTCTGTAGTGTCCTCTGCATTAACCTTACCACCATTACCAAGGCCATAGAGGTATACGCCTTTAGCCTTAGTATAGAATATAGCTGGTGCTGTTCTTGGAGCGCTATTTCCTGTGATTATACCGCAATAGCCATCAGAATTGTCATCTTTACAACCACATATACAAAGTGGATAAGGATAAGTTCCTGCTTGAGCAAGGGTAGGATTTTCATAATCATAATAAGTACAAAACTGTCCTGCTGCTTCAAATGATATAGTGTAATCATTGAGGCAAAGGAAGAGTGATCTGTATATCTGAACCATAGTTGCAATGGTTATATCTTGAGTGAGATATAAGTAATCATAATCAGAATCGCTATTACCTTTGGCAAGTTTATCTCTAAGATCAGCTGCATCGTTTACCGGTTGATAATCTTTCACACCATTAACTGGATGGTCTGTGGACATATTTTCGTTGAAGTGGTTTGTCTCTGTGACACTACAAGTTGCTCTACCACATACCCAGTGTGCGTGACCTGAAGGAGATGCTCCAAAAAGTGGAACGCTAAATGGAGTAGTGAACCCTGTGCTAACTTTTGTACCAAGTTTCTTAACGAGTGTTGCAAGAAGTGTCTCCATGTTAACTTCTGCTACACCTTCTTCACCTGCAGTCTCAGATGTAACTACACCTGAGTTTGCATTACCAAGAACTGCGTTTTCTTTTTTTAGTTCATCGTCATCTGCTTTTATAGGAGTGTCGTCTGTTACTTCTTCGTATTCTATGATGACGTTGTCACCTTCTTCATCTATCGCATCGGTTGACTCGTCAGTCTCACCTTTAGTTTCTTCTTTGATTTCACTATCTGCTTCAGCTTCAGTCTCTTCAGTTCCTGTAAATGCTGCTACAGTTTCTTCTATATTATTATTAGCTTCACTCTTAGCAACTTCTTCAGATGCTACTTTAGCTTCTTTGGTTTCTACTTCAACCATCTCTGCTGTCTCAGTTTTAGCTTCAGCTGTCTCAGCTGTCTCTGCTTTAAACTCAACTGCCTCTGCTAGGGTTGCGATATCAATCACCTCAACATTGCCATTGCCGTCTTTTACTTCAAGAGTGCCGTCGACACTAGCTTTATATTCTTTAGCCTCTGGTACATAACCTTCTGGGTCATATACTCTTGATATATAGGTGATGTCCCAAGTTACAGGAACAGTCTCAACTTTCTCGTCGCCATATTGGTTGACGAGCAATACTTTAATCTCTTTTGCAAGATACTTTTCTTCTACAACTTCTTTTCTTGGAAGTTTTACAAATGATCCTACATTGTCATTTGCAAGAAATTCTTTGAGTGTCCACACACTGTCTTCTGGAATAGAACGAGTAGCGTAGATGTATTTCTTTATGACTTTAACTTCACTCTCTGCATCAGAGTCCGTTGCATCTTTAAAATCTAAATCAGTTTTAGTGTTCTTAACATCAAGTTCTTCAACTTCACTTTCTTTTCCTTCTTCTTCAGTAGTTTCTTTTGTCTCATCTATGTTATTGGTTTCGTTAACATTGGTTTCTTCTTGAGACTTCTCAGTTGTCTCAGTTTTATTTTCTTCTTCGTTAGTTTCTACTTCTGATTTTTCATTTTCAGAATTTTCGTTTTCAGAATTTTCGTTTTCAGAATTTTCTTTTTCAGAATTTTTTCCATCAGAAATTTTTTCATCTTCTTCTGGTTCTGCAATCGTATCTTCTTCTGGTTCTTCTTCGTAATCAGAATTTTCTTCTTCACCAAAACTTGAAGGAGAATTTTCTTCTTCCTTCATCTCGTTTTGATTTTGAGTTAATGCACTTCCACTTTGGTCAGTGCCTCCCTCTTTAGAATTTTCTTCCACAACTGTAGTTTCTTCTGGAGCAGAGAAATTAGTTCTGACGATTGTCGTCTGCTCCTCTTTGTATTCAAGATAATAGTTGCGAACGACATTCTGTGAATTCTCATATTCGTTCACATCAACTACATCTGAAACTGCACTTGCAAGAACTGAGAATCCTTGAGTACAGAAAGTCATAGCGATAACCAAGATTATGCTTATGACTCTTTTTGTTTTTTGATTAATCATAACGAAACCCCTTTAATTTTTTTCACAAAGCTATCAAAATTTTTTCACGCAAAAATCACATGTGGGTAGATTTTCCCACTTTGAAAAGTATATAAAATTTTAAGCCTTTTATCAACCAAAAAGCCTTATTTTTCGGCAATTTTAATACATTCTTAAGACTTTTTCATTTTTATTAATTTTTGTTTTTTGGGGGCTCGAACCACAATATGTAGTGTTCAAAAGTGTGGCCAGCAACTACATTTTGAAATTCGGAGGTCGCGGGGAGGGGGCGCTCGTGGGGGTCGCTCGTGGAGGTCGATCACAGAGGTGGGGGCGCTCGCGAATTAAACTTAAAACTTTAATTTACTTTTTGCTAATTTTGTGATAATATATAGCGAGCGTATGGATCTCGCCACTTTTGAAAAACGAATAAACGCGGCATTTCGCGAGCATATTGGCGTAAATCTGAGCGAAAATCAGGTTATGCATTTTTATGCATTTATGAATTTGCTCATAGAAAAGAATAAAGTTATGAACTTAACTGCGATTACTGAGCCAGAAAAGATAATCACAAGGCACTTTGTGGATTCGTGCATGCTGTTTAAATTCTTTCCGGTTCACACGGGCGGGAGCACTGATAATTCACCCGAAGGGGCTGTGGGCCATGCGGGTGCTAGTTCATTCAGACGCGTCGTAGACATCGGCACCGGTGCAGGCTTCCCTGGCATACCGCTTGCAATTATAGCGGACTCTGTGGATTTCGTGCTTACGGATTCGCTTGGAAAACGCGTTGATTTCTTACGCGTTGTCATAGACGCGCTTGGGTTAAGAAACGCGATGGCAATTCATACGCGTGCCGAAGATTTCTGCCATGACGCGACTTACCGCGAATCATTTGACCTTGCACTCTCTCGTGGGGTGGCCAAGCTTTCAGTTTTGTCTGAATATAGTCTGCCAGCAGTCAAGGTTGGTGGCAAGATGATTTCATATAAGTTGGATGACATAGAATCAGAACTGGGCGAAAGTCAAAATGCAATCAAAACTCTTGGTGGAGTGTTTCACATGAAACATTCTTATGACCTGATTCCAGATGAGCCACGAAGATGTCTAGTTGAGATAGAAAAAATTTCTGAAACTCCAAATCAATATCCAAGAAAGGCCGGCTTGCCATCCAAAAAGCCACTTTAATCTTCATCTTATTCAATAAAATCAACTAATTTTAAGCACGTTCCACGTGAAACATTTCTCTTGACAAAACCGCGTATATGTAGTATAATTTGCGATTGGGTTATGGGCACCTCATTAACACTATTATCAAAGTGCCCGGTATGGGAATTACATCGATTTCTGCATTTTGCATTTGCAAAATGCTATTATCTGCAATTCCCTTATGGGCACTTCATTAATACTATTATCAAAGTGCCCGGTTATGTATCTTTTGATGTAATAAAAAGGTGGGTTTAATATGGCGAAAATTATTTCAATTACAAACCAAAAAGGTGGTGTTGGAAAAACAACAACGGCCATCAATCTATCTGCTGCACTTGCTGAAGCTGAACAAAAAATTCTAGTTGTGGACTTCGATCCACAAATCAATGCAACTACTGGTCTTGGCATCGAAGTATATGATGAAACTAAAACCATCATCGATGCAATCCACAATCCAGACAATGCACGAAACTACATCATAAGAGGTATCAAAAACAATCTCGACATCTTTGCCGGCTCGATCGAACTATCAAGCCTTGAAACCGAACTCCTAGGAAAAGATAACCGAGAGAAGGAACTCAAAAAAGTTCTCGACCCACTGAGAAGTGATTATGATTTTATAATTATAGATTGTCCGCCAGCTGTCGGAATCATAACTGTAAACGCGTTGGTTGCCTCTGACGCGTCTATAATTCCTGTCCAATGTGAATATTTTTCACTTGAAGGACTCAAACAAGTCCTTTCAGCTATCGACCTCGTTCGAGGAGGCATGAATCCAGACTTAAAAATCGAAGGTTTGCTCTTCACTATGTATGACGCAAGGACGCGTCTTGCACAGGATGTCGTTTCTATGATTAGAGAAAATATCACCGATGTCAATATATTTGAAACCATGATACCAAGAAACATTCGTCTCGCCGAAGCACCAAGTAATGGAGTCAGCATCCTCGAATATGACTCTTCTTCAGTCGGCGCCGACCGCTACAGAAAGCTCGCCGCAGAAATTTTAAAAAAGAATTCTGTGGGATAATATGGAGAGGAGTTCCTATTTTGTTCTTTAATGAATTTGAAAAATATAAAAATGCTAAATTTAACACAAAACTTCTTTGGGAATTTGATGTTGATGACAATTTTGACTGGCAAAAAATGAGTCATACAGTGGTTGCACGAACTATCGAACTGGGGCGAATGGAAGATTACTATGCTATCATTAAAATATATGGTGGCATAGATAATGTAAAACATATTATAAAGAGCCTTTCTTTCTTAAATGATAAAGATATGAATTTTGTACATATAATTTTTGATATTGATTTGGAGGATTTGAAATGCTACACAAAGAAACAATCTCTAACAAAACCTATGCTTTATTAAAATCATTAATGGAAGATGAAAGCTTTAAAGATTTTTTTCTTGTTGGAGGCACAGCTATAGCTCTTCAAATTGGCCATCGAATAAGTGAAGATTTAGATTTATTTACTCAAAATGATATTGACTTAGAATTTTTCAAAAGGCATCTAAAAGAAAAATATTCATTTGTTTCCGAATTTGAAAATAAAAACACACTAAAAGGTTTTATAAATGAAACATTTATTGATCTAATCACTTACGATTATCCTATAATAGATAATTTTGTCATTGAAGATAATATAAAAATGCTGAGCTTAAAAGATATAATTCCTATGAAACTCGTTGCCATAGTTCAAAGTGGCGAGAGAATGAAAGATTTTATTGATATTGCCTTTCTATCAAATTATTATACTCTAAACGAGATGATTAACTTTTATAAGAAGAAATATGACGATGACAACGAGTTATCCATCTATAAAGCTTTAATATATTTTGATTCAATAGACATTTCAGATAAAATAAACCTCATTAATAAAAACTTAGATTTTCAAACAATAGAAAAAAGGTTGATTGATATGACTAAAAATCCCAATATACTTTTTCAACCTTTTCAATAAAACCCTACAAGCTCTAAGACATTTATATAGATAATGACGATAAGTATTTTTAGAAAATATAAAACCTTCCCATTTATTTTACTTTTAATTTTACTATTATCATCTTGCTCTAATTCAGCACAAAGAAACCTTGCATCTACCGACATAATTAAAAATGCAGAGAATGAGATTGTTGAAGGCGAATATAGATACATAGTAAATAAAAGAACTGGCAAGATTCATACCTATCATCACGGTATGAACAGCGGAATGAATCCAGATAATATGTTAATGACTAATGATAGCCTTGAGATGATACTTGAAGATGAAGAAAAAGATTTATGTAGAAATTGCTGGGCTGGCATCAAAACTAATTTAAAATCATATGATGATAATACACTTGATCTAATAGAAAAATTCATGAGACTTTACGACTTCACAGAGTTAGATATAGAAACTCAAAAATTCCTCATGTGCATATTTGAAGTCGGCGAGTGGTATGTAGATAATGTATATACTTATCAAGGTGGCAAGCAGACAGTATTAGAGACAGAAACTATAGCTAAAACTTCGGCAAGTGAATCTGCATATAAAAGATGGAGAAATTATTTATCATCATATTCAAGTTTTCATATATTTAGGGATAATTCAAAAATATTACCAGTTGCATATGATAAGCTTAGCCCGACTATTATGACATTATATAAATGTGACCTATTTGAAAAGACTAATTACCCAAAAGGAAATACCTATGATATAAAATCAACAGATGGAGTTACAATATATAAAAATGCCCACAAAAATAATTTTGTATGTGATGATTGTTCTAAATTTGCCGCTGCAGTTTATTACTACTATGTGAATAAAGAAAAACTAATCAAAAATTTTGATATTGATTTATGGTATACAAGTTCATATAAATTTTCTTTTAAGAATGAACTGACAAATGTGTTAATAGAAAGCGACAAATTCCACCTTTATACTTTAGAGAATTTAAAAGAGCAGTACGAAGAAGCTAAAAAAGACGGGAGAAACTTTTCTTATGATTTAAAAATTGGGGATTTGATACAGCGAGATGGTCATGTAGAATTCTACATAGGTAATAATAAAGTTATAAATTGGGGGAGAATTCATAATACATATACCTTAAATAAATTTTTTCATTTTGAAGATGATGGCTTTCATAGTAATGATCCTAACGACAAAGAAATTCCTTATACAACAATTATAAGATTTATGGGAGATTGAATATGAAAAATAAAAAAACCGCTTTGTTTTTTGTTCTTTTTGTTTTTGCGATTATGTTTTTGTTATTTTTATATACCAACACAAAAAATAACTCTTTCAGTATTCGTAGCCCAATTGGTGCTTATAATTTACAAAACAAAAGCATTAAAAATAACTATTTGAATTTTATAAAAAATAATATAACACCGGAACTATTGCGAGACTATATAGACAACAAATGTATCACTTTTGAATTTTATAATGCTGATTCTACTGGTGAATTAGTCATGAGTCAAATGAAATTTGAAGGCTACACGGAAGTTTTTAACAAACTATTTGACAAAAACATCTCATCATTTGATAAATATCCAGTATCAGATAATTTTAAAAAGAAATTCCCTTCAAATCTTACCACATACTTTAATTTAGCACATAATAGTGATAGTGATATACGCTGTGGCATATTTATGGATGAGCAAAAACTAACTGTAAATGAATTTTATGATTTTTATCTAAATGAACCTGCTCATCATAACACCCACCATTTCACTTACACCCTTGACAGCGATGGCAACATAGATGATGTGGTGTATGATTACACAGAAGAAAACTTATATGAATAATCAACCGTCTATATGAGCTGCCCGAGTCACTCGTTGCATATGTGTGCTCCCAAGCCCCTCGTATATAATTTTTAAGGAGATAAATAATGTCAAACTACAGAAAAGGTCTCGGAAAATCATTTGGCAAGATTTTCGGAGAAGAAAAAGTAACACAAACTCTTGAAAGGGAAAATGTCAACACTCAGACTGCTACTGCAGAACCCAACATCCAATATGTTGAAAAAGTAGTTGAGAAAGTTGTCGAAGTGCCTGTTGAAAAAGTGGTCGAGAAGATTGTCGAAGTGCCAGCTGGCGAGTCTACTCCAAATGGCGAACCGCTACTCGTCAACATAAGTTTCGTTCAGGCAAATCTCGACCAGCCACGAAAACATTTTGATGAAGAGAAATTACAAGAGCTTGCTGACTCCATCAAAAACTACGGCATCATAGAACCTCTTGTCGTTCGTAAGGTCGGACCAGTTCATTATGAGATAATAGCTGGCGAGAGACGACTTCGTGCTGCAAAACTTGCAGGTCTAACAGAAGTCCCTGTCATCATCAAAGAATATAACGACAACGAAAGAAAGATCGTCACTCTCCTTGAAAATGTCCAAAGAGAAGATCTCAATACTGTAGAGAAAGCCAAAGCCTACAAAGCTCTCATCGACGAGTATAATCTTACTCAAGAAGAGATTGCAGAAAAGATTGGTAAAAGCAGAGTTGCTGTTACCAACACTCTTCGTATCCTCAATCTTGACGAGAAACTACTTGATATGCTTCGTGATGGTGAGTTATCAGAAGGTCATGCAAGAGCTCTCCTTAGTATAGAAGATTCTGCTTTCCGTGACAAACTTGCGAAAGAAGTAGCAGAGAAGAAACTAAGTGTCCGCGCCATCGAAGATAAGATAAGACTCGAGAAACTTGCCACTTCTCGAAAAGAAAAAGAAGCTCTACTCAACACAGATTCATTTAAAGCACTCAAGATCCAACTTAAAGATATAGAGAAACAGATGCGAGCAAAACTTAGTGCCACTCTTAAGATTATACCTAAGAGCGAAACCACAGGCACGGTTGAGATAAAGTATAACACCCAAGAAGAACTTGACCGCATCTACTTGCTCATCAATTCCATCTCGTAGGCGAGCACCGAAAGCCCACACCCACAAGGAGTAATCATGTTTTTAGAAAATACAATTATAATGATAATCTTCATCCTTATGATCTTCGTATCAGTTGCCGCTATCATATTTTCTATCATCTCATATGGTAACTATAGCAAGCTGAACAAAAGATTTGAGATATTTATGAAGGGAAAGGACGCCGAGACTCTTGAGGACTTTTTTATAAGCCTCCAAAATGATCTAGACTACCTCACTGAAGATAATAATAGAAACAAAGAGAGCATCAAAAAACTCAACCGCATCACCAAGAGATCAATTCAGAAGATTGGTCTTCATAGATACGATGCCTTCGAAGAGAAGACCGGAAAGAGATCATTTGCCCTCGCTCTTCTTGACTTTACTAACTCTGGTTTTATACTCACATGCCAAAGTCACGATGACGGCGTCATCATATTTATAAAAGAAATCGAAGTCGGCACTACCAAAGTAAAGCTTGGCCCAGAAGAAGAGACTGCTCTTAAGATTGCTATGGGTCAGATAGATAAGTATGAAAATAATTAATTTTTTAAAAAACCTATTTAAAAGTGCCAAGTTTAAACCCATCTCTATCAATCCTATAGTTGTGGCAGTGATTGCCTTCATCGCCGCAGCTATCTTTTTTGGTAAGCACACATATGAGAACCTGAGTCCAACCGCATTATATTACGAAGAAGACTTAAGTTCTTCCTTCCCTATCATCTATCAGATAAGGAATGGCAACAAGATTAATGAAATGCGTGGCTTTACTAACGATAGATATAGCATCATCTCCAATGACACTATCACCGTCCTTGAAAAAGGAAGGATATTAAACCTTCTCATAAAGAATAACGGCAACAACTTTAGTATCATAGACTATGAAGTCCGTGATAGAACCAACAACCTTCTTCTTGAGAGATCTCGTCTCGAAGTCCAGGATGATGACTATGATGAAAATGTAGACGAAACCAAGATGACTTTCAACATACAAAATCTAATCAAACCCAACACCTCATACCTTCTCACTGTCAAAATCAATATATCAGGCCGTGACATATATTATTTTACCAATATTATAAGTAGAACTCGTAGCAACATAGACGAAGCTGTCTTCATGGCGACTGATTTCACTGAGAAGACTTTCAATGTAGCATCCGCATCAGAACTCGTAAAATATTTTGAGACTAGTATCAATCGTGATATGAGAGAGATGTATAATGTCACTCTCCAGCAGTCATTTGAACAGATGACATTTGCTGACACAGGCATGAGAAGGCTTAGCGAATATTACTACGATGTATATCAAGCTCAAGAATATAGCTATAACATAGTCCTTTCCTATCTCACAGAAAGCACCAAGACGGAGCATCGCGATCTCTATATCAATCGTGATGAATACGTACTTCGCTGGGATGAGATGAGATGGTATTATATGAAGTTTAATCGCCACACAGAAGAACTTCTAAACTTACAAAACGAACCTTATAATGATTCTCGAAATCGTTTCTATGTCGGCATCACCGACCCCAACAATCTAGAGAAACTTGAATCTGAAAATAAAAGATTTTTTGCCTTCGCAAAGCAAAACGAGATTTTCATATATGACGACGAGAAAAAAACTATGACTAATGTCTTTGCTTATAGGATCAACAACGCTACGACATTTGCCAATGTCCCAAGAAACTATGGTGTTAAGATTATGAATGTCTCAAACGAAGGAGAAGTTGTCTACATAATATATGGTTACAACTCATCAGGACGAAATGAAGGCAACATGGGTATAGGTATATTTACCTACAGTAGTGTCACCAATCAATCTGTAGAAGATATCTACCTACCTATATTCACCACCTTCCAAAGTTTGAAATATGACATAAGTAGGCTTTGTGTATTTAAGAACAATCAATTTATATTTAAGAGCTACAACAAAGTTTATTCTATTAATATAGACACATCTGAGATGCTCACTCTCGCTGATAATTTCGATGAAAATAAATTTGCCGCAAGCACCAACAATAGGTATTTCGCTTTCAACAATGACAAAGAAGGGGAATCAAAGCACATCAACATCTATAACATAGAAGATGGAGTTATCACAACTGTCGATGCCAAAGGCGATGATTACATAGAAGTTGTGACCTTTATGAATGACGACCTCTTCTATGGAGTTTTCAATGATTCGGATATCTGGAGAGAAGCCGGGAAGATCATCGGTCGTCCAAGTCGTGAAATCAAAGTTGTCAATGCTGTCACAGGACGAGAAGATATATTCAGTGAAGAAGGAAGTTATTTCTACAACTTCGTCAACCAACAAAATCTTCTTCGTTATAACAAATACACCAGATCTGGCACTCACTACACATATAAGACCAACGATGTAATCCTAAATAACTATTCGCCAGAAGTTGACGATGCCTTCCCTTATAAGGAAGAATTTACCAAAGAGAAACTTCGTATCGGTTATTTTGAGATAGTCACAAGTCGTCGAGAGAAACTCACTTACCAAAGAAACAACGGTATCTCTCGTAAGCAGATAGAAGAACCTGCACTTGAATCAGCAAGCGAAGAAGAACTTATCTACTATGTGTACGACAGTGGCAATCTCAAAGGCAAGATAAAGGTCTTGTCCGACGCAGTCAATGAAATTCGTGACAACTACGGCTATGTGAAGCTGAGTGATAGGATCACTTGTTACAATCGTGCCAACAAAGGAAATGTCTCTTACCTTCGTCAAGATGATTCAATTCTCGAAAACTTAGATGGCTTCGTAGAAAATGTCTACATCAAAGATGAATCTATGCTTATAATGAATGTGACTGGTGTCACTGATAGAGACCTCGAATACTATATGAGTCTAAAACAAAAAGTTGCAGTATATAGAGATGATACATTTCAATTTTTTATCACTGGCTATGATAACAACAACTATGTCTTAGAATATACGAACGGCGATAGAAATCTGATCCCAAAAAGAGAGATTAGAGAAGCCCTCGTTGATGGTGGCTACGTCCTCTTCGCCCAGCTAGAAAGCCTAGAATAACCACTTGTATGGGCGAGCTTCGTAAACCCACTCGTATGGGCGAGCTGCGCGAGCCCACTTGTATGGGCAAGCTTCGTAAGCCCGAAAGGAATATTATGGAAAGAGTAATCAATTTTGCTGCTGGCCCTGCTGCCATGCCGCTACCTGTCTTGCAGGAAATCGAAAAAGATCTAGTGAATTATAAAGGCACTGGCCTCTCCGTCATGGAGATGAGCCACCGATCTAAGATGTATGAAGCAATTATCAATGAAGCAAGAGAAGATCTGAAAAACATTTTAAATCTAAATGATGGTTACGACATTTTATTTCTTCAAGGTGGCGCTTCACTTCAATTTGCTATGGTTCCACTCAATCTTGCAAATGAAGGCGACCTCGCTTACTATGCTGTCACAGGAAATTTTGCTAATAAGGCTTGGGAGGAAGCTAAGAAATGGCTTAATGCAATCGACCTAACTAACTCTATGGAAGATAAATTTAATTATATTCCAGAGATTCCAGTTGATAAGATAGATTCATCTGCTCGTTATCTTCACATCACAGCCAACAATACAATTTTCGGAACTATGTATGATAAAGTTCCAGAAGTTCCTGTGCCTCTCGTTGCAGATGTCTCATCCAATATTCTTGGAAAAAACTATGATTATAGGAAGTTCGCTCTCGCCTATGCAGGCGCACAGAAAAATCTCGGCCCTGCAGGTCTAACCATAGTTATCATTGATAAAAGATACTTAAAGGAAAATGAAAATAAATACGTTCCAACCATGCTTCGCTATGACATCCATTCTAAAAATAATTCGCTCTACAACACTCCTCCTACATTTGGAATCTATGTAGCAGGACTTACATTCAAATGGGTTAAGTCTATGGGTGGAGTAGCAGAACTTGAAAAGAGAAATATAGAAAAAGCCAATATGCTCTATGATATCTTAGATCATTCTGATTTTTATATTCCTTTTGCAAAAAAAGAATCTCGTTCTATCATGAATGTAACTTTCAACTTAAAGACTGAAGAACTTGAAGCAAAATTTGTCGAAGAGGCCAAAGCCAAAGGTATGATCAATTTAAAAGGCCACCGAGTTCTCGGTGGCATACGTGCTTCTATCTATAACGCTATCTCTACTAACGAAGTTCAAAAACTTGCAGAATTCATGGAGATATTTGAAAAGAACTATCGTTAATCTGTAACCTGTCGACTTCCTGGTACCATGTAAGCGCCACCAAAAGATGGCACTGCGCTTGAATAAATTGCCGTATTGATTATATTGTATACGTCAAGCACTTTCTTATCGAGCGCTTCATAAAAACTTTCATTATAATGTAGCTGGTCACCAAGATAATATTTTGGTTGCTGATACTCACTCATGTCTATATAGTACACATTAAAATTATCACTAGCAACTTTTCTAAGGATATAGTCATATTCTTTTATAGATGTTGTTGTGTCTACGCCCTTTGACAGAGGGTAATCCATGTATGTATGTACAATTATAAATTTCCCCTTTTTTGCTGCTGCAACTGCAAAATTATCAAGTGTTTCTTCAAAGCTGCTTATAGGAGTTTTGTGATAGTGGTCATTGACACCAGTTGAAAATACAATTACATCATAATTAGGATTGGCAATCACATTATAAAAAAGTTCTTCGTTTCCTTCTTTATTAACTCCACCAGTTGAAAATGCATATATATCATAATGCAATTGATCATACTTATAGAAGTACCCAGCAAATGAGTCACCTATAAGTGCCATTCTCATTTTCATCTGTTCCCCTGGCCCTACTGCATATACTGCATTTAGAGGTAAAATCACTATGGCCATAGCCACAAGTATTGATACAATTTTTTTCAATGTTTTCTGCATAATTATTCCCTACACACCTATCTAAATTATTTTTAATGATTATATCACAAATAATCGAATTTTCAAGTACCCTTCGCTCACATATGGGCAAACTATGCAAGCCCAATGGCGAAGCCTCACGTAGGGGCGAGCACTGCGAGCCCGCTTGCAGAGACACATGTATGGGCAAGCTATGCGAGCCCGTGTTAAATATTGCAAATAACAATATTTTTGCTAT
>ERZ842401.5617-NODE-5617-length-13816-cov-4.477872_pt1 | contig 13816 bp, 6 predicted proteins | sample MGYA00521270_ERZ842401 | MGnify/ENA primary metagenome ERZ842401 (study PRJEB31892, sample SAMEA3878208) | bioreactor metagenome | biome: Moose rumen | place: Sweden | collected 2011-10 | study: EMG produced TPA metagenomics assembly of the PRJEB12797 data set... | reverse complement strand
TTCCCTACACGACGCTCTTCCGATCTTAAATGTTTATAAATTATCGAATTAATATCTCAAATTCCTGACAGGTTTTGTGGAAAACATGGCAAAGTTATAAAGAATTGCTAAATCGGCAAAATTTTTTACCCAAAAAATGCAATTTTAAGCGTTTCGTCTCGTTAAGAAGCGATAATAATCTCCAAAAACGGAAGAAATCTTGGTTAACGGCGCTTATGCTTGAGATATAGCTTCACTAGCGCATTTAGCGCCTTGTAGCCCAGATAAAAATAGTCGGTCTTCTTGAGCATGGCTACTTCTCCTGAACTGAACAGCAATCCTCTGACCCCGTTTTGAGAGACGTTCTCTCGGGTGGATTGGTACTGATGAGCGATGCTCACGCGGCTCACTTCACGCCTGACGAGCGACTTGGCTCGACGCTTCTGCAACTCTTCGAGAGTTAATCCTTTCCAATCACTGGCTTGTGCTGTCACTACTTGCACAACAGGGGGCGAGTATGGTGTTTCTACATTGGTTGACATGACTAGAGTTATTCTTCTTGAGTTAAAAACAGCTTAGTGACGAAACGGGTGACAGGATTTATTATCAGCTGCTTGCGATAACCATAGACGAGCAAAGCGAGTAGCCCTACTACGGCTATAGCTATCAGCACTCCAGCCCATAGGCTCTCGGTGACTGCGATCATCCACTGTGCAAAAGCCCAAAGCAGCAACATCACAGCCCCGGCACCAAAGATTATAAGAATCGCAACTATTATCGCTCGAGACAATATAATCGACATTTTCTCGGCGAGAGTAAGTTTTGAGTATTCTATCTCTAGCTTCGCATGCTCTTTAATACTGTCGAAAAACTGCTTATAATTCTGTCCTTCCATTAGTGTTTTAGAAAAGCTGCACATGATATTATTGCACATCAATATCATGTGCAGCGTTAATAGATTGTTGCGTTAGCATTGTTGTGCTAAGCTCTAGAAGCTCGATGAGCTCTTGATGAGGTATATTATTGCTCTATTTGAGCGCTGATTTGGTTTACCAGCTGCTCCACTTCGTCATCGCTGAAATCAATGCCTTTTTTCTTGAGCAGTTCTTTGATGCGAATTCTCAAATCCTTTCCTGCTTCGGGCGCAAATAGCAAAGCCATCGAAGCTCCAATGATAGCGCCTCCTAAAAAGCCGTATAATAGACTCAGATACTTGATGTCTCTCATAATTCTTTGATATTTTATAAGTTAAGAACTCTGTTTAGAATGAAATCAGTGTAGAAAAATGTGTTATTCCTCTTTGATTTCTTTTGTTATGTCGTCGATGAGGTCGTCCATTTCCTGATCTTTGAGGTTTATTCCCTTCTTTTTCAGGATATCAGCAATCTTGCTGCGAGTGTCTGCCCCTTTGGCTGGAGCAAAAAGGAGACCTACAGCGGCGCCAGCTAGTGCACCGCTCAATACTGCTAAGATGATGTGTACCGGTTTCATTTTTGGTGATATTTAAATGGTTAATAAAATGTTTTCTAATTCTCGATTACAAATATAGCACATTTAATTATAATAAGTATCGTTTTTATGTTTTTTTTGCAAAAAATGCGAGACAATTTATGAAAAAAGGTGATATTGTATTTGGAGTGTCTTTGTACACCGCCATTTCGGCACAACATACCAACAGCATGAATGCCTCCACAATGCTAATGCCTCTTCTAGCAATACTAAAGGCACACACTGCCCCCACGAAGCTTTATTAAGGGTGTTGTAGATTGTATTTGCTTGATTATTTTGCCAGCGACACGTTGATTGAGATGCCGTAGTTGGTGTTGGTGGTTGGGTATGATGATGAAGACACGAGAGGGGTATTGACTTGATGGTCGAAGAAAGCTCCTAGAGTGATGCGCTTACTCATGACATAATTGGCTGCGAAGTTGATGCCCAGAGTGCGTGTTCCGCTAGTTGCCTGGGTGGTGTTCACGTCAATCTTGCGGATGAGTGCAGTGTTGTTGTTGAGCTGTAGGTTGAAGTTGAGCGTCAAGTCGTTGTTGATGTTCTCCTGTTTCTTCTTAATCTTTAGCACGGAGTTGAAATTGGCGATTTTGTAGCTGGCTCCAATGACGAGCGACTTCTGCAGAGTCTCGACAAGTTGGAGCGACGAGATGTTGAGTGCCAGAGTGCGAGCGTCGCGATACTCCACGTTGAAGCTCATGTCATTCTTGAGAGTGACGTTGACACCAATCAGTGGTGCGAATTTCTCGGTAATGGTCACCGACGAGATGTTGTAGGGAGAGTTGGGGATGGGATTACCCGTGAGAGCGTCTTGTGTAAAACCGAGTCCTTCACCTATCGATACCCAGTCGGTATAGCTCGAGAAGCTGCCCACCGAGTAGGTGCACTGATAAGCATGAGTTAGTGTGAAGCTCTTGAAATACTTCTTCACTGCCGGAATCTTTGATAGTCCGTCGTAAGTCACCCTCCAGTTAGGCAAAATGCTCTTGAGTCCTGGGAAAGGGTTGAGTTCTACCTTTGCGGCGTCTTTCCCTGAATAGGCGGCCAAGAAAGCTGGAATCATGACATCACTACCGGCAGGATTGATAGTGCCGTTCTCGGGATTAAACGCATTTCCGGGATAGGCTGTTCCCCTCAAGAATCCCCTCTCCGGGTAGTTGTGGCCTATATACTGCTGTTCAAGTCGGCTAGCTACAATAGGGATGTTATTCAAGAACTTATTGAAAGCGTCGCTATAGTATTCGTTGTCGGCAGTCACGCCCCTCAAAGCAGTTGCTAGGGCGATATGAGTCTTGGTGTAAGAGCCAGAGTAAAGCTTGCCCACATCATCATACATGAACTGTATTTGGTTTGTGCGATTGTCGGTGCGATTACCTGTAAGAGTAATCTTGAGGCCATTTATAGGCTCCACCACGACTTCTGCACTGAACTCCTGCGTCTTGGAGAAGATTGCCGGAGAGGTCTGTGTTGAGTCTCCCAGAAGCCATCCGTTGCGCTTAGCGCGGTCGATGTAGCTTTCTCCCACAAATCCGAAAGCGAAGTCGAGTCCTGGTGCCATCACGTCGTAGTGGTTGTTCTGACCGAAAATGTCTCCCACATTGGGCACAAACTGCGGTATTGACAACGACTGTGTCTGCCTCCATTTGACATTCACGCTCTTGACGCTCATGAGCAGTCGTGTGAAATATTGAGCAACCTCTGTGCCGAAGTTCTTCTTGTCGCTAGCCATCACCTCGGTAACAGTGATTTTAATGCTCGTTGAGTCGCGGTTGGTGATTTCAATGTTGTTGTTGTCCTTGACGTTGTACTTGACAGGGTATCGCTTGCCGTCGATGGTTGTGGCAGTCACCCTCACCTTCTTCACATTCATGTTGTGCTTAACGACGGTGGTAGTGTCGGCGCTAAGCTGGAAAGTGCGGTCAAATTTCTTGGCCTTCTTCTTCTCGGTTTTCTTGTCTTTGGAATTGCTGTTGCCGCTTCCCGAAGAAGAGAAACGTTTCTGCACATCTTTAAGATAAGGAACCTTGCCATAGAACGTCTCGAGGTTTAGACGTGTGTCAATGTTTAGTGACGACTGGTTGGCAATATTGTTGCCCGAGAATATGCCGGCAATCTCGGTGCCTTTATCCCAACGGTAGGTGGCGTTATAGGTGGCATTAGCTGTGATGAAGCTCAAAATGGGAATTGCATTGAATGGGGCTTTGTAAGATGCCGTGAATGTCTGGTTATAGGCCCACGGGGTTCCCAAGTCCTTAATGCTACGCCACACGCTGTCGCGCCAGTCTCGGTACTCATCGGGGAAGAGCTTCTTGTTTACCTGCCCCATAGGCTCAAGGATGTGTGCAGTAGTCTGGCTGTTAAATGACATATTAATTGACTTAGTGAAGTTCCACGACAGTGCAAATTGCCTGTCCCATAAGAAATTCTTGCTCACCGATACCGGCAGCACGATATCCACGTCGGTCTCGTTGCGCGTTTGCTGCTCATAGTAGTATCGTGAGATATTGGTGCTGAACGCCAGCGAGTTTGGCAGCCATCGGAACTCCCATTCTCGGAAGAACTTCATGTTCTTGTTCTTTTGGTCAATGGCCTTCTCTAACGGTTTGAATGGTTTAATATAAGGTGTCCAAGAATATTGCAGACTCCCGCGGTAGTCGTTGGTGTTCTCATACACATAGTCGGGGTTGGATTTATGAGTCTTGTTGAACGAGTAGTTGAAGGTGAAGTTGGCTGGATCCCAGGGCATGGGGTTCTTGCTCTTCACGTCAAACTTTAATCCCGAGATGGAGAAGTTTTTGACAACCGTTTCGCTAACGGCATAAGCTTTGATAGAGTCTTTCTGTTCCTCTGTTGCACAAGCGTCGAGTGCGTCTTTTAGCAGGATGTCTTCGTCGAGAGGGTTGTATTTAGGGGTAAGTTTTTCGTTGCTGTAGGAGTAATATACAGGAGCGTGCAGTTTCACTTTCTCGGGTATAAATCGTCCCAGGTCGGCCTGAACAGCCACGTTATACTGGTCGTAGTTGTCGAGTCGCCGATTATTCATGCTCTGGTCCACTGAGCCAAAGCCGCTAGTTTCTTTGTGCCATCCCACATTCACGACTCCAATATCGCTGAGGTTAAGGCTCATCGAAGCCTTAGCCGCCCAACCACCCTCGCTGTCGAAGTCGGTGACCCTGAGTTCATCTACCCACACCACAAAGTCTTTTGTGGTCCCCGCAGTGTTGTTTCTCACACCGATGAGCATCACCCTCACCTTGCTCAACGAGGGATTACCCATCACATAGACGTGGTTGCGAGGATTATTTGGGTCTTGTTCCTGGTAGCGTTGTGTGTAGGCCACATCGGGATTGCCGGCCATCTTTTCGGCATTACGGTTCTTCTTGACTGCGGTGAGGATGTCGAGGTCTAGGTCGAGCATGTTTTCATTGGGCCACACAGCAAGTCGGTCGGTCGAGCTGTTGTTGCTGTAACGTCCAGGAGGAGTCACAACCAGAGGAATTTCGTACTCGTAGTAATTGTTTTTCACGTCTGAGCCCAAACGCACGAATAGTGAGATGTCGCCATTCTTCAGGTTGGTGGCATCGTTGATGAATGCCTCGTTGTGGACAAACATCTGCAAGCGTTTGTAGGTTCTCAGGTCAAGGTTGGTGTTGCGGTAAACACCTCGTGCATCACCGGCTTCAAGCCCCTCAACCTGCATCTGCATCGATTGCTCGTTGAGCTGCGTGATTTGTGATTGCCCCGAATCGACGATGCGTGAAACACCTGGAGGCAACACATAGTTTACCGGCTCACGGCTGGCGTTCTCCTCGATGTTTACTGTGTTGACATCGATGATTCCGTTTCCTGGCATGTCGCCTCGGGCATTGAGGTTGTAGTCGTAGTTTCGCCACTCGCCTCTAACGAGTTCCAGAGTGGCAAATCGCAAGTGTGTTGTTTCCTTAAATCCTGTCAAGAACATACGCATGAAGCGTATCGACGAGAAATCATTGATGGAACCAACCACCTTCTCATAGCTCTTAATAGGGATGCAGAACTGATACCAAGTGACGTGCTGGTCCTCTCCGTTGCGTGTGCGCTGTACCGACTCTTGCTTGTCGATGATGAAGTTCTTGCCCACCTGTAAATCCTCGGGGCGTATAGACACTTTATACTGGAAGTAACGCTCATATTCATTCAGAGTGTTGTCTTGGTTTATATCCTCGACATCGGGCACACTGCGTGCGCTCTGGTACATGCCGTCGTCGGCGTCTTCTTGTGCCAGCGAGTTTCCTTCGGTGCCGTTGTAGTGCTTGTATCGCTCAAGAATCGAGAGGCGTTGCTCGTCGTAGTCATATCCTCGATAGAAGTGATAGTTGTCGCCTGCGGGGTCGTTGAGAGGCGAGAACTGGTCGTTCTCCATCCTATCGATGGTCTCGGCGGGCAATGTGCTGCGCAGTTTGTCAACGTAGGCTTTATAGGAGGGATAGGTCTGCTCATCTTGTGTGCTTAGTCCATTGAGACCCACGTCTTGCCTGATTCGTGAACCGGTAGCAGTCTCAAAGGCATAGGTGAGCGATGACTTCGATGCCACTCTACCCCAGTTGGTCTCCTTCACGTTGGTGCTATCGGGGTTATCGGTATATGGCAGACCGTTCTCATAGCTTTTTAGTCCATCCTTAAGAATATCCTCACTAATCTCTCCCAGATTAATATAAAAGTCGCCACCCTCGGTGTTTGGATTGTTGTCGTCGAGGAATGGGTCGAGTAGCCAGAACTTGATATACTCAACATTATTTGTTACGAAGTCGGTGTTCTCAATCTTGCGCATGATACCGCCCCATCGTTGCTCGGGATTGAGGAGGTTGCCCTCGGAGTCGATGTTCTCTGCGTCGAGGTTGTAGGGACCGCGCTCTTTGGGATAGAACGATAGGTTTAGAGTCTGAATGGTAGAAGCCTCTCCATAATTAAGCTCACGGCCTGGGAAAACCTCGATGTATGGGATTTCACGAACGTAAGGATTTGACAGCTGGTCAAGGTCGTTCTTGATGTATCCTGGGACGAACGATGAGTTGCGTTGTGTGAATAACCTATCGATGTAGTACCAAGAGAGCAGCGAGCGGTTCTTGCCGTAGTTGACATCGTTGGTGAGTGCCGCTTCGGGGAAGAGTGCGTCGTTGGCGTTATCATAGGGTGTAGAAGCCAGGAACCATGAGTAAGGTGAGCGCAAATCAACACCGGTCTGTGTCGATTCGAAGTCGTCGATATAGGAACTGCCGGCATTTGAACCCGTTCTTGACTGATGAGGCAGCAGCTGGGCAAACTCACCGTTAAAGTTCACTTGTGATGGTGCCGTGGCATTTACTGTTGGTATCTTGTTAAGCAGATTGGTGAGCCACATGAAGTTTGACTTATAGGAGACGCGTGCTCCCCAAATGGTGTTGTTCACAATCTCGTTGCCTATGGCTACCTTCTCAACGAAGTTTCTCTCTCCATAGTGCATTAACGTTGCACCAAGGTGGAAATTGTCGTTGAATGCGTAATCCAAGTCTAGTCCCAGCAATGTCTTGCGCTGCTGGTTGAAAGTAGATTGGTTCTCGAGCGAGACGCTTATGTTGGTGCCAGCATCGATGATGCTTTGGTTGGTAATGGTGACCGTTCCCATGGTGTAATCGACGGTGTAGTCGCTGTTCTCAGTGAGAACCACACCTCCTGCCGTCACCACCACCGACCCTCTCGGCACATTGGTGGCGTTGAGACTGATGGTGTTCTTGTTAGTGGCTTGATACTCGCCCTCGAGGACAAATTTGTTCTTGTCCTGCACCTGCTGCGCATCGGTCAGCTGCATGGTGTAAAGCTCTTGGTACACATATTTGTCGGCGATGGCATCATTTCCAATCATCTTGCGCAAGTGTGAACCAAAAGGCTCCACAACAGGGAAGATAACTTTACCGCCCGATGTGGTGATTGTATAGCCGTCAATAAAGTCGAAACGCCCGTCGGGGTTGTAGTTGTTATTGGCGTCCAATCGGTCAAGGTTCATCACTCTAATCAGTGGTGTTCCCGAGATGTTGCCGTCGTTGATATATGGCAACTCAATACCTGTGGTGTCGTTGAGATACTTGATGTTGAGTTTGAAGTTGGCACTCTGCACTTGATAGGCACCTAGCGAATAGATGTTCTTCATCATCAGGTCCCACATCGGCACCTGGGTGTTGATAGTTGTGGATTTGAGCATCTTTACATATAGCGACTGCTCGGTAGATGCTACATCGTTGGCAAACTCACCCACTTGATATGTCTTGCCCATGTAGGTATATTGATATGCCACGGCGAGCACCTCGTCGCTGGCAAGCGTAGTGTTCAAAGATATATATCCAAGTGATGAGTTGAGCTTGTATTCATTCGACGACAAAAGTCTTGCACTCTCTATCTTCTCGTAGTCCTTGCCGCCTTCAAAGTCGAAGGCAGAGAGTGGAGACAAGGCATTCGCCGCTTGACTGATAAAGCGAGCGTCGGGATAATTGGTCTTGATTTCATCGAGTAGGGTATTGCTGGTGTTGGTGGGGTTGGCAGAGCCTGACGGTTGCCAATGGCTGTTGCCTATGTGCTGACTCTCGCCCACATCCATGAACGCCATGATGTTGCGCGACTCGTTGAAGTTGCCGCGCTTGTTTGTGACCCACACCTCGATGCGGGTGATGTTGATACCGCTCGACACTAGCGGCAGCTTAGAGGTCCAAGTGTCGTAGTTGTCACGGAAGAAGTGTGACAAGAAGAAGTGACGATTCTGGTCATATTTGTCGGCGGTGATATAGAAGTCGGTAGTCTGAGCACCGCCGCGGGTGTTCACCGTCTGCGACTCGGAATTCTGCTGAGAAACTAGCGCGGTGGCGGTGAGACGTCCAAACTGCAATTTGGTTTTAATACCGAAGAGTGCCGAGCCGCCCCTGATAAGCTGAGAGCCAGTTGTCATACTCACGTTACCAGCCTCGATGTTCTTGATTATCTCATCCTCTTTGCCCTCGTAGGCGAGTTTGAGGTTTTTGTTGTCAAATTCAAATGTGGCATCGGTGTTGTAGGTCATGTTGAACTTCATCTTGTCACCTACCGATGCCTGAACGGTGGCCTGAATTTTCTGGTCGAAGTCGAAATAGGTCTTGCGCTTGGCGTTCATCGACAGTGCTGGGTTGTCGGTCTTGTTGGTCTTCACGCCCATCTTGATTTGCACCGAGCCCTGAGTCTTAAGCTGCACACCGCCGGGACCGAATACTTTCTCAAGCGGTCCCAATCCGAATTGCATATCGAGGAAGTTGAACGGGTTTTTGGCTTTCTCCTCGGCGGTCTCGGCATTCTTTTGCCTGTAATACTGCATCATCGACTCTCTAAGAGTCAAGTTGTTATACTCATCGGCAGTGAGGATGAATGGGGTTATGATGTCGAAGTCGCCAACCTTAGTGTGAATGATGTAACAGCCTGTCTCGTAGTCATATTCCGCCTCGGTGACGATGTTACTAGGGTCTTTAAGGTCGGCGGCATATTCCCGGCTCTTGAGGTCATCATAGTTAGACGGCAAAGTGGGATGCACTCCAAAGCGCATCTTGGTGTTTCCCTTTTGGTCTTTGTCATTAGTGTTGTCAAGAACGGGAGGTGGAGGAGGCAAGGTGGGCTGGGTATATTGCGCATGAGCAAAACCACTACCCATAGCATAAACCATTATGCTAAGGAGCAGTGTGAACAGTGTTTTGCGGCTATTACCAATTAATTCTTCAAACATCAAATTAGTTTTTAGTTTTCAGTTCAGAGTTTTTTTAGTTGACAAGTTAACGAGTTAACGAGTTGACAAGTTAACAATCAAAAAGTACTGAATTCTCCATTTTGCATTCTGCATTCTGCATTCTTCAAGCGCAGCTTGAAATTATCACATCATTTTCAAGGCTTTCTTAATTGCTTCCTCCACAGTGATAGAGGGCTCGTCCTTAAGCAGCTTGCGCAAAGCCTTATGAGACATCTGTTGCGTGAAGCCAAGCATCACCAGTGCCGACAAAGCCTCGTCATAGACGGCACTCATAGCGTTGCTATTATCTAATAACGTATCTGATGCCGTTTTTATTTTATCCTTGAGGTCAACTAATATCCTTTGTGCTGTCTTGGCGCCTATTCCCTTCACCGATTTCAGCATTCCCACGTTGCCACTGGCAATGCATTGCTCCAAGTCGGTAGGTGACAACGACGAAAGAATCATGCGGGCGGTGTTGGGTCCCACTCCGCTCACGCTGATGAGCATAAGGAACAACTCCCGCTCATGCTTAGTCGCGAAGCCGTACAGCACATGGGCGTCTTCCCTAATTGCCTCATAGACAAATAGCTTCACCGAGCCTTCTTTAGCTTTTTTAGCAACCTCATTGTAGCTGTTGAGGGAGATATTAATCATATATCCCAAGCCATTGTTATCAACAACAGCAAAGGCGGGATTCAGCTCTGAAACACTTCCACTGATGTAATCGTACATAATTTCAAAATCTTTTTTAATAAATTATAAACGAAAAAAGAGGAGTTATTTATATAATGAACACAAAAAACATTTATCTAAACATTTTATTACAAGTATAATTATGTTTTTGTAATCATTTGATATTATATGTTTTATATGCATAATATTAAATTGTCACTTTAAGTTTATTGTTTTTTAAACAACTCACTATTATATACTACTTTTTTCATTATAAATACTTAATACTTGCTATTGCCCACAATCACTAAAAGCAGTAATTTTGCAAAAAATATACTGACAAACCGAGCTGAGGAAATTGAATCAAACACTAGTATTGCCTTGTTTGCTTGTTCCTCGTTAGCTTGTAAGCTTAAAAAATATGTTGTTATCAGAACTCAAAACCGGTGAAAAAGGCGTAGTCGTTAAGGTCATGGGCCACGGCGGATTCCGCAAGCGCATCATTGAGATGGGCTTTATCAAAGGAAAGACCGTCGAGGTGATTCTTAACGCGCCTCTGCAAGACCCGGTGAAGTATAAAATCATGGGCTATGAGCTATCGCTCAGGCACGAAGAGGCGGCGATGATCGAGGTGGTGAGCAGTTCAGAGTATAGAGTACAGAGTGAAGAGCGGAGAGTAGATAGGGAACATGAAGCTTCAACTGTGAACTATGAACTCTTAACTACAAACTATAAGAAGAAACGCCGCACTATCAACGTGGCACTCGTGGGCAATCCCAACTGCGGCAAGACCTCGCTCTTCAACTATGCCAGCGGAGCCACCGAGCATGTGGGCAACTACAGCGGTGTCACTGTCGATGCCAAGGAGGGCGTGTGCCATTTCGAGGGCTACACCTTCAACCTCGTTGACCTGCCTGGCACCTACTCGCTCACTGCCTACAGCCCCGAAGAACTCTATGTGCGCAAGCAGATTATCGATAAGACTCCCGATATTGTCATAAACGTCATCGACTCGAGCAACCTCGAGCGCAACCTCTACCTCACCACCCAGCTCATCGACATGAACCTGCGCATGGTGTGCGCACTCAATATGTATGACGACCTGGAGCGTAAAGGCGACAAACTCGACACCACCAAACTGGGGCAGCTCTTTGGCGTGCCCATGATTCCCACGGTGTTCAAGACTGGTGAGGGCGTGGAGCTGCTGTTCCACATCATCATCAACCTCTACGAGGGTGTTGACTATATTGACGAAGATGGCAACATCAACCCCGAAATTGCCGCCGAGATTCAGAACTGGCACCGTGAGTACAGCAAGGACATAGAGCACGAGGAGGACTTTGCCAGCGGCGGCAAGGTGAGAAACAACGTGTTCCGTCACATCCACATCAACCACGGCGCCGACATCGAGGACGCGATTACCAAAGTGAGAGCCGAACTCGAGAAGAATTCGCACATCCGTCACCGCTACTCGCTTCGCTACCTCGCCATCAAGCTGCTTGAGAACGACACCGATGCCGAGAAAACGGTGAAGTCGCTGCCTAACGCCAAAGAGATACTCGCCACTCGTGATGAGCAGACTAAAATCATCAAACTCAGCACCAACGAGGACAGTGAGACGGCCATAATGAATGCCAAATATGGCTTTATCAACGGGGCGTTGAAAGAAAGCTATGTTCAGGGCAACAATCCCGACGCTCATCTTGTCACAAAGGTGCTCGACAACATTGTCACCAACCGTTGGCTTGGTTTCCCGCTGTTTTTCGTGTTCCTGTGGCTCATGTTCTGGGTGACGTTCACGCTCGGGCAATATCCTATGGACTGGATTGACATGGGAGTGGATTGGCTCAAAGATTTAGTCAACAACAACATGACCGACGGGCCGCTGAAAGACCTGATTGCCGACGGCATTATAGGCGGTGTGGGCTCGGTTATCGTGTTCCTGCCGCAAATTCTTATCCTATACTTCTTTATCTCGATAATGGAGGACTCGGGCTATATGGCGCGAGCAGCATTTATCATGGACAAACTCATGCACGGCATGGGGTTGCACGGCAAGTCGTTCATCCCCATGATTATGGGCTTCGGCTGCAACGTTCCGGCAATCATGGCCACGCGCACCATCGAGAGCCGCAACAGCCGCCTTATCACCATGCTCGTGCTGCCCTTCATGAGCTGCTCGGCAAGGCTGCCCATCTACATTATGATAATAGGCGCATTCTTTGCCAGCTACCAGAGCGTGATCATGCTCTCGCTCTATGCCATAGGCATTGTGGTGGCAATCATCATGAGCCGAGTGCTAAAGCGTTTCCTTATCAAGAACGACGACACCCCATTTGTCATGGAACTGCCACCCTACCGCTTCCCAACGGCCAAGGCCATCTGGCGCCACACTTGGTCGAAGGGCAAGCAGTACCTCAAGAAGATGGGAGGCATCATCCTAGTGGCTTCTATAATAGTGTGGTTCTTGGGATATTACCCCAACCACGACTCCTACTCCACAACACAAGAGCAGCAGGAGAACAGCTACTTGGGCAAGATAGGCAAGACCATTGAACCGGTGTTCACGCCTTGCGGCTTCGACTGGAAACTCGATGTGGGTCTCGTGGCTGGTGTGGGAGCCAAGGAGATAGTTGCATCAACTCTGGGAGTAATCTATAGCAACGACGATAGCTTCAGTGAGGACGAAAGCGTGAGTGATGACACCGTGAAATACAACACCCTCAACGCCAAAATGACTGCCGACGGCATCACGCCGCTCGCCGCGTTCAGCTTCCTGCTCTTCGTGCTGCTATACTTCCCCTGCTTGGCGACCATCGCCGCCATCAAGGGCGAGACCGGCAGCTGGAAATGGGCAATCTTCGCCGCGCTCTACACCACCGCCGTCGCCTGGATAGTCTCAGCACTCGTCTTCCAAATAGGCTCGTTACTATAGCTGTTTTAAAGACAATTAAGGACAAAATTGTGTAGCGTCAGATACAATTAATTAAGGACAATTGACTCGGTGGAGTAATTGTCCTTAATTATTGCTGCCATAGTTTTCTGACATTGTGAAAAAGCCTCACTGCGCGCGTGCTTCGACAGCTTAAGGGGGGCGTGTGGGGGAAGGGTGCAAAATTCTACGGCACTCGCACCGCACGCACACTCCGACCGAGGTTGCGTTCGTTGCCGCTCCAGTACACGTTGCCCAAGTGGAAGTAGAGGTAGTAGGCACCGCTCGGGTAGCTGGAGAAGAGCGTGCGCGACCAATAGCGGCCGCCCGAGCTAGAGCCGTAGAGGGAGCTGTCATAGCGCCAGCCGGCGGCTGGCAGGAACAACGACGCGCCGTTGATGTTGCTCGTGAACAAGCGACCGTTCACGCCGTTCCTCGTTGTCCACTCAGTCGTACAGTTATTCAGCAACTCTTGAATTTGGTCAAATGACGGCATGCGCCACCCTGCGCCCCAGGCGGCGGTGGCGGCATCATCCTCGGGGTCAAGCTCGGTCTTGCCGTCATTGAAGCCGTTGTAGCCGTAGCCGCTGATGGTGCAGTACTTGGTCATGGTGTTGTAGTTGCCCATGCACCACTTGTAGGTGCCCCAGTCATAATAATCCTTAGGCTCGGTCTCGCCCCAGGCGAAGTAGTCGCCATACTCCTCGGGAGCGTTGGCTCCAATGTTCATCGTGGCCCACTGCGTGCCGCTGGGCAGACCCAAGTCAACATACTCATGCTCTTGCTCCTTTTGCACTCGAACTGCACGCACGCTATGGCCGTAGATGCGGCCGCTGTCGTACCAGTACACGTCGCCCGAGTCGAAGCCCAAAGCGTAGGCGTGGTCCGGGTAGCTGGAGTCGAGCGTGCGCGACCAGTAGTAGCCGTACGAGCCGGCGCCGTAGAGCTCACTATCCCAGTGGTAGCCG
>ERZ842401.5616-NODE-5616-length-13817-cov-4.490772_pt1 | contig 13817 bp, 8 predicted proteins | sample MGYA00521270_ERZ842401 | MGnify/ENA primary metagenome ERZ842401 (study PRJEB31892, sample SAMEA3878208) | bioreactor metagenome | biome: Moose rumen | place: Sweden | collected 2011-10 | study: EMG produced TPA metagenomics assembly of the PRJEB12797 data set... | reverse complement strand
CGGTGATGCTCACCCGCGAAAACAGTCCGTGCTTCCAGTAGCGCTTCACGGCCTCAGTAATCTCCTGTCCCGGCAGGTCGATCTGCTGACCCACGCTGAGCCCCGACAGGTTGATGAGCACATAGTCCTCATAGTCGGTGACTCCCTTCACATTGATGCCGCCAATCTCCACCTGCCGTGGTGTGCCGGCATAGGATATGTCGGGGTTGAGGATGATGCTTTGTGCCCTTGTGGGAGTAGTGAATAGTGAACAGTGAATAGTGAATAGTACTGCCAGCACTATCCATTTCCGATTCAACATCTTCCACCTATTATTCTTTTTCATCACGTCCACTGTTCATTATTCACTTTTCGCTAGAGACGAAGCCTCGCCTTCCGCTTCGCTTTCCTCCACCTGTGCCCCAGTCTTTCCGAAGCGGCGCTGGCGGTGCTGGTAGCTGGCTATGGCGCGATGCAAGTCCTCCTCCATGAAGTCGGGCCAGTAAGTGTCGCAGAAGTATAGCTCGCTATAGGCAATCTGCCACAGCAGGTAGTTTGAGATGCGTAGTTCGCCGCCCGTACGGATAAGCAGCTCGGGGTCGGGCATGAAGTTGGTGCACAAGTGCTTGCTGATGAACTCCTCGGTGATGTCTTCGGCACGGATGCCACCCGTACGCCAGTTTTTGAGGATGTTCTGGGGCAGCTCCTGCATGTCGTGCACTTCGGTGACAATCTGGCGCACAGCATTGGTAATTTCCCACCGGCTACTGTAGCTCAGGGCCACCACTGCCGTCATAGCTGTATTGTTAGCCGTGTGCTCCATGGTTTCCCAAAGCTTCTTCTGCACGTCTTCGGGCAGTCGCTCAATGTCGCCAATGACGCGGAACCTCACGTTGTTCTTCATGAAGATCTCGTCCTCCAGCATGGTGATGACCAGTCCCATCAGGGTGGTCACTTCTTCAACGGGGCGGTTCCAATTCTCTGTAGAGAAGGTATAGAGCGTCAGGTATTTCACGCCCAGCCGCGTACATTCAGCCGTGATGCGTCGCACGGCCTCCACGCCCTCTCTATGTCCGGCACTGCGGTCCAGTCCACGCTCGGTAGCCCAACGGCCATTGCCGTCCATGATGATGGCAATGTGCTGCGGGATGCGGGTCATATCTAATGCATAGTCCATATTGCTTTATTTATATTATCACTCACACTGTTCACTCTTCACTCCTTGTCATTGTGGCAGGTTTTGCATTTTGCCCAGATGTCGTAGGTCAGCGATAGCTTCAGCGTGCTGTAGCAGTCGGTATTCTTGAACAGCCCCGAACTCTTGATGCCGTAGGGGTCTTTCACACCGTCCAGCTTATCGCTGCCTGTGAAGTGCATCATCCATTCGGCCGTCAGGTTCAGCCGGTCGCGCAACTTATATTTTACACCCAGACCAATGGGTACCTGGAAGGCCACCACCGATACCGGTTCTGCTGCCTCTTCCTGCTGCGGTGCTGCTGCCATCAGTTCCGGTTTTCCCGTGAATACCAGTCCAGCCCCTAGGGCGATGAATGGTGTCAGCGGGCGGGCACCCAGATACTCCTTGCCTGTGCCAAAGGGCCAGAAGTTATATTCGTAGCGCACCGACAAGTCGGCCAAGCTGGTCTTGAAGTCCACAGGATGGTCATGCAGTTCGGGGTACCAGGTCTTCACGTCTTTCGACGAGCCTTTTAGCTGGCCCATGCTGAGCTGTGCCGACCACGCCATACGTGGGTTCACCTTGTATTTTGCCACCAGCCCCACCATGGGCTGCATGCCTTTCAGCAGATTGCCGTTGAAGTCGCCTTCATAGGCCATCAGTCCTACGCCGCCTCCAATCTCCATGCGGTATTCGGGCTCGTCTTGCGCCAGCGCTTCGCTGGTGAATTGTGAAAAGTGAATAGTGAATAGTGCTGTCAACACCATCCATTTCCGGTTGAATATCTTCCACCCATTATTCGTTTTCATCACTTCCACTCATCACTATTTACTATCGCAGCGTTCCTCCCCGCCACAGCTGGCCCGTGCTGGTGAGTAGCCACAGGCACCCGCTTTCATCGGTAGTCATGGCCACAGCCGTGCCTTCGATGTCCGACGGCAGGGCATAGGTGGTGTTCACATGCCAGGAGATGCCCTGGTCGCGCGACTGCCTCAGTGTGTTGTCCTCGCCCAAGCAGAGTACTGTTCCCTCGTAGCAGGCCAACAGCGGCTGCTCCATTCTAGGCAGAGGATAGGCATTGCTGTCGTCGAAGGGCATATACACCCACTGGCCTCCACCCTCATGGGGCGCAATCTTGCGCCACACGCGCATGGTCGTCACATCATCCTGCCGCGGTTGGCCCACCAGCAGCACATAGTCGGTATTGTCGGCCGGAGCATAGGCCCAGCTCACCATCATCATCGGCCTGTCCGGAGCAGGCAGCAGCGAGTCGGCATCATCCAGCAGTTCTGTCTGCCAACTCTCTCCGTCGTCGCGCGAGCTCTTCAGCAGTCCATCTTCCTCATTGATGGTATAGGCTGTGTTAGTAGCGGTAAACACGCCGTTATATCTGCTCAGCAGCACAGTGTCGCCCGTGGCCACCAAACTGACGGCATAAGTGGGCAGCTCCACGCTGCCAGCTTTAATCCATCCGAAGTCCACGCCCGTGGTGGCACTGACATTCAGCTTCACCGTATAGTCGCGATAGCCCGATCCGTCGGTAGCATAGACGCGGAAGATGCGAGGCTGCGAAAAGTCGATAGAATCGTTCGACGAATACCACTGCAATGAGTCGCTCGTCATCGACTGCACGGCCACCACACCGCTGTTCTTCGTGGTCACGGTGCACAGCACGTGCTTCACATCGGTGCCCACAGGCAGCTCGGTGTAGTTATATATCTGATGGCCCAGCTGGTCGATGGTCATTTTATAGCTCGACCCCGTCACCGTCGACTTTAGCAATGTATCGTTGCCCGTCGCCGACGAGACGCTTTGGGTATATCTGTTCAGCGTGCCCAGCGTGAACTTTGTGATGGCCATATCGCCATAGGTGGTCACCTCGTCGTCGTCGCTCGACAGGCACGAAGTAAGCATTGCCGCACCAGCTAGTAGGGCACAGAGGCTAAGGCAAAATCTATTCATTCAATCTTGTTTAAACAATTTCGGCTGCAAATTTACGCACAATTCTGCAAAAAACGTCCAATTCTTTCTGTTTATTAAGTAAAATATATCATTATTTGTCCGATTTTAAGTTGTTTTTAGGATTTATCCCCCCAAAACTGGCTTTCCTTGCCCCTTCTTTCTCTTTGCAGCACGCAACTTTAATACCCTATCTCATTTTCATAATATGGAACAAATTACTTCCCGACATTCTGCCAAATGCCGGGAAGCGAATTTAGGGTGCATGTTCGGGCTTAATAGCCGTCGTTCTGCTTCCAGTTGGTGTTGTTGTTGAGTGTTCCCTCGGGGATGGGGAAGATGCGGCACTCCTTGTCGAAGCGGACCGTGGGGAAGGCCTTCACCTGACCGTCCAGGGGGTCGAGCCACTGTGTGGTGTGGAAGCCGTAGTTGCTCTCGAAGGTGCCGAAGCGGATCATGTCGTTGCGGCGCCAGTTCTCGTCGAAGAACTCACGTCCACGCTCGTCGAGCAGCTCCTGCAGCGAGGGGTTGTGGTCGATGGTGGGCGCATTGGCATAGGTGCGGATGATGTTGAACAGGCTCTGCGGCGTCTGGCCCAGCGTGGCGGTGGCACCACGGGTGATGGCCTCGGCCTTGGTGAGCAGGATGTCAGCATAGCGGAAGATGGGCAGGTCGTTGCTCTGGTTGCGGCCGTTGCTGAAGTCGCTGGCAATAACAAACCACTTCACACTCTTGTAGCCCTGGCTCCAGCCGTTCACGTCTTTACCCGTATTGGTCTGCACGGGGTCTATCTCGATGATGTTGCCATTCTCATCGCGCACAGGATTGCCATTCTCGTCAAGGTTATAGCGCTTCAGGGTGATGGTCTTCGTCAGCACGATGTTCTCACCTTTATATTTATAAGGTGTGGAAGTCTTGGCGTAGGTATTGGGGTCGAACATATAGATCTGTCCGGCCAGGATGTTCTCCTGACGGTCGTCCTTCGAGAGGGCCATCATCAGGTCGCTCATCTCGGGCGTCATGGAGAAGTTGCCACCCGTGGAGTTGCCGATGTCGCTGCCGAAGTAGCCGGGGCCGCCTTCGCCGTCGTTACGGCCCTGGCGCCAGATGCGCGGACGGCAATACTGGAAGCCCGTCTGGGTCAGTGCGTCGAAAGGCATCACGTAGATGAAGTCCTTGATGTCGCGCTTGGTGTTGTCGGGGAAGAACTTCGAGCGATAGCCGTCGCTGCCGGCAGCGATGTCGAAGAGGCCGCTCTCAATGATTTCGTCGCAGTACTTCACCACGTCCTGCAGGTGTTCGTTAGAGTAGCTGGCAGCATCGTACTTGGTGACGTCGCTGGCGGTATAGACGGGCCAGTTGATGTAGAGCTTCACCAGCAGTGCCTCGGCCATCCACTTGTTGGGCTTGCCGTAGGTGGTGACGTCGTTTTTGTTGCTGAGCAGGGGGATGATGTCGAGCAGTTCGCTCTCGATCCAGCGGGCCACTGTGGCGCGGGGCTGGCGCTCCACGGCCTCACCCTCCTGGATGAGGTGGTCGAGGATGGGTGTGTCGCCGTAGCTGTCCATCAGGATCCAGGTGTAGTAGGCTCGCATGGCACGGGCTGGAGCGGTGCCCTCGGGTGATGCTTCGATGCCGCCCATGTTGAAGATGGCTTGGTTGGCCTTGGTGATACCTGCCGTCACGTCGTCGTACCAGCCGATGGAGGGATCGGTGAACGAGAAGTTGTGCAGGCAGGTGTGGGCATAGGTGCCGCTGTCGTAGTAGTCACCGTCGAAGGAGATGCCCACCCACTCGTCGCTGGCCAGCGACTGTGCCTCCATGTAGCGGCGGCCCAGGGTGCCACGCAGGTGGAAGTAAACGTCGGCCAACTGTGCCTCCTGGGCAATGCTGGAGGCTGGGTATTGTGTGTATTGCGACTCGGGCGTGACGTCCAGGTCGGTGCAGCTGGTGAGTGCTGCGGCGATGCCGCAGCCTATGAGGCAGCCACTGAACATTTTCAATATTTTGTTTGTCATAACCTTATTACTTTTTAACTTGTTTACCTTATTTCCCTTATCTCTATTTCACCTCTGAGATGATGACTGAGCGCGAGAGCTGCTCGTCGTTCATGTACAGGTAGTCAACGCCTCCCTTCGAGTCCTTCACGAGCTGTGAAGCGGGAACACGATACTGGTTGATGAGGATGTCGTAAACGTTCTGGGCGCGGCCGCTGGCCAGCTTGGCGTTGCCCTCGGGCGTGCCGGTCTGCTTGTCGGCGTAGCCGATGACGCTGTACTTCTTCTCGGGCGTAGCCTTGATCATGGCGGCCACGGTCTCCAGGTTCACCTTCTCACGGTTCACCACGTCGGTGGTGTTTACGGTGAAGTTCACCAGGTAGGGGAAGGTTACGATGCGGCTGTTGTCGATGATTTTCACATTGTCGCTCTTGAGGTTCTTTGCTTGGTCGAGCTCGTTGCGCAGGCGGTTCACTTCTTCATTCAGACGGTCAACCTCGCTGTTGTCGGTCACATAGACGGTCTTGGCAGTTTCTTTCTTCTCAACGCTGCCGCCGAAGTTGACTTTCACGCCAATCATGTACGAGCGGGTGTGGGGATAGAAGGTCTCGCGCAGGTCTAGGCCGGGCTGCAGGCCACCGAGGTTCACTTCGGGGTCGAGTCCTTTGTAGCTGGTCAGGGTGAGCAGGTTGTTGGCCGTGCCATAGAGGGTGATGTCCTGTGCCCATCCGGCGAGGTTGCGGAAGGTGTAGCCCAGGGTGAGGGTCTTCAGGCGCAGGTAGTTGCCGCTCTCCAGGTAGCGGTCGCTGGGCAGGTGGAAGTTGGCATCGCTCTTGAAGTGGCTGTCGCCCAGTGCGTCGGCCAGCACGTTCTTACCTCCAGAGGTGAGCGAGCGGGCGCTGTAGTGGGCGCGGGTTGCGTTCATAATCTTGTTGCCCAGCGTGCCCTGGAAGAAAGCGGTGAGGCTCCAGCCTTTCCATGTCAGTGTGTTGTTCCAGCCGTAGGTGAGCTTAGGCTGTGCCGAGCCCACGATAGTCTTGTCGGTCTTCTGCGGGTCGGTGGTGGTGGCACCAGTGCGCTCGTTGGTCACGGGGTCGTGAACGTAGTAGGTAGAATTGCCGTTGGCATCGTAGCCAGCAAACTCATAGGTGTAGAAGGTGCCAATGGGCTGGCCTTCCATGATGCGCTCTACCTCGCCGTTAGAGGCGATGCCTGCAATGTTGGGATTACCCCAGTCGATGTAGTCAACGCTGAAAGCAGAATTGGTCAGCTTGGTCACCTCGTTCTTGTTGTGGGCCAGGTTCAGCGTGGTCTGCCACTGGAAGTCCTTTGTACGGACGGGCACGGCGTTGATGGTCAGCTCAATACCACGGTTGGTAATCTCACCCACATTGGCCTTCATGGTGCCCACGGGGTAGATATTGGTAGAAACAGGATAGTCCCAGATCAGGTCAGAAGTCTTCTTGTTGTAGAACTCGATGGTACCGCTGAGGCGGCTGTTGAAGAAGGCGAAGTCGAGACCGACGTTGAACATAGCCGTTGACTCCCACTTCAGGTCGGGGTTAGCATTCTTCGTGGCTTCCAGCTTGGAATAGGTAGCCGTGGTGCCATCGGGATTAGCGTACTCGAAAGTGTTGGCCGAGTTCAGACCGTAGGTGGCAATGGCGGTGTAGGCACCGAAGCCCAGAGCGTTACCGCTGATACCATAGCCCACGCGGAGCTTCAGCTGGTCGAAAATGTCCTGGTTCTTCATAAAGCTCTCCTCGGCAATGTTCCAGGCAGCAGATACTGAGGGGAACGTACCCCACTGGTGGTTCTTGCCAAACACAGACGAACCGTCGCGGCGGATGGTGGCTTGCAGCATGTAACGGCTGTCATAGCTGTAGTTCAGACGGCCATAGAACGAAATGTTGCGGATGGTCTCCTTGATGCCGCTGTCCACGTCGGTCATGCCGCGCATCAGGTTACCATAGGCCAGATTGTTGTAGCCCAGGGCATCGTCGTAGAAATTGAACACGGCCAGTCCGAAGCCATCGTCGCTGGTACGCTCTTCCCAAGTATAACCAGCCATGAGACCCAGCTTGTGGACCTTGTTGAAGGTACGGTCGAAGTTGCCGTAGATTTCCAGCGTCTGGTCGTCGCCGCTACGGGTCTGGCGGAAGGCCTTGCCAGCAGTGCCGCCATAGGGCAGCTGCGACTGTGAGCTATTATAGTAGCTGTAGATGGTCTGACGGTTGTTGTATGAATAGTTGGCATTCAACTGCAGGCCATCGATAATCTTCAGCGAGGCCTTGCCGATGAACTGCATGCGCTTCCAGGTGCGGTCGTTGCTGTCCTCGTAGATCATCGACAGGGGGTTATAGTTCTGCGAGCCGTAGTTCATGTTGAACCAGGTGCCATCTTCATTGCGGATGGGGTTGGTGGGCGAATAGTAGTTCATGGCATCGAGCACGCTCTCGCCGTTGGTTCCCACGGGCACGCCGTGATGCTTGCCCTGCATGGCGTTCACGCCGAGCGAGATGTTCAGGTAGTCCTTCAGGATGCTGGTGCTCATCAGGGCGCGGGCGTTGACGCGGTTCATGTCGGTGCCACGGATCACGCCGTCGTTGTTCGTATAGTTCAGTGATCCCATGTACTTCGTGGTCTTGTTGCCGCCGTTGATGCTCACGTTGTGGTTGTGGGCAATGCCGGTGCGCAGTACTTCGTCCTGCCAGTCGGTGTCGGCACCGTAGTCCTCACCAGCCACGACCTCGCCGGCCGAGCGCAGCTGGCTGGCTGTTGCCATGTCCAGGGTCTTCAGGGCCTTCGAGAATGCCACGTAGCCGTTGTAGCTCACGTTGGTGCAACCTTCCTGTCCGCTCTTCGTGGTGATGATGATAACGCCGTTGGCAGCCTTCGAGCCGTAGATGGCGGTGGCAGAGGCGTCGCGCAGCACGTCGATGCTCTCAATGTCGTCGGGAGCTACCATCGAGATATCCACGCCAGGGATACCGTCAATGACATAGTAGGGCTCCATGGCAGCGCCTTCACGCAGTGAAGAGGCACCGCGCAGGGTGATGCTGGGTGTGCCCGAGGGGTCGCCGCTGGTGGTGATGCTCAAGCCGGCCACCTTGCCCTGCAGCATCGAGGCGGGGTCGGTGAACACACCTTGGTTCAGGTCTTTGGCCTGCACAGTGGTGATGGACGAGGTGACATCCTTACGACGCATGGTGCCGTAGCCCACGACCACGACCTCTTCCAGCAGCTGGTTATCTTCCTGCAAGGTGACCACCATGCCGTTCTGTGCACGCAGGGTCTGAGAGTTGTAGCCGATGTAGCTGAACTCCAGGTTAGCGCCTTGGGGAACGTTGAGGGTGAACTGTCCGTCAACGTTGGTCGTCACACCGTTCTGGGTGCCGGCCTGCTTCACGCTCACGCCGATGAGGGCCTCGCCCTTGGCGTCTCTCACGGTGCCGCTGATGCGCTGCTGTGCCCAGGCTGCGGCCGATACCGTCAGCAACAAGGCCAGTATGAGCATGCGGCCGAATGTTTCTTTTACGTTTCGCATAATCATTCTTTAAAGTTTAACTATTATTTGTTTTGATTGATAAAATTCTTCAGTCGCTTTACGGGATTGAGCGTCTTGTCGGGGTATTTTACCTTACCGGCAAAGTTCATCAGGTAATCGTTCACCGTCAGCCCTTCAATTTTCACGCCCATGGCCTGTTCAATGAATACGCCATAGACGCGGTCGGTGACGAAGCCTTCGCCCTTGCAAGGCCGGCGGTCGTAGATGCCGTTGGCATAGGCCGTCTGACGGCGCAGGTTCAGGGTGACATTCTGCAGCGTGATGTCGCTCACCTTCTCTTCCGTCTCGCCACCGATGAAACAGCCATTCTCTGAGGTGGCCTGGATATTGCTGAAGGTGATGCGGCTCACGGCACCGCAGCGGCCCTGTGTCTCGCCCTTGGGGAAGCGCCAGTTGGCATCCTTGTGATTGCCGTCGGCACGGGGATAGCTGGTCACATAAATCGGCTCAGCCTTGCCCCACCATACGTCGCTCCACAGTTGCAGGTCCATCATAATGTTCGAGAAGGTGACATCGGTGATGGTGCCCTCGTCGCGGTTCTGAATGCCTAAGCCACGATTTGAGCCGGTAATGATGCAGTTGTCGATGAGTACATTATAAATATTGTCCATGTTCTCTGAGCCCAGTTTGATGGCACAGGAACGGCTGGCCAGCGTGCAGTTGGTCACCACGATGTCGTGGCAGGCTCCGTATTCGGCATATTCGCGACGGTTCTTCAGGCAGATGCAGTCATCGCCGCTGGTGATGTGGCAGTTAGAGATGCGCACGTTCTTCGAGTGGTCCAGGTCGATGCCGTCGCCATTGCGGATCTTCAGGTTGTTCAGCAGGTTGATGCCGTCGATATTAGCCACATTGCAGCCCACGAGGTGCACCGTCCAGTAGGCACCCTCCATGATGGTGACATCGCGGATGAGCAGGTTGTCGCAGCCGATGAGCGTCAGCACATGGGGGCGGGGATCGAAGGACTGGTCGGCTAAAGGCTTTAGCTCGTAAGAGTCGCTCAGCTCCTGCCCCATGAACTTGATGCCGTTGCCGTGGATGGTGCCGCGGCCGGTGATGCTCAGGTTACGGGCACCCTTGGCCCATAGCCACATCATGCCCTCGCCACGGTTCTCGCCGAAGGCACTCAGCGTGTAGATGCTTTCATCGGGGTTGCAGAGCAGCGTGGCCGTGCTCTCTAAGTACAGCTCCACGTTGCTTTTCAACTCCACAGGGCCGCAGAGGAACGTGTGCATCCTCGGCAGCAGCACGCGGCCTCCGCCTTCACTGCTACAGCGGTCTATGGCCTGCTGTAGGGCTGCTGCGTCGTCGGTCGTGCCATCGCCCTTCGCTCCAAAATCCAATACATTATACACCGTCTGGGCTTGGACGGCTATAAAGAGAAATAAAAAAATCAGTGCCCAAAAGAGTCTTTTCATACTCATGGTATTGCAGTTAGCTATTGTTACAGGGAGCAAAGGTACACCTTTTTTTTGGAAAATAAAAATAAATTCAAAGTTTTTTAAGTCTGCAAGGGAGCGTAATCCATAAATAATGCTTACAATACTACTGCCCGCCAGCGTGCAGTGTGAGCAGCTGACAGGCAGCAATGTGGATCGCCTTCTAAGCGCTATTTCATCTGCTTCTTCAGCCAAAGCATCTGGCCGTAGCCGGTTTCGTTTGTCGTCCAATGCTCGTTGATGGGCGTGAGGAGCGACTCTTTCGGTGCGGTAATGAGGTTCCACACGATATAGCTGGTCGTTGGCGGACATGTGTTGTCATTGTAGCCCCATGTCAGATAGGCGGGACACTTGATGCGGCGGGCAAAGTTCACCACGTCATAGTATTGCAAAGTCTGAATCTTTTCCGGGGTCAGCATCTGGTTCTCGCGGTGCAAATGCGGATAGCCTCCCGTGCGTCCAGCCTCGGCATAGCCTGCCATGTCGCTCAGGGCCGGATGATTGGCCACGCAAGCCGTTACACGAGCATCCAGTCCGGCAGTGATAAGCGAGAGAGCGCCCCCCTGGCTGCCCCCCTGCACAAAGACATTCTTGCCGTCCCATTCGGGAAGCGAGCAAAGGTAGTCGAGGGCACGGACGCAGGCCGTGTAGACATGCTTCATGTAATAGTTGTCGCGGTTGTCGAGCCCGTTTTCCAAGTAGCCATTCTCGCCGGAAAAAGCAGTGGAAATCTCCTTGAACTCTTCGTCGGTCATCTCTGGGTTCAACCCGTGAATCTCTATTTCCAGACGGATGAAGCCGTTCTTCACATAGTAAGTGTTGCGCATCGGTTCCTTGATGGTCTTGATGCCAGCACCCGGAGGACAAAGCACGATGGGGTAGGTTGAGTTTTGATATTTCGGCATTGTCAGGTAGCCGTAGATGTAGTGGCGACGGTCAGTATGCAGCTTTAGCAGGTAGCAATCAAAGTCGTCAGTACAGTATCTCTCCACCTTTTCTCTCTTTACTAGCAGCTGTTCGTTCTTCACTTCCTTCCGGGCCTGCTCAAGATTTGCCTTCCAGAAAGCATCAAAGTCGGCAGGATTCTTGGTGTAGGGCACCAACAGCTCGGGCGAGAATCCCACTTTTACGTGGTGCTCGTAGTTCGTTCCGTCGATAGTGGCCTTGAGCCGCAGGTCTAGGAATCCAGGCTTCTTCATCGTGCCCATGTCAATGGTAGCACGCCCGTTCTTCAACATCACCTTGCCGCTGGCGGTGGCGGGCAGCATGTCGGGCCCAATCTCGTAGTTCACCTCCACATTCTGCGGAATGCCGTACTTGCAGAACGTCACCTCCACCTTGGCCTTCTCGCCCGTCTTGTAGAGCCAGTCGGCATGGTCGGGCACTGTCAGCCACAGGTAGTCACTACGATAAGGATAATTTTCGGCCGAGACTGTAAGCATGGAGAAGTGACAAGCGATGAGTGCTACAGCCAGTAGCATCATCCATTTGCAGTTTGTTTGTTTCATTGCTGTTTTGTTTTTAGCTGTTTGTTCTTTTCGTTTGCAAAGATACGAATAAAAGAAGAAAGAATAGAGAAAAATTGGCGGGAGTTGCAGTAGTAGCATACAAAAATCTATTTTTCTCCATATTCAGTACGATAATCCCCCTTTGAACGCAGGGATTCCGTACCTTTGCAAAGAATTCGCTAACACAGTAATATTATATACACAAAAATGAAACATCGAATACTGTTATCTGCTATGCTGATAGTAGCCATGACTACTACAGCTGCCGCTCCCAAGGAGAAGGGCGGCCAAGTGTTTCACGCCGTAGTGGCCCAGGATGGCACAGGCGACTATCTCACCGTACAAGCCGCCATCGACGCAGCCCCCGAGGGGCGCACAGAGCCATGGCGCATCTACATCAAAGAGGGAATCTACAAGGAGCATGTTGACATTCCTGAGTCGAAGCCCTATCTGAGCCTCATCGGCGAAGGACGCCAAAAAACGCAGATCAGCTGCGACCGCCTATGTGGTGGCCCCACGGGCGTAAAGGTCGACGAGGGAGCCACCGTGACGGCCCGCTCCAGCAATCTCTTCTTCGAGGGCATCAACTTTGTAAATTCCTACGGTCACGAACAGAAAGACGGTCCGCAGGCACTGGCTCTCTTTACACAGGGCGACCGCGTGGTGCTCAGCCGCTGCGGACTGCTGTCGTTCCAAGACACGTGGCTGACGCCCTTCCGCTCGCCAAACCTGCGCAACTATGCTGTTGATTGTTTCATCGAAGGAGCCGTGGACTTCATCTACGGCCAGGGAAACGTATTCTTCGATAGCGACACCTTATACATTACGCGTAAGAAGAGCGGCTACATCGTGGCACCCAACCACCATCCCGATACTAAGTGGGGCTATGTGTTCCGCAACAATGTCATCACGGCTCCTGGCGATGCCATCGAGACACAGGTCTACTTGGGCCGTCCTTGGCATGCACAGCCGAAAGTAGCCTTCATCAACACCAAGGCCGAGGTGACCATTTATCCCGACGGCTGGCGCAACCACATGGGCGGACTGCCCGCCGTGTTCGCCGAATATGGCACCACCGACTGGCAGGGCCACGCACTGGATTTGTCCAACCGCTGCTCGCGCTATTGGGTGCAGAACGAGCAGAAGGACACCGTTTGGTGCACCTCGAAAGCTGTCATCACGGCCGATGAGGCTGCCCTCTACACGGTGGAGAACGTGTTGTCGGACGATGACCAATGGCAGCCCCGGCTGGTGAAGAAGCCTTGCGACGCTCCTGTGGTGGGCACCGTGGGCAAGTTCCTGACATGGCAGCCCGTGGCCGGTGCCGTAGGCTATGTGGTGACGGTGAATGGCAAGGACAAAAAATTCACCAGCGACTGCCGCTTCGCCTACAATAAGAAGAACACTTATCGGGTGCAGTCGGTTAGCCGCTGGGGAGCACTGAGTAAGTAAGCCTGTTAACGGACTATCACCTTGTGCCCGTTCCGGATGTAGATGCCGGGACGGGCATTGTTGTTGACGCGCTGTCCTTGCAAATTGTATATAGACTGCTGGGCCTTGCCTGTTGCCTGCTGCACGTCAGCGATGCCCGATGCCTGCTTCAGGCTGACGCTGATGTTCTTCACGTTGCCCGTGTACTGGCCACTGCTGCTGAGCCATGTCATGGTGAGGCGTTTAATGCCCTCTGTCAGTTCGGCATCGAAGGAATAACTACGGTAGGTTTGCCAGGCATTGGTGTTAGCAATGTTTTGCGTCTTTGTGGCTTCCGTCTGGAAAGTGACATTGTCGGCCAGACTGAAGTGCAGCCTGAAGTCGTTGCGCGTGGTGGCAGCCTGATAGGTGAAGGTGTAGGTGCCGGTCTCCTTGCTGTTGAGCAGAAAGATGGCCTGGTCGTTATGGCTGAAGCTGTCGAACGAGTTGTTCAGCACCTTGGCAGCCTGTTTGCCGCTAGGGTCGGTGATGATTTCAGCCTTGTCCAGGTCGAGGCCGCTGGTGGGTATGGCCTGTGCGCCCGTCAAGTCTTCCTCAGTGGCATATTCTATATAGCCCTCCATGTCGCCACCCTCATTTTGGGCTGCGGTGATGTCGGCCACCAGCGAGTTCAGGTACAGCTCCAGATTGGTGTAGCCCTCAGCATTACGGATGTTGCCGTCGGCAGCGTCGTTGGGATGAAGTCCTTGGGCGGTCTCC
>ERZ842401.5615-NODE-5615-length-13819-cov-6.935920_pt1 | contig 13819 bp, 15 predicted proteins | sample MGYA00521270_ERZ842401 | MGnify/ENA primary metagenome ERZ842401 (study PRJEB31892, sample SAMEA3878208) | bioreactor metagenome | biome: Moose rumen | place: Sweden | collected 2011-10 | study: EMG produced TPA metagenomics assembly of the PRJEB12797 data set... | reverse complement strand
GCCCCCCGTGGCTGATTTTAGTCGAGGGCAAAAGGGGGGGCAAAAACTTTATACAGATAGAAAAGCCCCTATACGTCCGCTCGGCAGACGGCGGCATATCGGAAGAAGTAATGAGCATATATAATTCATAATGCATAATGCATAATTCATAATTATCACGTTTTGCAGAGCTTGTCGGGAAATAGAGTTGGTGCGTTTTTCAGACGTTGTTCGCCCGTTATCAAGGCGCAAAGTTGATTTAACCGACTATGTTGAAACGGCGCACAAAGCAGGTCTTTCAAGGCACAAAAGGAGGATATATACTTGAAAATACTAGGAATAGAAAGCAGCTGTGATGAGACCGCCTGTGCGGTGGTAGAGGACGGCAAGAGGGTCCTTTCAAACATAGTTGCGTCGCAGATAGACGAGCACAGGCTTTACGGTGGGGTAGTGCCTGAGATAGCGTCACGCAGGCACGCCGAGAACATTTCATGGGTGGCAAGGGCGGCGCTGGACGAAGCAGGACTCACCATGAACGATATAGACGCAGTGGCTGTGACCTATGCCCCCGGGCTGATAGGTGCGCTGCTGGTGGGAGTGAGCTTTGCAAAGGGTCTTGCCATGAGCGCTGATAAACCGCTGGTGCCTGTGCACCATATCGCAGGTCATATAGCTTCAAACTATATCTCTCACCCCGAGCTAAAGCCGCCCTACCTTTGCCTTGTGGCTTCGGGGGGACATTCCCATATAGTGGAGGTCAAGGACTATACACGTTATCATGTGGTAGGCAGGACCAGGGACGACGCAGCAGGGGAGTGCTTTGACAAAGCCGCAAGGACCCTTGGGTATGAGTACCCGGGGGGCAAGTTTATTGACGCTGCGGCAAAGCTGGGGGACCCTGACGCCTATAAGCTGCCAAAGCCCAGGGTGCAGGGCAGCGAGTATGATTTCAGCTTTTCGGGACTTAAAACTGCGGTGATAAACCTTGTGCACAACGCCGCTCAAAAGGGCGAGGAGATAAACCGTGAGGATATGGCAGCCTCATTCCAGAAAACAGTGGCGCAGACGCTGGTGGAAAAAACTATGCTGGCAGCGGAAAATTTAGGCTATACCACCGTTGCGCTGGCAGGGGGAGTCTCTGCCAATTCGGGCGTGAGGGAGCTGCTTAAGCAGGAGTGTGAAAAAAGGGGCTTTGAGCTTTATATGCCCGAGCTTAAATACTGCGGCGACAACGGCGCTATGATAGCCTGTCAGGGATATTTTGACTACCTTGCAGGCAAGCGTGCCGACGAAAGCTTAAACGGCATAGCTACCCTTTCGCTTGATAAAATATCTGAGGAGGACGACTGAGTGAGACCTGTATACCTGTGCGGTTTTATGGGCTGCGGAAAAACCACCGTGGGAAAGCTGCTTGCAAAACAGCTGGGCTGCAAATGCATTGACCTTGATGACTACATAGAGCAGCAGGCTGGCATGAGCATACCCGAGATATTCAGCCAAAAGGGGGAGCCTTATTTCAGAGAGCTTGAAACTAAGGCGCTGACCGACCTTGCAGCTGTCGGCGCAGTGGTAGCCACAGGGGGTGGAGCACTGCTGAGCGATAAAAACGGCGAGGTGGCTAAAAGCTCAGGGCTGGCAGTGTTTATCGACACCGACTTTGACACCTGCTACGACCGCATAAAGGACGACCCCCACCGCCCCATAGCGGCAAGCTCCACCAAAGAACAGCTGAAAGAACGCTTTGACAGCCGCAGACCCCTCTACATGGCGCATTCCCACAGCAGCGTTTCGGGGGACGCAGCACCCTTAGCCATTGCCGCAGAGATAGCCGGGCTCTATAAGGACCGCTTCGGAAGATAGGGGAGTTAAATGATAAGAGCATTTTTACTTTTGCTGTTTTAGTGTCAACACACCCTAGTAATTCTTCTGAAAAAAACAATGCCATTTTCAATAAGTTTTTTAATACTGACTATAAGTACACTGAAGGAAAGTATCCATATTGATTTTTAAATTCTGTTATCTCAGAAACGATCTTGTAAAAAAGCGAATACTAGGGTGTGTTGACACTAAGCCTAACACACGTCTTTTTGGATATTTTTGTCCCGTTCGTCGTTAAAAATCCTTGCAGGGCGACAGCCCAACTGCGGATTTTTGCCTAGAACGGAACAAAAATATCTCAAAAATCCGCGTATCAGTTTAGTGTCAACACACCCTAAAACAAAAGCCTTTCCCTGCCGAAAACGGGGAAAGGCTTTGATATTTTATGCATCAGGCTTATTCCTTATCCTCCGATGCGAGGAACTTGTAAGCGCAGGCTGCAGCAGCAGCGCCCAGCAGAGGACCTACGATGAATACCCATACGCAGGCGATGGGGTCGGTGTTGCCGTCAATGGCTGCGATTATAGCAGGACCTATGCTTCTGGCAGGGTTTACAGATGTGCCTGTAAGACCAATGCCGAAAATGTGTACCAGTGTCAGGGTCAGACCAATGATAAGTCCGCCGAAGGAGCCGTGACCTGCCTTTTTGGAGGTAACGCCGAGAATGGTGAACACAAAGATAAATGTCAGCAGTATCTCAACTATAAGACCTGCCACAGGGTTATTATCAACGTTTGCAAGACCGTTGGAGCCGAAGCCGCCTGTCTGGTCCTTCACGTTGCCCAGTGAGAATATCAGCCCCAGCAGACCGCTGCCAGCCAGCGCACCAACGCACTGTGCCACTACATAACCGATAAAATCATTAACGGTCATTCCGCCGTTTATCAGCACGCCCAGCGATACCGCAGGGTTTATGTGGCAGCCCGAGATGTTGCCCACCGAGTAAGCCATGCCCACGATAACAAGACCGAATGCCAGTGCGGTGAGGATATATCCGCCGCCGTTTTTAGCGTCGCAGCCTACCAGCATAGCAGTTCCGCAGCCAAGCAGCACCAGCACACAGGTGCCTATGCACTCGGCAATGTACTTTTTCATATTAGCCATAATCATACAGCCTCCTTTAAAATAATATAATGCCCCCACAACGCTTTTTGCGCCTTAAAAGCCACTTATATTATAGCTCAAATTTCAAAGCTTGTCCACAGAAAACTGTCAATTTTATGTTGACACGGGATATTTTTTACGAATTGAACAAATACTGCCCCCGATTTTTTACGCTTTAGGAAATAAGAAGTAAGCACAAAAAACCGACCGCCGAAGTGTGAGCCTGCGGCGGTCGGTATGTTTATAAGGATGATCTGTATCAATCGAAAAGTGCTGTTGAAAGATATCTCTCACCTGTGTCGGGGAGAAGTGCAACTATTACCTTGCCCTTGTTCTCAGGTCTCTTTGAGATCTCGGCAGCTGCGTAGAGAGCCGCGCCCGAGGAGATACCTACCAGTATACCCTCTGTTTTTGCGAACTTGTTGCCTGCTGCGAAAGCGTCGGCATTGTCCACAGGGAATACCTCATCATAGATCTTTGTATCAAGAACATCGGGAACGAAGCCTGCGCCGATACCCTGTATCTTATGTGCGCCCGACTTGCCCTGTGAGAGTACAGGTGATGTTGCAGGCTCAACTGCAACTACCTTTACATCGGGGTTCTTTGATTTAAGATACTGACCCACACCTGTTACAGTGCCGCCTGTGCCCACACCTGCGATGAAGATATCCACCTTGCCGTCTGTGTCCTCCCATACCTCGGGACCTGTGGTTGCCAGATGTACAGCAGGGTTTGCAGGGTTAACGAACTGACCCAGTATAACAGAGCCCTCTATCTCACCGTTGAGCTCCTCAGCCTTCTTGATAGCGCCTGTCATGCCCTTTGCACCCTCGGTGAGAACTATCTCAGCGCCGTAAGCTTTGAGCAGGTTTCTTCTCTCAACGCTCATGGTCTCGGGCATTGTGAGGATCACCTTGTATCCCTTTGATACGCCCACAGATGCAAGACCGATACCTGTGTTGCCCGATGTAGGCTCTATGATAGTAGCGCCTGCCTTGAGCACGCCCTTCTTCTCAGCGTCCTCGATAAGGTTAAGGGCAACTCTGTCCTTAACGCTGCCTGCGGGGTTGAAATATTCAAGCTTTGCGAGTATGCTGGAGGACGCGCCTACAGCCTCAGAGAACCTTGCTGCTTCAACGATAGGGGTCTTGCCGATAAGCTCGCCGACGTTCTTATAGATCTTTGCCATGATAAACTACTTCCTTTCAAAGAAAAAATTGATTGCATTTATATTGCTCCCCCAACTAAACCTTGCCAAAAATACTTGACATAAATAAAAAATCTCTGCGTTGCAAAAGCTTGAAGGGCGCCAGCCCGTCTGCGCTTTTGCTCCTTGATATTTTTTATTTCTGCCTGCGTCTTTTCGGCAATGTTTAATTGGTGGAGCAATAGTTTTCAGCCATTCAATGCTTCTGGTGTAAGTATACTATAACATACTATTCCTACTATGTCAATAGGTTATATATGTTTTTTGGTACTTTGCACAAAAAAAGTATCTCTGCCGAAATCTATTCAGCAGAGATACACAAAAATCACTTATAATCTTCCGACTCCTCGTCGGTATCCTCCTCAAAACTTTCGTCTTTTGGGGTGAGCTTTTTCGCTGCCGCTTTATAAAGCTTGACGGCGATAAAGCCGTACAGGCAGCCTGTTATTATGCCTGCCAGCACATCGCTGGGGTAGTGTACCCCCACATAAAGCCTTGAAAGCGCTATCAGCAGCGCCAGTATCACCACGGGTATACCCACCTTTTTGGGGGTCTGTGAGTATATCACGCTAGCCACCGCAAAGGCAGCCCCTGAGTGCCCCGAGGGGAATGAATAGTCATGCTGTTTGCCCACCAGGCAGCTTAACCCCTCCACCACCTCATAGGGGCGTGTGCGTGCGACAAGGTTTTTAAGTATAAGGTTGTTCATCAAAAAGGTCATCGCCAGGGATATGCTGCACATTATCCCCAGCTTCCGTGTTTTGGGGATAATAAGCAGCAGCAGGCAGGCTGTTATCATGATGATACCGTGGTCGCCCAGGTAGGTTATCCCCTTGATAACAGGGGTCAGGAACCCGTTTCGCAGGTGCTCCTGCAGCCACAGCAGAATGCCGCCGTCAATATCAAAAAATTTGTCTGTCATTATATCCATACCTCCCTTGGGGGACTGTGCTAAAAAGGTCTGTTTTCACAAAGCTCACAAGCTGCCGCCATTGGATTATTAACAAAAAAACATCGAAAACGATTAGGCGAAAAAACGCTTAAAAGCTCGGAAATGCGCAGTTTACAACTCTGGTAATAAATTACAATAAAACTGTTCAAAACGTTAGAAACCGCTTTATGTGTATGTGCATTTTTATCATCATATTTTCATTTTAAGTTTAATAAAAATAAAACGGTTTAAGTCTTTTCCTTGATTTTTATTTCGTACATATTTATATAAAAATATTACAAACTATAACTATATTGCTGGTAAAATATTACATAAAAATTATTGCGAATGTCAAAAAGCTGATCTGTTAATTGTGCAAAAAAAATCGGTGTTCACAATTAAGCAAGATAATAAAATTATTTTGCAATAATTGCGACTTTTTTCATTAAAATATTGGATTAATGATTTACGCTATTAACACTTATTTAAAATTATTTCCAGTCTTTCCACACCTCGGGGCAGTAGCCCACGGTAGCCTGTCTGCCGTTGCGGACTATAGGAGCTGCAAAGAGCGAGGGCTCCTCAAGCAGCTTAGCCGCCTTTTCCTCGGCAGAACCTAAGTATTTGAGCAGCATGGCAGCGTCGCCCTTGGCTTTCGGGTCGATGAGCTTTTCGATATCCCCCACCGCAGCCAGCACTGAGCTTAGCTCGCCCTTACTTAATCCCTTGCTTACAAGGTCCACCGACTGGAACTTAATGCCCCTCTCTTTGAAGTAGCGCTCAGCCTTTTTGGTATCAAACGATTTCGACTTGCCGAATATCTGTATGTTCATAAATTTGCTCCTTTTCAGAGGTAAGAGGTCATAGGTAATAGGCAAGAAGCCGTTGCACTTGTAAAAGTGCGAAAAACAGGGGTCTTGCCGCTGCTCTCCTGCTTTTGGTTGAGCTGTTCTGCTTATTAAAAACAGAGCATAAAAATGTGCCTGCCCCCCTGCCTTTTCTACAGAAAACGTTTAGGTATCTGCTATGCTAAAATCTCACCGTTTACGCAATCCAGCACCACCGTGAAGGGTCCGTCGTTCACAAGGCTCACCTTCATATCAGCGCCGAACTCGCCCGTTTGGGTATTTTTGCCCAGCTTTTTTTCACATTGGGAGCAGAAATACTCATAAAGCTCGCTGGCACGCCGGGGCTCACCTGCATTTATAAATGAGGGTCTGTTGCCGTGGTGGCAGTCGGCATAAAGGGTGAACTGGCTTATCACCAGCAGCTCCCCCCCAACATCGCTGACCGAAAGGTTGGTCTTGCCATTTTCATCGGCAAAAATGCGCAGCTTAACAAGCTTGTCTGCCATCTTATCGCACTCGGTCTCGCTGTCCTCTCTGCCCACGCCCAGCAGCACCAGCAGACCGCCCCCAATGCTGCCTATGACCTTGCCGCCCACCTCAACGCTTGCGGAGGTCACACGCTGTATCACCGCCCTCATCAGGCAAGCTCGATGGTGTATGCGTAGGAATACACCTTGTCCTTATCAAGTGAGATCGCATGGGGCTTTTTCTCGATATCGGCAAACTCGTCATCAGCATAAACAGGCACCGATGTCCAGGGCTCTAAGCAAACAAAGGCAGCCCTGTCATCGCCTGTGGGTGACCATACTGCAATGCAGTCCGACTGGGGATATCTCACCGTTACCGAGCTGTCAGACCTTCTGCTTTTGAGCGCCACCGCCTTTGAGTTGGGCTGGTCGATGATGATGGCGTCGTTATCAAAAAGCTTTCTGGTCACATCAAGAACATTGCCGTTTTCAGCCAGCAGGTTGCCAGCCTGGTCGACGATATGCTCGTTATTCTCATATTCGATGTAGTAGTCCTCAAAGCTCTCGCCCTCGTTTATGGGGCAGTTAAAGGCAGGGTGGCCGCCTATGTAAAAATACATAGCTCTGTCAGAGGTGTTTTTAACGATATTTTCCACCCTCACGCCGTTTTCAAGCGATGTGTAGCGCACGGTGAACTCGAAGCTATAGGGGTACTGCGCCAGTGTTTCCTTGCTGTCGGTGAGCAGAAATTCCACCGAGCTGTCATCGGCTCTGACAAACTTAAATTCCAGGTCACGGGCAAAGCCGTGGTTGGCTTTCATCTTATAATCTTTGCCGTCAGCACGGTAAGCTCTGCCCTCGGGCGAGCATACAAAGGGGAAAAGCACAGGGGCGTATCTCTTCCAGGCGTCGCCGCACTGCCACAGATACTCTTTGCCCCCGAGTCTGAGGGAATGCAGCTCTGCCCCGGCGGTGTCAGCCGAAAACTCGATATTATCTTTTTTGACCGTATAAAGCATATTTTTATCCTCCCTTGATCATATCGTATAGTCTGTAACTACAGTTTAGCATATTTTTCACAGAAAAGCAAGAGAGCAGCGCAGGAATACCCAAAATAACCTGCCTGATATTATAAAAAATCAATATAATAATACACAATTTTCTAGCTTGAATTGTGAGTTATTATATTGACAGGAGCAGACATTTGGTATATAATAAGATGTGTGAAAAAGGGGGAATTTCGCCCTTATATCACATAACAGAACGATAAAATGTACAGAAAAAGAGAAAAAAGAAAAGAGACACAAGTCTGACAGGAGGAAAGTATGAGTAAATTTTTACGCCGTGTGCTGGCGGCAGCAGCGGCTGGTGTAATGCTTACAGGCTGCACCATGCCCGGTACCGAGGACCAGAACGATGATAACAGCATGACCGATTCCTACAGCTACAGCCCCGTGGATATGGAGGAGGAAACAGTCAGCTATTCGTGGATAATGCAGCCCTCGATAAATGTTGATAACATTATAGTGTTCGACGGCAGCCTTATCGACTCGGACAACGAGAAGAATACGGCTTACAAGAATTATGCCGTGATCTACAATAACGGCAAATACGGTCTTATCGACTATAAGGGCAACATTGTGGTAGACCCCAAGTATGATGATTACTACACCTGCTGGTGCGGTGAGATAGTTCTTTTCAATGTTATCGACGAGAAGAACGAGGAGTATGAATACTGCACCATCGACAGCTCAAAGCAGATAACCGATACCATATCGTGGCATGATGACAACTCCCCCAGATATTACTGGGACAGCGAGAACGCCAAGGTCTACTATAAAAACCGCAACGAGGACCACGCTTATGAGTACACAGGCAAAAAGGCTGTGGCAGTCACCGAGGCAAGGGTGGAGTATGACGACTACGGCAACCTTGATATCAAGGTGGAGGACGGTGCTTTGTGTGGTCTGGCTAAAAAGGGCGAGCTGATAGTTCAGCCTGAGTATGTGGACTTTTATGCGCCTTCCTACAAGGGCGCAGGCGCTACCTGCATAGCCTTCAAGAACAGCGAGGGCAAGTGGGGCTACCTTGATTCTGACGGTCAGGTCATCATCGACTTCAAGTGCGACGGTGATATGAGCACCTATAACGGCAGAATGATGGACGACGAGACCAAATCTCACCCATACCTTTTCAACGGCGATTATGTTCCCGTGTCGGTAAACGGCTTCTGGGGATATTACGACCGTGACGGACAGTGCATAGTCAACCCCGGCGAGTTCGGTCAGGCAAGACCTGTTCACAACGGCAGGGCTTGGGTAAGGCAGAACGATATGTGGGGCATAATACAGCTGGGCGAGATAATCGAGGAGGAACCTAAGCCCCTGGACGATTCTTCATCAAAGGCTTCCAGCACCACTACATCTACCACCTATGAGTGGACCACCACCTGGGAGACGGAGGAGTCTACAGAGGAGACATCTTCCGAGTGGACAGACACCACCGCCGAGTGGACAGACACCACCACCGAGCCCGTATACACCGAACCTGCTGAGACCTCAGACACCCTGTATACCGACCCTGCGGTGACCGACCCGATATACACCGATATATCCACCGACACCGAGCCTGTGTATACCGAAGCCCCCCCTGTTGATACAGAGCCGGTATACACCGAGCCGTTAGAGACCGACTACGTTGAATATCCCGAGGAGCCTGCGGTGGAAGAGGCACTTTACTGATAATAATTTTAAACGCTGTGTTTTCCTGCCGCTGCGGCGGCGGGGGAGCGCAGCGGAGTTATTTTTACCTGAAATTTTCCACAGGATCACAAAAAATCATAATTTTGTCAGCGGTAAGAGCTTAAACAAAGCTGATACTATCAAGCTTTACGACTAACTCAAAATAATTTTTATACAAAAGGAGAATGAAACTATAAACAAAAGAAAAATACTTGCAGGAATGCTGGCTGCGGCTGTGGTCTTTGCATCGAGCGCGGTGCTGCCTTATGAGGGCTTTGGCGGCAATGCTCAGCTCATCACAGCATCGGCTGACGAGAGCTAACGGCGACTATTCATATGTTATCTTAGATGACGGCACAGCCTCGATAACAGGCTATTCCGGCACTGCGGCTACGGTAAATATACCAAGCACCGTCAACGGCAAAAAGGTAACTGAAATAAGCAAGTTCTATAACAAATATGCCGTCAAGGTGGTGATACCCGACACGGTCACATATATCTCGGGCTTTGAGAACTCAACTTCTATCTAGACGGTGGAGATACCCTCGTCGGTTAAGTATATAGGCGGCGCTTTCTGGGGCTGCTATTCCCTCAAAAGCATAAAGATACCCAAAAATGTTGAGTCTGTGGGAGAGGCGGCTTTGAGGTGTTTGGGGACTGCACAGCCTTAAAGACTATAACCCTCCCCGAGGGGCTGACCTCTATCGGCGACAATGTTTTCCGTGACTGCACAGCTCTCACCAAGGTGGATATCCCCGAGACTGTAAAAAGCTTCGGCGATTATGTTTTCATGGGCTGCTCAAAGCTCAAGGGCATAGTTATCCCCTTCCACTGTGAAAGCCTGGGAAAATATTTCTTCGGCTTTTCTGAGAAGTCGGACACAGCCAAGTACAGCGGCGTGACTATCAGCTGCTACAAGGACACCGAGGGCTATGACTATGCAGTAGACTACGGCTTCAAGTACAAGCTGCTGACTCCCCCTGTTACCAAAGGGCGATATAAACTACGACGGCAAGATAGATACCAAGGACGCTATGAAGTCCATATCCTTCGCCAAAAAGACCACCCTGCCCAAAAGTGGTGAGTTCGCCCCTGCTGACGTGAACGATGATAACAAGCTGGATTCAAAGGATTCGCTTATCATTATCAATGCTGTCAAGACTAAAAAGCCTATAAAATAAGCACAGCTTTCAGGCACTGCCGTAATACCTGCGGCAGTGCTTTTTTGTCGATTTTAGTCAATGATTTTAGTTGACAAATAAATTAATTGTATGTACATATAAAATACACTGTATATATTTATATGATATAATTGTTAATAATTATAGCAAGTATTGACAAAAGCAGCATATTGAAAGGAACGGTGTTTTTTATGAAAAATAGAATGATCTCAGCAGTCTGCGCATTGGCAATGGCAGCAGCGATACCTCTGACAGCTTCGGCAGAGAAGGTACAGGTCGATGCTCGGATAAACGTAGTAGGCAGGTCAGCAACTATAAAACAGGAGTCTACCCTTTATGTGGGTGAGGTAGTGGTGGACGGCGAGACCGCCTTTACCTATATCTACTCGGAGGACATCACATGGTCAAAAACCAGCTTTGATATGCTGCGAGACGGCTTTAAGGCAATGGATAACGACAGCTTCAGCCAGCTTATACCCGAGCTCACAGAGGAAGAGGAGGGTAAGGGAGCTGCCGTGTGCAGCATTCCCGAATACACCGCCGATATTGACGATAACTGGAAGACTGCTTCATTTGCGGGAATGAAATACTATGAAGATTTTACAAGTATGAGCGTTGACTGGGTGGAGCTTTACGGTAACGATGAAAGCTTTGCAAAAGCCTGCGCCTTTAAGGAGGACACCGAGATCTTCAATGCTGACGGCAGCCCTGCCGAACAGTATGCCCCCTTTGGCATACTGACTCAGGTAAATTCAGACAACGTCACCTATACGGTGGAGGACGGCAAGCTGGTTAAGCTGGTGGACAGGGAGATAGACTACGGTGTGGAAGCTATAAAAGTGATCTACACCAAAGCAGAGGTGAGCACCAAAACCTTAAAGGGTGATGTTACGGGTGATAACAAGGTTGATACCAAGGACGCTATGAAAGTAATATCCTTCGCCAAAAAGACCACCACCCCCAAGAACGATACAGAGTTCAAGGCGGCTGATGTGAATAATGATGATAAGATAGACTCAAAGGACGCTATGATAGTGATAAATGCAGCTAAGACCAAAAAGCCCATAAAGTAAAAAATTCTGCACAAATATCAACTACAGATACAGACAGGGAGGATAATGATATGAAAAAATTCGCAAAGCGCATTATAAGCACCACAGCTGCGGCAGCTATGGCTGTGGGTACTGTGTTTAGCATGACAGCTTCGGCAAACAGCGTCAGCACGATAGTTTGTTCGGAGGACGTAGTGCAGAGGACCACGGTGTATGTGGGCGAGGTAGTGGTCGAGGGAGAGACTGCCATAAAGTATATCTATTCTCCCGACCTGGCGTACACACAATACAGCTGGCAGGATCTTACCGAGTGCCTTGGCGATATGGCAGACAAAGACTTTGCCGCAATGATGCCTGTGTTCGTTGCAGAGGACAGCGGTGATGAAGAAGAGACCGAAAGCGAAGCAGAAGCCGAGCAGAAAAAGGGTCTTGCAGTGTGCTCGAAGGAGGAGTTTGCCGAGGATATGAACAGCGACTGGAGCTCTGCCGAAAAGGTGGGCTTGATATACTACCCCTCAATGTCGGTGGAGGACAGCCTGAGCGTGAATATGGTCGACCATGATGATGGCTTCAGGCAGCGTGTGGAACAGAAAAAGGCTTTAAGAGCCGAAACTATATACAATGCTGAGGACGAGGATAATGTTATAGTGACCCATCTCGACTCACGCACAATAACAGATGTGTATTACACCATTGAGGACGGTCAGGTGGTAAGGCATTCTGATATAAATGTTGTTTATGACAGCGAAGCAGTAACTGTTATATACACCAGAGCAGAGCTGACCGAGTCCGCTTTCACCCCCGAAAAGCCTGCAATAAAAGGCGATGTAACAGGCGATGACAAGCTGGATACCAAGGACGCTATGAAAGTAATATCCTTCGCCAAAAAGACCACCACCCCCAAGAACGATACAGAGTTCAAGGCGGCTGATGTGAATAATGATGATAAGATAGACTCAAAGGACGCTATGATAGTGATAAATGCAGCTAAGACCAAAAAGCCTATAAAATAAAAAAGATCGGCGGAGATAATTCTTCGCCGATCTTATTTTTTCTTATCATCAAAAAGGCTCTCCAGCCTGCTGAGGGAAGCCTGAGCCTGCATGAAAAGGTCTCTGGTCTCCAGCTGTATATCCTCCTGTGAGGTTATCTCCAGCTGTTTTTTGGGCTTTTTCTTCTCCTTTTTGCCGATTATCTCATTAACATCAATGGTGAGTATCTCGTCCAAGGGGTCGATATCATACAGTACCTCCTTGACGTTGATAGTCTCCTCAACAGTGCCGTGCATGGTCAGGGCTTCAAGCTCTTCATCGTCAACATAGGGCTTTATGCCTATTATGGTGATATTATCGGTGCTGCCGTTTAAAAGTGCCAGCTTTGCCAGCGCCGTGAGCTTTTCGGAGATGGGCAGGTCAAGTCCCAGCCCTATCTCAAACTCCCCCTTGCTCACATGGTCTGAAACTCCGTCAGAGGTTATAAGTATCATATCATCAGGCTCAGCTCCGAACTCGCTTATAAGAGGGGTCTGGGCTATCACAGGCTCATGGCTGACGCTGCCCATTGAGGATATTATGGCATTGCGGTGAGCCTCGTCAAGCTCCTCAACGCTGTCGATCTGCCCGTGCTCATACATAAACTGCCCGTAGGACTGGTCGATAGATATCTGCCTGATAGTGCCGTTAACATAGCGGTACATTCGGCTGTCGCCCACATTTATGCAAAGCGCCTTGCCCTCCTCATCAACGGCGAGGGCGCACAGGGTGGTCTGCATATTGGCTGCATTTTCTTCAAAGGTGCTTTTTCTTTTTATCTTACCGTGAATTTTCAGCAGCTCTTTTTTCATATCCACATTGGCGGCGTAGTCCACCAGCGACAGGTGTTTAAGGCACACCCTTGACGCCAGCTCCCCTGCGTTCTCGCCCCCGACGCCGTCACACACAGCGGTAATAAAGGGCGCCTGGCAGGTCGCCTCATAAAAGCCGTCTATGACCACCTCACGGTCGATAAGCATGGCGTCCTCGTTATGCTCCCGATAGCTGCCCTTATCGGTATATCCGTACAAATAGTAATTCATATATCATGCTCCGAAAAATATTTACACAATTATCTAGTTAATTAAATGATATCACATTTCACCAAATAAGTCAATCGGATAATGATAAATTTTGTAATATTTTTGTAAAATAAAGACCGACCGCACATCTGCGGTCGGTGTCTGCTGTTAATTTATGGTTTCTTTGTTTTTAACTGCATTTATAAGTATCATAGCGTCCTTTGAGTCCAGCTTTCCGTCGGCGTTCACATCGGCGGCGGTGAACTCTGCGTCAGTCTTGGGCTTGCGGTTTTTGAGTGCAAACTGTACCGATTTCATAGCGTCCTTTGTATCCAGCACACCGTCGCCCGAGATATCCCCCAGGGGTCTTACCACGGC
>ERZ842401.5614-NODE-5614-length-13820-cov-7.316092_pt1 | contig 13820 bp, 9 predicted proteins | sample MGYA00521270_ERZ842401 | MGnify/ENA primary metagenome ERZ842401 (study PRJEB31892, sample SAMEA3878208) | bioreactor metagenome | biome: Moose rumen | place: Sweden | collected 2011-10 | study: EMG produced TPA metagenomics assembly of the PRJEB12797 data set... | reverse complement strand
ACGCCGCGCTGAGCCTTGGCCTCACCTGTGCAGAACGGGGGGAAGTTGTAGTGCAACAGGAACTTCATATAGCTCTTGTCCAGCACGTCGTCCACCAGTTTCTCGTCGAGCTTGGTACCCAGGGTGACGGTGGTCAGCGACTGGGTTTCACCACGTGTGAAGATAGAACTTCCGTGAGGCATCGGCAGGGGAGAAACCTCGCACCAGATGGGACGAATCTCATCAGTTTTACGGCCGTCCAGACGGATACCCTCGTCGAGGATGCAACGGCGCATAGCATCGCGCTCCACGTCGTGGTAGTAGCGGTCCATCATAGCGTATTTCTCCTCCAGTTCGTCCTCAGTCAGGTCAGCATGCTCAGCAGCATACTTCTCCTTGAAGTCGGCCAGAATCTTTTCGAAGGCCTCTGCACGCTGCTGCTTCTCGAGAGCCTGCTTGGTGACGTCGTAGGCGGGCTGGTAGAGTTCCTTGTTCATGCGCTCACGCAATTCTTCGTCGTTCACCTCGTGGTCGTACTCGCGCTTCACGTCCTTGCCCAGCTCCTTCGAGAGCTCGGTCTGCAGTTCGCACATGGGCTTGATAGCGGCCATGGCAGCCTTCAGTGCACCAATCATGTCCTGCTCTGAAACTTCCTTCATCTCGCCCTCTACCATCATGATGTTCTCAGCTGAGGCACCTACCATGATGTCCATGTCGGCCTGCTTCATCTGCTCGAAAGTGGGGTCAATGACGTACTCGCCGTTAACACGAGCCACACGAACCTCAGAGATGGGGCACTCGAAAGGAATATCTGAACAAGCCAGCGCGGCCGATGCTGCAAAACCTGCCAAAGCATCGGGCTGGTCGACACCATCAGCCGACAGCAGCATCACGTTGACAAAAACTTCTGCATGATAATTGAAGGGGAACAACGGGCGGAGTACACGGTCAACCAGACGGCTGGTCAGAATCTCACTGTCCGAAGCCTTGCCCTCGCGCTTGGTGAAACCACCGGGGAAACGGCCTGCGGCGGCATACTGCTCTCTGTAGTCTACCTGCAGAGGCATGAAATCAGTTCCGGGAACTGCATCTTTTGCGGCACAAACAGTAGCCAGCAGCACAGTGTTGTTCATCTTCAGCATCACACTGCCGTCGGCCTGCTTTGCCACTTTCCCGGTCTCAATTGTGATGGTTCTTCCATCAGGCAATTGAATCGTCTTTGTAATTACGTTCATCTTGTTAAAAAACATCTAAAATATAAATAATCTGCGGTATTCACACGAAAAACCGTGCAAAGGTACACATTATTATATAAAGAAACGAATAAACGATGGATAATTATTGTTTTTTAGGAAATATAGCGACGAATCAGCTCTGCGAAGACTGCATTCTGGGTAAGCACATCCACATTTCCCGTCATTAACAGTTGGCAGCGGGCTCTTGTCATGGCTACGTTCAGCTTGCGGTCGATGATGCGTCCTTCTTCCTCAAAGCAGTTAGAGGTTAGGAAGTCTAACTGATATGGTTGTTGCACAGTAAATGAGTAGATGATGACATCACGCTGAGAGCCTTGATACCGCTCCACAGTGTCTATGCTGATGTCCTGTAGTTGGGGCAGGTTCAGCAAGGCAAGCTCATGGCGAATCATGGCTATCTGATTGCGGTAGGGTACGATGACACCTACGGTGCGGTCGGTATCGAAACGGTTCCCATATTGTCGGAATATGCGGCGTAGCAGGTCTGCCACGATGCGAGCCTCGGAAGCATTCACTTTGTCACTCACATTGAGGGAACGGCACGTCTCTGAAGGTAGAAACAAGATGCGGCGCTCCTTCAATAACTCATCTATATGATCCTCGGCAGGCAGGTCATAATGCAGTGAAGTCTCTAACTGGTGATCACAGGGAACACACTCCAATTGTTCACGGTGATAGAACATCTCATTGGGAAACTGTGCGATGTCCGGGTGCATGCGTCCTTGGCGGCGTAAAATACCTATAAAGGCATCACGTCCCGCCTGTCGTTCATGTTGGAGCAGTCGTTCAAATAGCGACAGACGACAGTCGTGTAATCGCGGCTCGTCATCGGGCTGCTGTACTACAGCAGGCAGTTGCTTGTGGTCGCCCACCAGCACAAAACGGCCTACTTGCACTGAGGTCAGTAGCCCCACCACATTAGGTTCCAGCAACTGTGATGCTTCATCAACAACAGCCAGAGAGAAGCGTTTCAACTGGAACACAAAAGGTCTGGACTGTAACGTAGATGCAGTGGCCACCAGTACCCGCACATTGGTAAGTAGCCGTTGCATCAGGTCCAACCGGGGGTGTTCGCCTAACTGACTGTCTAACAGATGCGAAACAAAGCGTGGGTCACATGATGTCTCACTGCCTAAGCGTAGGAAATTAATACCTGCTCTCTCCAACATGGCACAAATCTCATCGACGGCGCGATTGGTGTACGAGAGTAGCAGCAGACTGCCACCTTCGGCCAACTCCTCCTCCACGATGAAACGCAAGGCCATTGATGTCTTGCCGGTGCCAGGAGGGCCTTGCAGCAAGAAATAGTCGCGGGCTTGCTTAATGCGCAACAGAATATCATCATAGTGGGGATGGTAGCTGTGGGTAAGGCGTTGCGATGGGTCACGACGCGGTATACGAAGTCCTAACAGTAGGTCACGACGTTCCTGTGGTGCTGTACAGAAAGCGTAAATAGATTTTACGGCCGATGTAGTTCCTATGTCTGATGAGCCATGCTCAATGGCATATTGTCCATCGGCAAACACTGCAGAGTTCTGTTGGCCATCATTCAGTCTGACGGTCACTCTGTCATCTGTCAGTTGTTCTATAACACCCTTATACAAGATGCTTGCACACACATTGGGCTCCTCATGATAGCGATATAGATAAACCATGTCGCCCCGTCGGAAATTAGGCAGGAAGTCATCAACGCTGTCAGGCACGGAAAGGGTAATGCAGTCGTATCCGCTGACAGCAGATGACCGCCTTAGACTGACGACAGACAATCCAACGAAGATGTTGCCCGTGTCACGCTTTTCGCTGAGCGGCATGTTCCACAAGTCTGCCTGCGCACCACTCTGTCCCTCTTGTACACCCACTTTCTGAGCCAGTTGTTCCCGATAGACAAAAGTCAACATGCGCTCGACATAGTCACGTTCTGCGGGTGACAGGCGGTGTAGCATTTGGAATACCTGTTCTGCCTCGGGACGTACATAACGGTTAAAAAAGTCTTGTTTCTTGGCATTCTCCAATAGTACGTCTGCCTGTAACTGTGGCCAAATAGCAGCAAAGCCCTGACGGGCGATAGCTGTTTCCTGTGCCACAATGCGATTGCGCAGGCGGATGGATTCGCGAAATAGCTCCTGATAAAAGTTGACAGTGATTAATCCCTGACTGGCAGGATATTTGGAGTAAAGCAGGCGAATATCAAGATGGTCGGCTGACAACAGGAAATTGTAACGTAGCACACCGTAATATAGCAATAACTGCACATAGTGGTCCTCTTTGTATGTACCCCATTTCTTACCCGACTTCTGCTCCACCAGCAGGCGCATATCACTGGTCATCAAGTCTACACGTCCTTGCAGTCCCAAGTGCTCACAGACAAATGACGGCTCCAGTAACATCAGTCTTTCTTGTTCTCTGTCTTCCTGGCTTCCCAGCTCCTTTAATAGCAGCTCTACAGCCTCACGAATGTTTGCAACTTGCAACTCGGCATCGGCTTTAAAACGCTGTCCATCAAAACCTGCACAGGTACAGAACTGCAGAGCATGGCGGCGAAAAACGGTGCGTAGCGTATCGTTAGGATGACTGCCGAGGTGATGAATCTGGTCATCCAATGCTGCACTGGCAAAACTTCCCAGCAATATGGCTTGAGTGTTGGGGCGGGGCTTTAATCGGCTGAGCAGGTAACTCAGTGGATGATGGCCATACTCTTGAAAACAGGCTGCAATAGAGGATATGTCTATCAGATAGTCTGGCTCTACCACGACAAGCCCTGGTGTGATGACGTTGCCATCAGCATGACAATCTAATAGATTTAGCTGCATGCCTGTTTGTAAAAGTGGGGGCAGGGTGGCATCAGTGATACTGACAATGACAGGACCGTCGGCCGTAGTGGCTTGGATGCAATGATTGTCCCACTGCTCCACGACACAGCGGATGTATCGCAGATTGATACGCTGCGAAGCATCCATAGGCTTTGGCTCCACTGGGATGTGGACTAACACCTCATGGGGAATGTCAGCACTGAACAGAGCCGATACAAAATGGGTTAGTGCCCGCACATCGTAGATCCAATCTTCAGGTGCGGGTACCTGTCTGCGATTAGAGTGGCGACGCATAGTTTGTATAGCCACTCGCTCGCGCGGGGCGATATGATGTCGCTTACACAGGAAATCGACTTGAGAAAAGAGGTTGCCAAATGCACGGCCACTGCCTCGCAGTGCCTCGGCACAGGCCAACACCAACGTCTCATGTAGATAGCGCACTGCTTGCGGTGAAGGAACAGCAATAGCCAGTTCTGTACACCGCAAGTAAAGTTCTGCAACCGTCATGAGGGAATAATGGGGCTTAGTCCACCTTCGATTCCATTTCGTTGCGCAGACCCTTGAATTTGGTCAGATAGGCCTTGGCAGAGCCGAAGGAGAGGAACATGTCAAGGCGAACAGGCAGGTGGTTCTTGTCATCAGTGATATAGAAACGGATGAGTTCATGGTTTTTGCCGTCCTCACGCTCAATGAAGGAAAAGACCAGACAACGGTATTTGTCGTTGCTATTCTTCATCTTGACATTGGTTTTACCTTTATACACTAACCAGGAATTGCTGATTTTGTGGCCGTCGGCCACAGGCATAGGAATCTTGTCACCGGCTTTGAGCGTGGAGGCATCAAAATTACGCGCACGCAAATAGATGCTCATCATATCGTAAAGGCAATCTTTGTATTCCGACTCTTTCCATAGATGCTCGCCACTGCTTGTTATCTGGTGCTGCTTCAGATGACAGTTGCCGTTAGGATAAGTGTACCACAATTCGTCTACGTAATAGCGCTTGCCCTCCAGTGCACCCTTGCGGAAATAGATGGGTGCCACTTTTTCGTTGGTGTAGCACAGCAGGGTGTCGCGCATTACAAAAAATTTGTCGGCCTTACTGTTGCCTTTGGTAATGAGACTGCTACGGAATCCACTTTGTCCCTTATAGGTGGCTGCAGAGGTCTGCATGGCTGCACTCCCCACCTTGACCCACACAAATTTCCAGTTGAAGTAGAGGTCATAATCCAGCGCCTCACCCGACTGGAAAGCCGTGTTCTCTATGCCGCATTGGGCGTGCACCCTCATGGGACAAAATAATAGGACAATGAAAAATAACACTGTCAACCTGTTTCGGTCTGTCATCGTGTTTGCTATATTTGTAGTCATAAAGCTTCTTGTTTTTATGTTTAGAGCGTCGTTCGCTTTACATATTCTATTCCTAATTGTCGGGCCCGCTCTACATTGCGGTTTTGCAGTTTCTTCTTTTCCTTGTCGCCTTTCTGCTTGACAATGGCCCCTGGCTTCTGCTCATTTCGCTTACGGGCTGTGAGGTTCCACTGCTGGGAGATGTCCCATTTGGCCTTGGCCTCTATCTCGCGGTTGTAGTAATAGACATCTTCTGGTTGCTGGTCCTCATCGTAGAGTCCTGTGTCCCAGATGCCATTGCCGTTGCGGTCAACAAAAGCACGGACATAGTAAGTGGCAGGATTGACATAGTTGAACTTGACCAAACCGCTGCTGTTGGCACGCTCCTGTTTGACGGGATTATCGCTCTTGTCTAGCAACTGCACCACCAACCCGGTGTCCTGCACGCCACTGAGCTGAAGCTGCACGGTGGCATATTCGTCGAGTGACTTCACCTTAAAGCCTTGCTTGTAGTCCTTAGACAGTAGCCCATAAATGTCAGTGAAAGCAGCAGAGTCCACCTCTAAGCTGTACTCTGTTTCGGGGTGCCAGTCAGCCGTCAGCACAAACTGCCGTAACGTTGAGTCTTTTCGTCCAAACTCATAGGGGGCCCGATACCATAGCGTGTCAATTTTGGAATAGAGATGAATGGCTGTCGTGTCAAAACGCTCCAGTGGCGAAGGCACCTCTAACGTAATGCTACGATTAGGGTCCATAGACTGAGGCACATTCCAACGGACGTCTAATGGCTTGACAGGATAGATGCTGTCGTACGGCTCATCACGCTTCTTTAGTTTCTCCTGTTCTTTCTCCCAGTCCTCTATCTCCTTTTTTAGTTGCTTCATGCGCTTCTCATAGGGTACTTTGGCCAGCGCTTCAATGGTATCTGTCTGACTGACGAGCTGTCCTAAGGTGTCAGTCATGAGATATTCCATTGAGAAGGTCAAGGTGTCCTGATTGACTAATAGCGTGTCGCGCAGCCAGTAGGTCAGTGTGTCTTTTTGGGGACTGGCCTCCAGCACAAATGCTGAGTCGGCATTGAAGTTCAACCCATGAATGACAGGCAACTGCTCGTTGCCATAGCTGAAGTAGACCCCAATGCGGTCAGCATTCTGTCGCTCTGTCTTTAGCAGATATCGGTCAGTCTGCGTCTCTTGGAAAGCCAAGAGCACCACATCGTCGGGATAGAAGTGGGTGTAGGGTACCTGAATGATGTTGTCAATACGCAGCGAGTCGCGCCAGATGGTATCTTGACGGGTGTCAGGGCCACAGGTGGGCGTATAGGTCTGGTGAGAGAAAGCAATCACTTCGCTTTTCTGTGAAAACTTATAGTCTCCGTCAGCATCTTGCAGGGCATAGACCCGATAGTCACCAGGAGCCACCCCTTTGATGACAAAGTGGCCACGGCTGTCGGTGCGCGACACCCTAAGTAGCGGTTTGGTGCGAAAAGCAGAGTCGGCTATGTCGTCATAAACGCCTACGCTGATGCCTTTGACGGGCTCCAGATTTGATGCGTCAAGCACATAGCCTGCTACCTCGAAAGTATCTATCTGCTCACCCGTGGAAAAAGTGTAGGTGTAGTTGCCCAAGGGGTTGCCCTCGTTGTTGTCGCTGATGGCGTCACTGAAGTCAATGGTATATGTGGTATTGGGCTTCAGAGTGTCCTGCAGCTCTACTACGATTTTCTTGCCTGCAGCCTTGATTTCGGGCATTTCCAACTGTGGAGGTGACACAATGACATTCTGCGTGGCATCAGCCAGTTTGATGTACTCATCGAACAATATGGTGATTTTCTTCTCCGTCACACCTGTAGCCTGGTCAGCAGGCGTGCAGCTCACGATGCGTGGCGGGTCGTCGTCGTACCAGCCACCATCGGGTGACCCCATTCTCGCACAACTCGAAATGGTAAATGGTAAAAGAGAAATGAGAAATGCCATAAACAGCATTCCTACGCAACTTTCAAGGCTTTTCTGGCGTGTCCTGTGCAGCTGCTTCCTTAGTGTAGCAGTCCATTTCTCATTTCTCATTTGCATTTCTCGCTTGTTATTACTCATTTCTCATTTAAACTAAGCAACTGCTCCATGTGTTCCCGCGTATTGCTCAGCCGGGGTACCTTGTGCTGACCACCTAACTTGCCGCGCAACTTCAACCAGTCGTTGAACAGCCCCGTGCGGGCTTGGACAATTTCCAGATGTTGCAGTGTAATGTCCTTGTAACGTTTGGCCTCGTAGTCGCTGTTGAGCTCCTGTAGTTTTCTGTCCAGCAATTGGGCAAACTGTCCCAAGTCGCTTGGCGACTTGGAGAACTCAATGAGCCACTGGTGGCGACATTTTGCATTAGCATCCATGAAAACGGGAGCTGCTGTGTATTCCAGTACCTCAGCACCTGTCATCTGACAAGCATAGGCCAGGCCTTGTTCGGCATTGTCGACTATCAGTTCCTCGCCAAAGGCATTGATGAAGCTCTTGGTACGGCCGGAGATGACAAATTTGTAGGGGTTGGTTGACGTGAAGCGCACCGTATCGCCAATCAGATAGCGCCATAGACCGCATGAGGTGGAGATGAGCATGGCGTAGTTCTTGTCCTTCTCTACAGCCCATAGTGGTACAATCTCACCACCGTCCATCGGCTTGAACTCATAGAAGATGCCGTAGTCCAGCATTAGGAGCATGGCCTTGTCGGCAGGATCGTCCTGCAATCCGAAGAAGCCCTCGCTGGCATTGTACGTTTCCATGTAGTGCATCTGGGGCGACGTAATGAGTTGCTCGTACTGCTTGCGGTAGGGCGTGAAGGCTACACCGCCGTGGAAAAACACCTCCAAGTTTGGCCACACCTCCTCTAAGTGCGCCTTGCCCGTCAGCTCCATCATACAATTCAGCACTGAGAGCATCCATGACGGCACACCCGATATGTTGGTCACGCTCTTCGTCATGGCTTCGCGGGCTATACGCTCCCGCTTCACTTCAAAGTCGCTGAGCAGGGCCGTCTCCTTCTTCGGTACACGCACCAGATTGACCAACGGGTTGATGTTCTCTATCAGGATGGCGCTGAGGTCACCCACCAGTGAGCCAGGCAGGTTGTAGTTCGGTGCGTGGCTGCCGCCCAAGATGAGGGCGCGGCCATCGAACAGGCGTGACTTCGGATTATTCCTCAAGTAGAGCGCCACCGAGTCATAGCCGCCGGCATAGTGGATTTTCTGTAGGCCCTCGTCACTGACGGGGATGAACTTCGACTTGTCGTTCGTTGTGCCACTCGATTTGGCATACCATTTCACGCGGCCTGGCCACAGTACGTCACGCTCGCCGTGGCGCATGCGGTCGATGGTACCTTTCAACTCCTCATAGGTGTTGACGGGGTTCATCTTCACAAAGTCCTCGTAGCCCTTGATGGTTGCAAAGCCATGGCTGCGTCCATATTCTGTGTCCTTGGCAGCCGACAGCAGATGGCTCAATACCTGACGTTGCAATTGTTCGCCACCCGTTTGGTGATTCTCCAAAGCGCGCATGCGCGGCACGAATAGATGTCTTACTAATCCTGTTAAGCTCATTGTCTTGTATAAATACAAAGTGCAAAGGTAAACATAAACTTTCGTAACCGCACTACATTTTTACGTTTTTTTGTATAATTCAAGGATTTTGGGGAATTACTGGGCATTCTTGTCAATGTTTGTCGCATGCATGCGGCGATATTCCATGGAACTGGTCTGTTGGAATAACATGCGGCATTACGGTAGTATGGCATGTCATCGGCTCAATGATGAAAAAGTACAGAAGCAGGGGAAACGCATTATAACTTTCCCTGCCTGTGCGACAAAACAAAAAATAGTGTGCACCCTGCACCCCAAATGCCGTTCCGCCCTTTGTACATCGGCATTTCATGGGGTGTAACTTAGCTGAAAAGTATGCACCCCAGTTGCACCCCACAGAACTTGCCAAAGTCATTGTGCGGGATAAGCTTTTGTCTTCACTTAACCAAGTAAAATCATAAGATTTCATAAGTTTTTTGATAATTCGGAAACGGCCACGGCCACACTCTGCTGGATAGACGTGGAGCCGAGTACGGAAGGGCTGGAAAGCAGCAGTATTATGCAGGTTTCGTCTAATGCAGTGATGATTCAAAGCAGTAACGGAGTGGTAACTGTTTCTGGTGTTAACAGTAGTACGAACATTGCTGTCTATGCTGTTGACGGCCGTATGGAAGGCGCTGCCAAAGCAGGTGACAGTCAGACTTCACTCGTTACCAATCTCAGAAAAGGCGAGGTTGCTATCGTTAAAATTGGCGAGAAGGCCGTGAAGTATGTATGCAATAAAGCGAAGCGGTGCTGACTTTGATATTGCATTGAATGATCTTATTGAGGAAATAAAAGTTTCCTCAACAGTTCCTAAATGTTTGCCCGGCATTTGCAGGGATGAAGTGCCGGGCTTACGGGGTTGTTGCTCCGTAGTTTCCGGGCGAAAGGACGGCATTAACGATCGTTTGCGTAGGCGCAAACGATTGAACGCGCCTACGCAAACGATTGAGCGAGCCAGCCCAAACGGAAACGGCTCTGGAAAAATGGGATGCAACTAACAGGAAATGGGGTGCAACTGGGGTGCATACTTTTCAGGTAAGTTACACCCCACTGAAATGCCGATGTACAAAGGACGGAACGGCATTTGGGGTGCAGGGTGCAGGGTGTTTTGAGTTTTCCCTGTTTCCCTGTTTCCCTGAGCGCAGAAGATAAAAAGATAATCTGAGATTTTACCCTAACCGTTGTTAGAAAGCACTGGCTTTCAACTTCAGTCCGCTGGTCTCGTCGATGCCGAACATGAGGTTCATGTTCTGCACAGCCTGACCGACGGCACCCTTCAGCAGGTTGTCGATGGCGGAGGTGACGAGCAGCTTTTCACCGTATTTTTCCACGTGAACCACTGCCTTGTTGGTGTTCACCACCTGTTTCAGGTCGATGCTCTTGTCTGAGTAGTGGGTGAAGGGGGCATTGGCGTAGAAGTCCTTGTAGGTCTCGATGATATCCTCCACGGGTGCCTTGGTCTTGATGACACAAGTGCAGAAGATGCCACGGGCGAAATCGCCACGATAGGGGATGAAGTCGATGTCGGCATCGAGATAGCCCTGCACTTGGCGTAGCGACTGCTTGATTTCAGCCAGATGCTGATGGGTAAACGGTTTGTAGATACTCATATTGCCCATACGCCACGAGAAGTGGGTGGTGGCGGCAGGCTTCTGCCCGGCACCAGTGGAGCCTGTAATGGCATTGACGCTGACGTCCTCTTTCAGCAGGTTCAGGTGGGCGGCGGGCAGCAGGGCAAGCTGGATGCAGGTGGCAAAGCAGCCGGGGTTTGCCACATGCTGGGCCTTGGCAATTTCGTCTTTGTTAATCTCCGGCAACCCATACACATAGTCATGGTCGCCTTTGATGCGGAAGTCCTGTGCCAAGTCGATGATTTTTACACTGGCGGGGATGTCGTGTTCCTTTAGGAAGGCCTCGCTCTTGCCGTGGCCAAAGCAGAAGAACACCACGTCCACCAGATCGAACGGCATTTGGTCGGTAAACCTAAGGTCAGTGTCGCCAATGAGTCCCTCATGCACGTCGCTGACCAGATTGCCTGCGTTGCTCTCAGAGTTGGCGAACACAATTTTGGCCTCTGGGTGGTTGAGCAGCAGTCGGATGAGTTCCCCACCCGTGTAGCCTGCCGCACCTAATATTCCTACTCTAATCATGTCTTCTGTTTTTTATTGGCACGGATTGCTGTGCCTAAACTTAACGTTTCTCGTCTTTGTGGATTCCGTAATACACGCGCAGTGGGGTCGAGCTGACCTTGATGAAGCCCTTGGCCTCGTCAGCGGTCCAGCCAGTCTGTGTCTCACCATACTCGCCGAGCTTTGACTTGGTAAGGTCGTTGGTAGAGTCGATGCCCACGGTCTCGAAGCCATAGGGACGCAGCTTCAGGATAGCAATACCCGTGACGTTGCGCTGACTGCTGGTCAGCATGGCTTCGATGTCGGGCATGACAGGCTCCAAATACTGGCTCTCGTGCAGGAACATGCCGTACCAATTGGCTACTTGGTCTTTCCAGTACTGCTGCCACTTCGATAGCGTCGACTTTTCTAACAGTCGGTGAGCCTCGATGATGAGCTTCGGTGCTGCGGCTTCGAAGCCTACACGTCCCTTGATGCCGATGATGGTGTCACCCACGTTTGCATCACGGCCAATGGCATACGACGCGCCAATCTCCTCAATCTTCTGGATGGCCTTCACGCGGTCTGTGAACTTCTCACCGTTGACACCGACTATCTCGCCTTTCTCAAATTCAATTTTCAGTAGCTGTTCTGGCTCCTTGGCAGTGACGTGCTTCAGGTAGGCATCTTCAGGCAGTCCCTGCGTGGGGTCAAGCAGTTCGCCGCCGCAGATGCTGGTACCCCAGATACCAACGTTGTAGGAGTACTTCAGTTTGGTGAAATCGGCAGAGAACCCGTGCTCGTTCAGATAGTCCACTTCTTCCTTGCGCGTCAGCTTTTTGTCGCGGGTCAATGTGATAATCTCTACGCCGGGGGCCATCACGAGGAAGGTCATGTCGAAACGAATCTGGTCGTTGCCGGCACCTGTAGATCCATGGGCAATAGCATCGGCACCTATTTCTTTCGCGTAACGCGCGATGGCAATGGCCTGAAAAATGCGCTCACTCGACACCGAAATGGGATAGCAGTTGTTGCGCAGCACATTGCCGAAAACCATGTACTTCAGCGACTTCTCGTAATACTCTTGTGTCACATCGAGTGTCACATATGCCTTGGCGCCCAGTTTGTAGGCGTTCTCCTCATTGGTCTTTAACTGTGCGGCGCTGAAACCGCCTGTATTGGCACAGGCGGCATATACGTCCCAGCCGTCCTGCGTCAGTTTCATCACGGTGTAGCTGGTGTCCAATCCACCACTGAATGCTACTACTACTTTCTTGTTTGCCATATTCCTTGTTAAATATTATTTTTCGTCTAATTGTTTGATTCTCTCTATTACATCCTCAGGGATTTTTGCGGGCAGGTGCTCCTCAGGGTCGTAGAGCATGGCGGTGCAGATGCAGTACTTGCGACCGGTGCGGTGCAACACGTCTACATTGACGCAGCCCTCACAACCGCGCCAGAATGCCTCGTCATCCGTTAGGTCGGCAAAAGTGACGGGTTGATAGCCCAGTTCGGTGTTCATCTTCATGACGGCGGCACCACTGGTCAGTGAGAAGATTTTGGCGTGTGGCCAGCGGGTGCGGGCAAGTGAGAATGTCATGTCCTTGATTTTCTTGGCTACACCCAGTCCGCGGAAGTCAGGGTGAACGATGAGGCCCGAGGTAGTGACATACTGTTTATTGCCCCACGTCTCGATGTAGCTGAATCCGGCAAAGCGGTCACCACTCAGTGCGATAACTGCCTTTGCTTCTTTCATCTTGGTGGTCAGATACTCATGGGTGCGTTTGGCAATACCCGTTCCACGCACTTTGGCAGCATCGGCTATGGTTTGCAGAATGGTGTCCACGTATATTTCGTGTTCCGATCCTGCTACAAAAACTTCTATTTTTTCCTGTTCCATATTTTTTAAAGAAGTGAATAGCTCACTTTAACTTTATACTTATTTCATGTTTGGCACAACTTCGCTTAATGCCTCAATCACTTCGTCCTTCGTCACACCTTGTTTAATAACGATGAAGATGGTGTCGTCACCTGCGATGGTTCCTAATATTTCATCAATATGATTATTATCTATATTGTATGCGATACTGCTTGCATAGCCTGGACGTGTTTTAATAACCCCCATATTGCCAGAGAAGTTGATGCTCAGAAAGCCCGGAACCTGCATCATCTCGCGTACAGAGTGGGGGGTAGATACTCGTTTGTACATCGTGTCATTGGGCAGGACATACACATAATTTCCTCTCATTGTGGCTGCCTTGGCTACCTTCAACTGTTTGAGATCACGGCTCAGCGTTGCCTGTGTCAATTGGAAACCTTCTTGCTTCAGTGCCTCTAAAAGCTCGTCTTGACTACCCAGTTCTTGGCTGGAAATAATCATTCGCAATGCTTCTAATCGATTGTTTTTTACTTTCATTACTGGAATATTTATTCAAACAGGCTGCAAAATTATACAAAAAACTGCATATGGCCAAACTTTTACGAGTGTTTTTTTCTTTAATTTGTGGTAAATGGCAAAAATGTTGGCACCCTCCTACTTAGTCTATGTGATGATGTCCGTCAGAATCTCTATGGTGACGGAAAGTTGGATTTTGCTATATGATATTATTAAGGTGAAAATAGTTTTAAATTTGATTTGTATCAATCTTAAAATATTTTTTGCATAAAAACTGAAATTTTTTCTTGAAAAAGTTTGTTGTTTCGGAAAAT